>Ga0116172_10003203_pt1 | contig 13788 bp, 10 predicted proteins | sample AD_UKC083_MetaG_FD_89799 | JGI IMG/M metagenome (GOLD analysis project Ga0116172, IMG submission 89799) | Active sludge microbial communities of municipal wastewater-treating anaerobic digesters from USA - AD_UKC083_MetaG | ecosystem: Engineered > Bioreactor > Anaerobic > Digestate | place: USA...
ACATAACTGCTCCTTTGATGCTTTAAATCCAATATATACATTATCAGCTTCCGCATGCTTCCTTATATTGTTCAAGGCTTCCCTTACAATATTCAATATATTGATTCGAATAACCGGCCTTAGTCCATCTCCCGTAAACCCGGAGGGAATATCCAATTTAACTTTTAATCCCGAATGCTCCTCAAAGCTGTTTATGTCCTTAAGCAATCCCCCCATGAAATCCTTTTCCAACGCTTCCGTGCTCCTTATGCTCCGGATATATTCCCTTATATCATTATGTGCCTCCTGAGAAACATTAATCAACCTGTCCAGCTTTTGAGATACTATGTCAATATCTGCATTCGCAAGCTCCTTTCTTATTCCCTGCGCTTGAAGGTTAATAAATCCAAGTACCTGCCCCAGGTCGTCATGTAAATCCCTGGCAAGCCGTTCCCTCTCCTCTGTGACTGCAAGTTTCCACTGCTGCTCCATATATCGCTGCTGTTCCTGCTTTTTCTGTGTAATATCGTATACCACAATAAGTCTGCCTGAAGGTATGCCTCTATTGTCATTAAGAGTTGAAAGGAATACCTCATAAATCATTGGCATTCCATCCTTATTTATAACAAACTCACTATGGGTTATATCCCTGTCTGTGCAAGCTTTTAACAGGGCGGGAACTTTTCCGCTCACTTCTTCAACCTTTATACCGTCAATATTCCGAATATCATAGTTTGTAATTTTTCTAAAAGCCGGGTTTATGTCCAGCACCCTATCCTGCATATCCAATACCATGACTCCCGCATCCATATTTTCAATCACAGCAGCCCGCGCCACGGGAATAAGATCAAACAGCTTGTACCTGAAAATTCCCAAAGCAATAATGATGCCTGCCGGTCCGAAAAAATTAGGGGTAATATCAAATCGCTTCACCGGGCCCAACCCCGAAATATATAAAATATTCGGAATTACAATAAGGCTCATTCCGACCAACAGTGACACTGCCTGCTTCCTGTAAACCGTATTCTTAAAAAACACTGCCCTTATCAAAAGTATCCATGCCAGTATATTCATAGAATGTGAATATAAGGCATGGATATAAAAAGCAGGTCCGTATTTCTTATCAATAACCGGAAAGGAACCGCTGTAATCCATGTGCATATCGTATCTCATCAATCCGTGCAGCCCATCTGTCCACACAAGAATCAAAATGATTGTCGGAATAACCGCAGTCCAGATTATTTTTCTGCTGCGGACTAATCTGTCATATCCGGTAAACTCCATGCACATTGCAAGTAAAGTAAGAGGAGAATAGCAATAGGCAATGTACTGTACATTTGCCCAAAAAAGCTTTGTAGATAAATCTACGCTTGCCATTTCAAGGGCGTTGCCCGAAGACCATATAGTCACAACAAACATACTGAGTATAAAGCTTAAAGCACCCTTCGAGTTCCTCCGCTTCAGAATTACATATATCCCAAGAGACAATGAAATAAATGCAGAAACAACAAGGGGCCATACATATGGTATATATTGTATCCGCATTTATTTCACCTCCTATACAAACCTCAGTGATACTTCTCCAAGCTCCGAAAATACTACCCTAAAGTCATCTCCTGCTTCTCCTGCAATTGCTGATGCCAGAGAACCGGATAAAACTACTTCTCCTTTTTTCAGCGTTACTCCATATTCCCACAGCTTATTAATAAGCCATGCCACTGAAATGGCAGGATCTCCAAGTACATCGGCGCCAACTCCGGATAATACCTTTTCCCCATTCTTATATAAAACCATTGATTCGGCTTTCAAATCGATACTATTGGGGTCAACCTTTTTATTCCCGATTAAATACATTGCAGAAGATGCGTTATCGGCAATAGTATCTACAATATTTATTTTCCAGTCTTTGATTCTGCTGTCAACCACCTCAATTGAAGCTAATACATAGTCTGTAGCTTCCATAACATCTTTTGCCGTTACATTGGGCCCCTGCATATCCTTTTTAAGTACAAAGGCAATTTCTCCCTCAACCTTTGGATTAAGGAATCTGCTTCTCTCCAATTTACCATCCCTTACTTCCATATAATCAAACAGCTCTCCGTAATCCGGCTGATTAACTCCGACGAATTGCTGCATTGCAAGGGACGTAAGCCCGATTTTCTTACCGGTTATCTTATTCCCTGATGCAAGACATTCATTAGCATTAATAAGCTGTATTTCATATGCATCCTTGATTTCCAGTTCGGGATATGTCTTTGATATGGGCTCGATCGGTACACATGTTCTTTCAGCTTCCTTCAAAGCCGATGCAACCTTCCGATACAGGCTGTCTTTGTTTTTCTCCATCTTTACCATTCCCTTCAGGCTTTGATTTGCTTGACACAGTCCCTTAAGGCACTGACTAAAATATTGGTATCAAGACTATATGCTATTCCATTAAAACCATCCTTTATATATCCCCTTGCGGCTTCCACTGATCCGCTGAATATAAATATGAATTTCCCGGCAGCCTTGCAGGCATTCAGTATCCTGTCAATCGATTCGGTAAAAACAGGATTGCTGAACTGCGCAGGTATCCCCAAGGCTATGGATAAATCATAAGGGCCAATGAATATGCCATCAACTCCTTCAATGGATACAATCTCCTCAATGTTATCCAGGCATCCCTTGGTCTCACACTGGGGTATAATCATCGTCTCATTATTGGACATCTCAAAATAATCATTAATATCCGCTGCAGCATGTTCAACAAATCCGTATCCTCCGCACCTTGTGGGAGCAAAGCCCCGGCGGCCGACGGGATAATACTTGCCGTACTCCACCAGCCTTTTTACCTGCTCCACTGTTTCTATGTTGGGAATAATCAGGCCCTTTGCTCCTACATCAAGCATCTTCAGTACAGAGGACCGTGTTTGGTCCTTTATCCGCACCAAGGGCTCAATCCCCCTCAGTTCCGCTGCGCGAATAAAATTCATGGCACTTTCCACATCAAAGGGGCCGTGCTCTGTGTCGATTACAAGAAAATCCATCCCGGAAAGGCCGATGCACTCTACGGCGGTAGCATCACCCAATTCAAAGAATGTGCCGATTACAGGCAATCCCCTTTCCATTTTCCTTTTCATTTCGTTTTTCATTGCTTATCTCCTTGCTATCTGATGATTTTCTGAAATAAATCATACCTGCTGCAATTATCTTAATACATATCATTAAATGTATTCCCTATATAATAATACATTGAAAACATGTAGAAATTCAACTGACAATCTTCTTTTATTTCCGAATAAAAAAGAAGCTGTTTTTCAAAAAAACAACCCTTTTCACAAGCCGCAAGAATGCAGAAAAACACTGCCACCTTACTCTAAGCCAGCTGTCTTTTCGCCAAATCAGCAAAGACTCCTCCTTTCGCCATTAGTTCCATGTAGGTTCCGTGTTCCACTATTTTCCCCTGGTCCATCACCAAAATTTTATTGCAGTTCATAATAGTGCTTAGGCGGTGAGCAATAACTACCCTGGTCGCCTGAAGCTTATCCAGGCTTTGACTGACAATTGCCTGGGTCCTGTTGTCCAGAGCGCTGGTGGCCTCGTCAAAGAAGATAATCCTTGGTTTATTGACAATAGCCCGGGCAATCATTAGGCGCTGTTTCTGCCCACCGGAGATAGTGCTGGCCCCCTCGCTGATAATTGTAAACATCCCCATGGGCATTTCCCTTATGTCTTCTTCGATTCCGGCCATTCTGGCCGCTTCCCAAGCATCTTCAATAGTCAAGCGGTGATTTGTGCCAATAATGTTACTTAAAATATTACCGGTCATAAGTTGGCCGTTTTGCAGCACTACACCCAACTGTCGACGCACAGCCCGGATATCCAACTTGGCAAGATCCTGACCATCATAATATATTTCCCCGGTCTCCGGTTTTTCAAAGCCCAGGAGTATTCGAAACAATGTGGATTTTCCGCAGCCGGAAGTACCCACCAGGGCGACATAGTCCCCTTCCTTAATTTCAAAAGAAACATCCTTCAAAACCAAGGGCCCGTCTTCCCGGTAACGGAAAGAAACATGGCTGACTTCAATTGAACCGGTCAGAGTCCGTGGATTAATCTTACTCGTATCATCTTCAGGCAGGGTTTCTAAAATGGGTCTGAGCCTTTGATACAGAGGAATAATCAGGTTGACACCAATTAAGGCGTCGGACAGGGCAACCATAGACAATATAAAGGTAGTAAAAGCTGAATAAAATCCAATAAACTGACCGGCAGGCATCGGCTTAGCCAAGGAAATCATAGCATAGAATATTATCATGCTGGAGAGTACAGGAAAAACGGTATTAAAAACCGTTAAAACGTTTGCCACACTTTTTCCCCGGAAAGCCAGCTTCCGCTGCCGGTGAAACTCCCGGGCCCAGCGTCCAAAAGCTCTCTTCTCCGCTCCGGCTACCCTGAACTTAGTCACTCCGCCAATCAGCTGCAGCATCATACCGGAAATATGGTTGGAAACCTCTAAAATTTGACGCTCTAAACTCACCTTTCGGTAACCCAAATACCCAATAATCAGGACAGCTAAAACAACCAGCGCTGCGGCTATCCAGGCTAGCCGGGCATCATAATAGAACAGCAGGGCAAAAGTAAATACCGAAAAAATACCGGATAGGATTGTATTAAGCGTAGTCCCGGAAAGAATCATCCTAATCTGACTGATCCCCATGGCCCGCATCGCCAATTCTCCTGCCGAATACTGCTTAAAAAATGGCACTGGTAAACTAAGCAGCCGGTTCCAGACCGCTGCCTGCAGAGAGCCGTCTATTTTCCCCTCGTTGCGCATCGCTGCTATGGAACTGGTCAATTGGAATAACATTGCAGCAAGAGCACTAGCCCCCAGGATTAAAGCAATTTGCAGAAGAGTGCTTTTTTCTCCTTCGGGAATAATACTATCGAAGACTATACCGGTGGCCAGGGGAATTGCCGTACTCAAAAGCCCTCCCAGAATACCCATTAAAACAATGGTTAATAAGTCCCGTTTCCAGCAGCTCCGAAAGCCAAAAAACAAAAGATCAGACAGCTTAATCTCTTTAGGACTGAAAGGCCGAAAGAAAACAAACCCCCATTCTTTTATCTGAGCAGCCAATTCCCTGTTTACCTTTTTAGAATTATGCAAAACAGGGTCGTGAAGTATATAAGTGCCAGGCGAAACCGGGATTAAAGCAACAGGCCTATCGTCTTCTTCCATGAACCCCAGAATCGGACCGCAGTCCTCTTTATACCATTCACCCCTCAAAGCCACTTCTCTGGTTCTGATATGAGAGGCACGAGCAATTGCTTCCAGTGTAAAATCTGTGACATTATCATCGATGCCGATGCTCTCATCACTATTTAAAACAGGGGGTACAATTTCAATATGCATGCTTTTCCCTACCAAACGGCAGGCGCCCAGCAGCGGATTATCATTTTCTTCTATCATTTCGCTTGCTTTTTCTTTTTTATCCAAGGCAGCAAGGCCTAAAAGCATATTGTTAATCAGCCGTCTGTCGTTGTCATTCTTTTTTTGTATGCGGTTCATCTCAGCATATTTCTGTTTCTGCCAGGATTCCGCTATTATACGTATAACCGGTCTTTGGTCATCTTCTTTGCTGCCGCAGGCTTTCCTCAGGTTTTCCAGCCAATGGGCAGACAAGCGGGCTGCTTCACGGGATATTTCTCCTGCCTGCAACTCTTTCAGCCGCTTGACTTCCAGACGAGTCAAGCTGGAGCCTGATGATCCCGTCGCCATCAAAGCCATTTTTTCCGGGACCTCCTCCGGAGTCAGACCAAACAGCAATTCACCTGCACCGGCTTCAAATAGAAAATTCTTAACCCCCGGCTGGCCATCCGAAGACAAAACCGTTATAAAAACAAAAATCTTCTCTGACCCCACAAGCCACACAAAATCAGGGTCATCCAATATTTGCGGTTTACTGCCCTCAAATAAGACCTTAGCGCCTTCCTTTTCAAAAAAATCTACAATAGTCATAATTCACCTGCTCTGTAAAATCTACGAGCACGTCTCATCCGGTTTTAATCAAACCGGCATAAAGACCTCCTCGTTTATATAATTCCTCATGGGTACCCCTTTCGGCAATTTTCCCCTTCTCCAGAACGATTATTTCATCACAGTCCCGGATAGTGCTCAGGCGATGGGCGACGATTACACAGGTACATCCCCGGCATCGGATGCTTTCATCCACTCTTTTCTCTGTTAAGGGATCCAAGGCACTGGTAGCTTCATCCAATATTATGATAGAGGGATTTTGCACCAATGCCCTGGCAATCTCCAGCCGCTGTCTTTGTCCGCCGCTGAAATTTTTCCCGCCCTCTTCCACCAGTTGTTCATAGCCTCCTGCCCGAGCTGTTATATCTTCATGAATGCAGGCGTCTTTGGCTGCCCGTATCAATTGGAATTCCGAAACTGTTTCGTCCCACAAAGTGATATTATCCCGCACACTGCCCTCAAACATCCAAATTTCCTGATCTACCATAGCCAGGGAATTAGTGATTACAGTCTTCGGCAAATCTGTCCAGAGATAACCGTCCAATAGGATCCTTCCGGACCAAGGCTTATAAATTCCGGCCAGAATTTTGGCCACTGTGGATTTACCGCTGCCGGAGCCGCCCACCAGTGCCACCCGAGACCCGGGCCTGAGTTTCAGATTAAAATTCTCAATAAGCGGAGGCTCCAGCAAGTTATAACCGAAGGTAATCCCCTCCAGTTCCACAAAACCTGCCAATTTGTGCCCTTCAGTAAAACTAATCCTGGCTTGAGCCTCTGTCTTTTCTTCATCCCAGGTTTCAGGCTGCGAAGGATATTGCAAAACATCGTCCAATCGGTTCATTTCCCCTTCCACTTCCTGCATCTGGGCCCCCAAACCCACAATTTCAGTTACAGGAGTCATGAAGCTGGTCATTAGGCTTTGGAAAGCAACCAGCATCCCAATGGTCATTTGGTCTTCCATAATAAAATGCGCCCCTAAAACCAGGACGAGGGTATTATTTATTCCGGTCAATAAGTAAGGAAGTGCAGCCAGGTATTGAGAGGAAACACCCAACTCCTGTTCTGAATTCAAAGCTTTGGCCTGATAACCTGCCCACCTGGCAAAAAAGTCAGATTCCGAGCCGGTGGCTTTAATCGTTTCAATAATCTGCAAACCTGTCATCCCTATAGCAGTTGTCATGCCTCGATCTTTTAAAAGCTTGCTGTTCTGGTCTTTTCTTTTGGTCGCAACAATTTTTAAATAAGAAATATTGACCAGGGCAACCGCCAATCCAAACAAAGCCAAGACATAATTATAGCGAAGCATTAAAGCAAAATAGAATACAATCATAAACAGATTTAAGACTGCAGTGGCCAGTTTTCCCGAGAGCAATTTGGCGACATTGTCATTGCTCAGCATCCGAGAAGCAATGTCCCCGGCTGATCGCTGGGCAAAAAATTCAGCCGGCAGCTTTAAAATATGCCACAAGAATCGGCAGGAAGCTGTCAAAGCAATTTTAGTTTCCAATTTTAACAGATAATATTGCTGCAGCCAGGTAAGAATTCCACGAATGGCCCCAGTTAGTCCCATCCCCATAAATAAGGGAACAATCCATGAATCTTTACCGGCAAGCAGAATATCGTCGACAAAAATCCTGGCGAATACAGGAATGACCAGACCCGGAATGACCATGGCCAGCCCTGCGAAAACCACATAAAGCAAAGCTGTTTTGGATCCCCGCAGCCTTTTTAGGAGAGAGGACATCAGTCCTGGTTTTTTGCCGTCTTTCTGGAAATCGGACGTAGGCTTGAAGGTAAGAGTGATTCCGGTAAAAGACTGGTTAAATTCTTCTTCAGTCACAGTCCGTCTGCCGGATGCAGGATCATTCAAATAAACTTTACCTTTGCGGAAGCCCTCTAAGACCATAAAATGGCTGAAGTTCCAATGAATAATAACCGGAGGGGGCATTTTTTTCAGGCTGTCCGGTTCCTTACGAAACCCTTTGCCCTCCAGTCCATATTGTCTGGCTGCCTTCAGGATATTGCTGGCCTTACTGCCATCGCGGGACACTCCGCAGGCAATTCTGACCTGATCTAGAGGAACATATTTCCCAAAATATCTTAAAATCATAGTCAGAGATGCCGCCCCGCATTCAACAGCCTCCATCTGGAGAACAGTGGGTACCCTGGCTATGGCAGGAGTCTTTGCTCTGTTATTTCTTCCCTCATCATTTCTGTCCATTTGCTATTCCCCCATTTTATTTCTGCCCATCCGCCCCGGACTGTGCCCCGAAAAAGGGAATCACCTTGGCAATCGGTTTTTCTCTGGCAATAACTACAGCACCTTGAACCAGAGTCCCACCCGCAATTGAAAGCGAAGGTCCGGCAGATGAAGACCACTTATATCCGCTTACCGTACTATTGTCGAGTACCAGGTCGGCCTGCACCTCTAGTGGGGCGCCTTGCCCTGCCAACAGCGAGACCAGATTTTCGTTGCCCAGTGTTTGCATCATGCTTTCAACTGTCGCCGGGTATTCCGCAACAGAAATGACTCTGCCCAACATATAACCGGATTCTTCTTTATTGACTATTGTGGGAAAAATCTGGACTTCCATTCCAAGTCGAATTTTCCCCGCAAGCTCAGCGGGAACATAGAGCACTGCTTCAAGTCGTGTCGTGGCGCCATACTGTTCCAAGGTCGCCAAGGTTTGCCCCGGCTGAATAATACTGCCCGGATGCATATTCATCTCTAAAATCCGTCCCTCAATCGGTGATATGATTTGTGAACGATAATCCAATTCGTTCCGCAGCCGCCCCACCTTGCCTACTATGTCCTGATACGCGCGGGAATCAGTCTGACCATTATTCTCCATTTCCTGGAGAGTATCAAGCAAGTTATTTATTTCTTCCACCAATTCCGGCTGTTCAATTCTAGCGATGACATCTCCTTTTTTAACCTTGTTTCCGGCCTTGAAGCTGACATCAATGACTCGCCCGGAAATATCGTGGGTCAAGGAAAAAACACCTGCGTTATTTAAGAGTATCCCCTGTCCCGCTATTTTCGTGGGGATGCTGCCTGCGAAACTCCAGATAATCGCCCCGGTTAAAAGGAGGCCCAAGGCTATCAAGGCCAGCCAGCCCCTGGGGGAAGTCACTTTAATCAGTTGATCCAGTTGTTCCGGCGAAGAAAGCCGTTTTAGGGATGCCTCCCGGAATATTTTTTTCTCCATGCTCAGCACCTCTTTATTCTTCTAAGGAGACAAATATGCCGTCCTGTAATTTCTTAAGCACTACCAGATCGCCCAAGTCATCTCCTGTTGCACTAAATTCATGAACTCCGCAGACACCATGCCATCTGCCCAGGTCTCTTAATCCCTTAGCTACTGAAGCTCGATCCCCTATGTCGGTTTTTTCCATTGCGGCCGCTAACATCATAACCGCATCATAGCCCAAGGCAGCGTAGGTAGTAGGCTCTAAATGATACTCTTGCCGGAAGGATTTAATGAAATTTTTTGTTTCGGGACTATCACTATTCCGGTCAAAGGTGGTACCGACAATAGTTCCTTCCGCGGTCTCTCCCCCAATGCTGAGCAATTCTAAAGAGTCCAGAGCATTACCGCCGGCAAAAGGTCCGGTGATACCTGCTTGCCCGGCATCACGAATAAATATGGCTGCCCCAGGCATTGCCGTCGCAATAAAAATTCCGTCATAACCAAAAGCCTTCCACCTGTTGTGCAAACGTTTAAGTTCTTCTACATTTGAGTAATTGTTGAAACGGTCGACGACCATGATTCCATTCTGTTTAGCCTGATCTTCAAAAAAATTAGCCAAACCTATCCCGTAAACATCATCAGTATAATAAACTACCATTCGTCTTAAGCCCTGCCTGCCCAGGTATTCTGCCAACCTCCCGGCAATTTTGTCATCCCCGGGAATGTTACGAAAGATATTCCTGAAACCGTTTTGGGTAAGCTCAGGGTTCGTAGAGGCAGGGGATAGCATAGTAAGTCCAGCCCGCTCATAAATGGCGGAGGCTGGAATAGAAACATAAGAATTACGGTGTCCGATTACCGCCTGAACGGACTTGTTTTCAGCGAAAGACTCGGCGATAGAAACCCCTTTGACTACCTCAGAATCATCTTGTTCTTTGAGCAGCTTAAGCTTCTTGCCATTAATCCCGCCATCGGCGTTAATGCTCTTGACCGCTAAATCAATACCTTCATTAAAAAGATTATTATTCGTGCTAAATGGCCAAACCACTCCTATGACAATCTCCTGAGGTTCTTCCGCCCGGGTACATCCTACGGACAAAAATATAAAAACCAGACACAGAAAAAAGATTTGAAAAATCCGGCATAATTTATTGAACATAGCCCCTCCTGCTTCTTGCTGATTATTCAAATATTGGAATTTTCTATAGTTACTAAGTTATAAAGTTAATACGGCAGACAAGAGAAAGTATTACAGTTTTTGTCGAGTTATTTTTCAAAAAATCTGTTCATTAAAAAACAGCTGATTTGTAATAGACTCTCTTCCGGAACGTATTAACTATATAATTAACCATGCAAATGAGACTGTTTAACTAAAGACGCAAAGGGAGGAATAATCAATTATGTCTTATCATGTATTTCAATACGGTGGTGTGAACTGTGTGATTGATATTGAAAAAATGCAGGCAAAAGCTGTTGATGACTTAACCGCCGAAGCATTAAAAAAGATACCATCCATGCAGGAAAGACCGCTGCCCTCCGATCTGGAAGAGAACCCTAAGAAGAAGAAACAAGAGCCCCTTCCTATTAACAGTATGGCTCTTTTTGTCACTCAGGCCTGCAACCTGCGGTGTACTTATTGCTATGAAGAAAAAACCAGCGGCTGCATGGAAGAAAAAACCGCCCTCCGGGCAGTGGACTGGTTACTTGAACATTCGGGAAACATTAAAAAAATCTATATTTCTTTTTTTGGCGGTGAACCGTTTCTGAACTTTCCGCTAATTAAAAATGTTGCAGCCTATGCCCGGGAGAAAGCCGGCGCTTTGGACAAGTCCGTAGCATTCGCCACCACGACCAATGCAACCCTGCTGGATGAGGAAATGATTCTATTTCTCCGAGAGTATGATGTCCATGTTTTGGTCAGTATGGACGGGCCCAGAGAAATTCATGACCAGCAGCGGCCTTTTGCCGATGGTCGGGGTTCTTATGACGTCATCCTGCCCCGCGTCAAGAAACTGCTGGAGGTAAAGCCGGAGACCCGTGTTCATGCCGTTCTCGTCGATGACAGCAAAACAGAACTCATAAATAACACACTGAAAGATATTGGTTTCGCAGAAGTAACACTTTTACCGGCATCCGCTTCTGAGTTTCAAGGAGGGGCGGAGGAAGGAGCCGGAAAAACCGAGCAGTCCAGAAATCTGGATGGTCTCCTCCTGGAAATGGAACGGGAAGCAGAACTATGGCTGAACCTTGTTAAAAACAAGGACAGTAAGTCCTTAAGAGATTTAAGGACTAAGGCTCAACTATCTCTGCCCCTTATAGCGCTTCTGCACAACAAAAAGAAACATTATGCCTGCGGAGCCGGTATAAAATATATCGCTGTTTCCGATACGGGAGATATTTATTTATGCCACCGCTTCGTCGGTCAGGATGAATACAAATTAGGGAATGTCTTTAACAATGACATTAATCGGGAAGTTTGTCTGGAATCTCCGCTTACCCGTGTGCCGGCTTGTGCTTCTTGTTTTGCCCGCTATTATTGTGCCGGATGGTGCAAACATGATAATTCCACCTCCTGTGGTTCCATCTGGACTCCCTCCGAAGAGATTTGTCTGTTAAAGCAGCGTGAACTGGAGCTTGCTGCTGCCTTAATCTGTCAATTTGATGAACAAGACCGCACCTTCCTCAGTGAATATGAAATATTCCCCCCTAAACCGTGTCCCCTCGACATTTAGATCCTTAACACTTTTCGCTTGCATAGAAAAAAAGCACCTTGTTCTGCTTTCATAGCAGAGCAAGGTACTTTCAAAATCCTTTCAGTTAATTACCAAACAGTGATACTTGTATCTCCAATTTTTTCAAGACATAGAGAGCCACCGCCGCAACCGCCGGCTACCCCATCCAATTCTTCATCTGTGAGCCCTTGCTCCTCTTTCACTTTGGCAAGATCAGCAGCAGTAAAATTGAAACCTGCCTTTTTAGCAAAGTCCAACCGTGCCTGGCCGTCTTTAAGACCACTCAGACTCTTTTTAAAGTCTTCATCTGATTTTACTTTTTCCATAAAAGCTTTTGCTGATTCAATACTCATTTTTTCAACCTCCATTTTTAATTTAGTACACTTTCTGTGCACTTGTTTTACATTTTCAATGGTTAATACGTTTATCACCGGAATATATTACATACCAAAAAAATATTTTTATCCCTGTGATTTTAATCCTAATGACCACAAAAGGGGCATCTCCCCAGGCTGATGGTCAGTCTTGCACCGCAAAGGGGACAGATGTTCTCCCTGTCTTGTTCCTGCAGCCCTGCTGCCGCATATCCTAATTCCTCTTCTGTAAGTTCATTTTCCTCTTTCAAGGCATCAATCAAAATAGCGTAATCTGCCGGAGAAATCCGAATCAGAAGCTGTTCTCGCAAAGCCTCCCTGATTTTGATATCTACACTTAAATCAACAGCAATCATGCTTTGAGCCAGACGTAAGAGTTCAGCTATTTCGTCATCCTCAACCGGTCCGATATCCTTTTCTCCTGCCAGAATCCGGTCCAGATAGGCAAGGTACAGCTCTGCCTTCGCTTTTTCAGTCATCAATGTTTATCCCCCAGCTTTCCAAAATTTGACGCAGCCGCCCCATGGCACGAAACAAGATAACACCCGTATTGCTTTCACTAATCCCAATAAATTTAGCGATATCCCTGTTGGTACAACCGCTCCAAAATTTCAGAGCAATGATTTCCCGCTCTCTCTCGCTCAAAGAAGCTAAAGCCTTGTGCAAATGCTGCCGCAATTCCCTTGTCATGACAGCATCATCAATATTGAATCTTAAATCTGAGAGCTCTGCCGTTTCTTCCAAAAACACATAAGTATTTCGATTCCGGCTGCGGTAATAGTCCGTTACGCTATTGCGGGCAATGCTGAAAATCCAGACAGAAAGCGGTGCCTTTTCCGGCATGTAATATCTTAATTTAGTAAAAAGCTTGGAAAAAATCTGACTGGTTAAATCGTCGGCCTCATGGAAATCGTTCACCCGATAATGTACATAATTAGAGACCCGAGAAAAATAGGTGTTGTATAACTCGACAAAATCACGGCCATCATCGACCGATAAAGTTAGTGGGTTTTCTATATTTTTCGTCTGAGTAAACATTCCCTTCTCAGTCCTCCTTGGCTCCTATAATCTACATATCCGGCAGTTATTGTTCAAATTTGGTATACGGGGGGGAAATTAGTATTAAATTGTCTATATTTCAATTTTACTGGTATATATTTTTGTTTACAATGTACGAAAGTACAGTCTTATAAAAAAAAATGAATCAGTGCCAGGCAACATAATAAAAAAACAGCAGACTCAGTCTGCTGCTGTTTTCAGAGGTGATTAGCGCAAATCTTTGACACTCATTACCAAAACAATTGAATGTTTTGTTATTTCATTATTTTACAAATGTTATTCGTGAACTCTACCGGATCACCTATGGGCAAGCCTTCTATCAGAAGGGCCTGATTATATAAAAGGTTGGTGTACAGGTTCAGCTTCTCTTTATCCTTTTCATAGGCTTCCTTAAGGGATTTGAAAACCTCATGGTCTGTATTTATCTCCAG
>Ga0116172_10003204_pt1 | contig 13786 bp, 14 predicted proteins | sample AD_UKC083_MetaG_FD_89799 | JGI IMG/M metagenome (GOLD analysis project Ga0116172, IMG submission 89799) | Active sludge microbial communities of municipal wastewater-treating anaerobic digesters from USA - AD_UKC083_MetaG | ecosystem: Engineered > Bioreactor > Anaerobic > Digestate | place: USA...
ACCTATACTGACGGCACTCCCATCGCAGGAATGGTTGTCAGCGACGGCTTCAGCGCAGTAATCACCGATAAAGAGGGCTTTTATAGCATTGAATCCCCATCGCCCCACACTTTCCATATCTTCGCATCAATCCCTGCAGATTGCAAGATAGTCGAAAATTCAGATGGCAATCCCGATTTTTATCACAAATACTCGGTGGAGCGGAGCAAATACGACTTTAAATTTGAACGTATAGAATTAGAAAACGACTTCGTGGTCTATGCGCTGGCTGATCCGCAATGCAAGGACAATGTTCATATTTCCCGCTTTGAGTCGGAGACACTCTCGGATATCATGAAGACGCAGAAGAGTGAAAGCCTGCCTATTTACGGAGTTACTCTGGGAGATATTGTCTATTCCGAGGGTAAGCGCAATTGCGGTCAGTATATGCCGGAAATGCGCAGGTTGATGGCACAGCGAAATATCGGTTTCCCGGTTTTCCAGACAATGGGCAACCATGATGTCTTCGCAAGTGCAACCGAACCTATTCTTGCTGAGGATTTCAATCTGGCATACCAACGTGATTTCGAGTCGGTCTTCGGTCCCGTCAATTTCTCATGGAATAGGGGTTCGGTTCATTTCATCCATATGAGAGATATTACCTTCCAGAGCAATACTGTTTATGATTCGTATGAGGATGGTTTTACCATGGCTCAGATTGAGTGGCTCAGGCAGGATTTGAAGCATGTCCCCAAGGAGAAACTGGTGGTACTTTGCGTTCATATTCCACTTCTTACCAAGGGTGGAGGCAACATCCCATTAGTAAGGACGGCTCTCTCTTCATTTGGAAATGCCATTGTCTTTTCCGGACATACCCATTATATGCGTAATGAACCCGATTTGCCGGTTCCCGAAAAGGTCCATGCGGCTGTCAGTGGAGCCTGGTGGCATTCTGTTCTAAATGGTGATGGTTCGCCCAACGGCTATGGGATTCACTATTTCAGCGGAAACAAGATAGTCAATTCCATTTACAAGGGTGTAAATGGAAAAATGGCCTCCAAAGAGTATCAGATACGTATGTATCGCGGTAATGCGAAAACAGGCGGAAAATATGAAAAATTTCAGTTCCCGTATACGGACAAAGAAGTGGTGGCCTGCATTTTCAACGGTTCCTCGGCCTGGAGCGTAAAAGTGTTCGAAGATGACGTTTACAGCGGTGATATGAAACGAATACCTGCCAAACGCTATACAGGTGATGTTATTGGCCCCGATTCAAGCCAGGACTGGTGGGCAATCGGATATAATATAGGCGTAGTCGGCCGCGGACATATTTCCGGCAGTCGTGCCAACTATATGACTTCAAGCTACGCCACATGGAAATATACTCTCAATAATTCTGAAGCCGACGTCCGGATAGAAGCTATCGATGAGTACGGTAACAAATACATCTGCACAAAATTTACACCCGACTACGACTATTCGGATATTAGTATGTAGTGTGTAGTGTGTAGTGTGTAGTGTGTAGTGTGTAGTGTGTAGTGTGTAGTATGTAGTGTGTAGTGTGTAGTGTGTAGTGTGTAGTGTGTAGTGTGTAGTGTGTAGTATGTAGTATGTAGTGTGTAGTATGTAGTATGTAGTATGTAGTATGTAATGTGTAGTTTGGGGTTGGAGCTATAGTTAGAGTTATAAAACAGTGCTGTGAGGAATAAGGAGCAAATGGCTAACGTCCAATAGCAATTTAGGAGTTTTAAGTGATAGTGAGCTCCAATAGCGTAATTAAATAATTAATTTTAAGCAAAATAAATTAAATCATCTTTCAATGTCCTACTTATCACCTAAAAAGAAAGAAAACATTGGCCTTTCGCCTTACGATCTGAAATTTCGTGGACGGAAAAGAGCCGACAATGTGCGCATAACGGTTTTTGATATAAGCCCGGAAAACGTTACCGAAACTCAGGTCAACTCCGTGGAGGAACTGCGTGTCTATCGCGACTCCCCCTCAATTACCTGGATAAACGTTGACGGATTGCATAACGAACAACTTATTGGAGATATTTCCACCATTTTTTCCATTCCTGCATATATCCTTTCCGACGTGATGGAGCCATCGTCGCGCCCGCAAACAGAGGCTTTCGACAACGGTTTTTTCGGTTCCATTAAAATGTTGGAATTCGACGAAAAAAAGAACACCGTGGCAGTGGATAACCTGAGTTTAATTGTGATGGATAGAATTCTCATCACATTCCAGGAAGAGGAAGGTGATGTGTTTGATCCGGTTCGCGACAGAATTCGCAAACACACAACCAAAATTCGTACATCCGGAGCCGATTATCTGGCTTTTGCTCTGCTGGATGTTGTAATTGACAGTTACATCTACATTTTGGGTGTTTATGGCGAAAAGGTGGAAGCATTGGAGGGGAAACTTATTCTGAATATCAATAAAGAGACGCTGAAGGTCATCAATTTATTTAAGCATGAACTCAATGATCTGCGTATAAATATCAAACCCGCAAAGGAAATGGTGAACAGCCTTGTAAAGCTGGATACGGAGCTGATACAGGAAGAAAATCAGAAGCACTATAAAGAGTTACAAGACAACATCAACCAGGCGGTGGACCTCCTGGACTATTATCGTGAAGTGCTTTACGACGAACTCAGTATGTATCATTCAGCCATGAGTACCAAACTGAATGATACGATGAAATTGCTCACCATCTTTTCGGTCATTTTCATTCCTCTTACATTTATCGTAGGCGTTTACGGCATGAATTTCAAAAACATGCCTGAACTTCGCACGCAAAACGGCTACTTCATCGTGTGGGGAGCCATGCTCGTCACCGTCATAGCGATGTTGTGGTACTTCAAAAAGAAAAAGTGGTTTTAAGGAAGTCTTTAGTGGGGAGTATGAAGTGTGTAGTGTTACGATGTTCGATCTGGAAGGGAGATCTAAGTTTAGAACTATAAACTTACTCAGAACTCAATGCTCCTAACTCAAAAAAATCCACCGTGAGGTGGATTTTTTTTAACTATTTTAATATTCTTCTTCGTCGAAGAAAAAGTCATCTTTGGTGGGATAATCGGGCCAGATGTCTTCGATTGAATCATAAACCTCTCCGTCATCTTCGAGATCCTGCAAGTTTTCGATAACCTCCAGAGGTGCACCAGAACGCGTAGCGTAGTCAATCAATTCTTCCTTGGTTGCGGGCCAGGGAGCATCTTCAAGTTTAGATGCCAACTCTAATGTCCAATACATGATGTGTCTTAATTATTAAAGGTTTCGTAAAATGGGCTGCAAATATATATAAAAATATATATAACCAAAACTATTTTAAGGAATCCAATAATCATCTTTTTGTCCTGAGCTGTGACACAAGTATCTGGCCAGAGTAAAAAGGTAGTCTGACAGTCGGTTAATGTATCTGATGGCGATCAGATCCTGTTCGCTTTTGTCTTCAATCAGTACAGCCATCCTTTCTGCCCTGCGGCATACTGTACGGGCTATATGGCATTGTGACGATATAGAAGGGGAGGCAGGAAGAACAAATGCTTTCTGAGCAGGAATGGCATAGGTCATTCTGTCAATTTCCGACTCTAGAAATGAGATTTCCGCTTCGTCAAGAAATTTGAGTTTTGCCACCTGATGGTCAGAAGCCAGATGCGCAGACGCTTGCATCAGAAATATCTGTATGCGTCTTAGCTGAAAATCGTCGCTTAACTCTGAACGCAGAAGCCCAAGCCAAGAGATCAGTTCGTCCATATCGCCGTAAGCCATCACCCTTTGGTGCGCTTTACTTACGCGTTTGCCGCCAACCAGTGATGTGGTGCCGGTATCGCCTGTTTTCGTGTAGAGTTTCATTGGGGTATTTCTGTGTTTGTTCTTTCTCTTTATTATTTGCGGATTTGGGGTGTCCTGTTCTATTTTAACTTCTCTTTTTTGCAGCACTTATTCATGGTATCCGAGCCTATTTTGCCATCTTTCATCCGCACTATGCGGTTTGCATGACGGGCGATATTTTCTTCGTGTGTAACCAGGATAATGGTGTTGCCCTGTTTGTGGATTTCTCCAAAGAGTCGCATCACATCCTCCGAAGTCGTGGTGTCAAGGTTGCCCGTCGGTTCATCTGCGAGGATAATTGAGGGGCGTGTAACCAACGCTCTGGCGAGTGCGACCCTCTGTCTTTGGCCTCCCGACAGTTCGTTTGGTTTGTGTTCCATTCTATCTTCCAGTCCCACCGCCGATAATGCCTTTTGCGCCCTTTGTTCCCTTTCCTTGCGAGGGACTCCTGCATAAGCCAGCGGCAGTGCCACATTTTCAAGCGCGGTATACCTCGGAAGAAGGTTGAATGACTGAAACACAAATCCTATTTCGCGGTTTCTGATGCCGGCTAAGTCATCGTCATCCATTCCACTGATGCTCTGTCCATTAAGAGTGTAAGTGCCCTCCGAAGGAACATCGAGGCATCCGAGAATATTCATCAAAGTGGACTTGCCGGAACCTGAAGGCCCCATTATCGCCACAAATTCATTTTTTTTGATAGTTAAGTCAACCCCGTCAAGTGCCTTGACGGTCTGGCTGCCCATTTGATAGTGCTTTTTCACTCCCTCCGTCCTGATAATCTCTTTCCTCATCTCTCTGCTCTTTATATTTCAAATAATAATCCTTCAAAAGCCTGACGGCCCTGAGACCTTCGTCACCCAAAGATAGGGAATATTTGTTGACGAACATCTCGATATGTCGTTTGAGTACATCTTCGGAAATTTCCTGCGCGTGAGCAGCAACGTAACTCCCGGAGGCCTCAGGATGCTCCATTGCGAAGGTGATACTCCTACGCAAAACTCTTTCTATCTTCTGTGCAAACTCCTCCCCAAGATTTCGCTTCACGGCAATCCCCCCAAGTGGAATGGGGGCTCCACTAATCCTATGCCACCAACTTCCTAGGTCACAAACCAGCTCAAGGCCATGTTCTACATAGGTAAAACGGCTCTCGTGAATCAGTACTCCGAGGTCGTATTCTCCCGAAAGAACACTTCGCCCGACATCCGAGAATAGCATCGGCACCTTGATTCCGCGCCCTTCGAAGGCGAGGTCATACAGCAGTGCGCCGGTGGTATATATCCCTGGAATGGCCACTCTTGGACTTTTGAGCAATGCAGCGGCTTGATTGCCGGCTCTACAGACGCACAATGGCCCGCAGTCGTAGCCGAGCGCTGATCCGCTTTCCAACATCCTGTAGGATTCCATTACATTGAACCAGCCGTGGTAACTCATCTTGGAGATGTCGTAAGTGCCTGAAACAGCTCTCAGATTGAGATCCTCCACATCAGATAGGATGACATCAAAGGAGATTCCCTCGGTATTGACGAGTCCCTCCACCATAGCATGAAACATAAAAGTGTCGTTGGGGCAGGGAGAGTATGCAAGAGAGACCCTCATTGACGCACCCCTCCTGCGGCTTTTGCAGCCTTCGCAAGCAGTTGTATACAAGTGGTCTCGAGTGCGGAGAAGGCCACCCTAATGTCCCATTGATTCTTGTCGCGTTCGCCGACCTCATTGGATACGGCACGCAACTCGATAAATGGTACTTTTTCCATCAGGCATACATAAAAGAAAGCTGCGCCCTCCATACTCTCTATATGGGGTGAAAAGCACTCCAGGCGACGGAGGTTGTGCTCTCGAATGCCCGTGATGGTCTGAAAAGTGATGCCGGTTGCATCTTTAACCCCCTCGAGAGGGCCCGTGACAGGATAATGATCGCGTATCTTAAGCAGGCCGTCGACAAACGGGAGGGTGTTGGCATCGAGCATCGCATAGTCAAATAGGGTCTGGAATCCTCCGCGCGTTTCTATGCCCATATCGCCAAACTGCTCCACCGTTATATGGGCTACGCTGCCTATCGGGAATTCCTGCGAGTAACTGCCTGCGATACCGATATTGACTACCAGACTATATGACTCGCCTCCGGAGAGATGCGCAGAATTTAGGATCTTTGTCAGGTTGTAGCAGGTGGCTGCTACTCCTATGCCGGTCACCGCAAACTCCACCTCAAGAAGTGTGGCATTTTCAGGTGAGATTTTTTCGTATGCAATTTGTGCGCAATGCAGCTCTTCTGCGGTTGCAGCTGTAAATAATATTCTCATAGCGGGCACTAAAATAGCTATTTGTTGGAACTTATTCAAATATTATTTGTAATATTGCCTTATTATACATCTTGATAATGGAATACGATAAAACAGAAGAATTTGATGCGAAAGTGACAAAGCAGCTCGCTTCACATTATAGGGAGATTCTTAGATTGCTGGGAGAAGACCCCACCAGGGAGGGACTTCTTAAAACACCCGAAAGAGTGGCCCGTTCCATGCAGTTTCTCACAAAAGGTTACGAAGAGGATGGCTCGGCCATAATACAGTCGGCAATGTTTCGGGAAGAGTACCGCCAAATGGTGGTAGTTAAGGATATCGAGCTCTATTCTATGTGCGAACACCATATGCTTCCCTTCTACGGCAAGGCCCACATCGCATACGTACCAAATGGCTACATAACGGGTTTGAGCAAGATTGCCCGTGTTGTGGAGACCTTTGCCCGCCGTTTGCAGTTGCAGGAACGCCTTACCGTCCAGATAAGGGATTGTATTCAGAATACTCTTAATCCCCTTGGAGTTGCAGTGGTTATTGAGGCTTCCCATATGTGCATGCAGATACGCGGAGTCCAGAAACAGAACTCAGTTACCACCACATCGGCATTTACCGGCGCTTTCCTTAAGGACAGCCGTACGCGCAACGAATTTTTTGATATAATTGGCACTAAACTGCATTAGCAGTTTAGTGCAGTGTGTAGTATGTAGTATGTAGTATGTAGTATGTAGTATGTAGTGTGCAGTATGTAGTATGTAGTATGTAGTATGTAGTATGTAGTATGCAGTTGCGGGTTACGGGTTGCGAATTACGGGGTGAGGGCACAAATAATTAACAATTTAGAGTATGAAGATAGTTATCGCGGGAGCAGGCGAGGTTGGAAGTCATCTGGCAAGGATGCTCAGTGACGAATATCACGACCTGATCATTATTGATGAGAACGAAGAAAATCTCGCACACATCAGCGAGAGTATGGATGTCCTGATTGTCCAGGGCAATCCTACATCCATTAGTGTACTTACTGAGGCCGGGGTAGGGAATGCCGACCTCTTCGTGGCTGTAAGCCCTGCCAAAGATCAGAATATCAATATCATTTCTGCACTATTAGCCAAACAGATGGGCGCTAAAAGGGTCACTGCACGTATCAATAATGACGAATACCTTGATTATCAAAACAAATTTCTATTTAAGGAACTTGGCATCGACCTGCTTTTTTATCCCGAAAAAATTGCTGCGGATGAGATTGTGGACCTGCTTAAAAAGTCAGAGTTGTCGGACTTTGTAGGTTTTGCAAACGGACGTCTGCAGCTGGTCGTTATAAAGCTGGAAGATGGGGCTCCTCTTGTTGGAAAATGTTCCGATGATTTTGATTACCAGGTAGATGACCTTCCTTTCAGGACTGTCGCCATCGCAAGGGGAGATAAGACCATAATCCCTCAGCACGAGACCATATTTAAAGTTAACGATCTGATCTATGTAATTGCTCGTAAGGAAGCTGTTAGCGAAGTGATGTCATATTCGGGTAAGGAAGAGATAGAGATACGTCGTATCACGATTTTAGGAGGAGGCAAAATCGGCGAGATTCTCGCAAAAAGACTTGAACCTACCGCAGATTTCATAAAGATTATTGAGATCAAAAAAGAGCGTTGTGAAGTTCTTTCGGAACTTCTTGATAAGACGCTTGTCATCAACGGAGACGGACGTAACTCCGATTTTCTCTATGAGGAGGATGTCAAGAGCTGCGATGCATTCATAGCAGTTACATCCAGTTCGGAGACCAATATTCTCTCATGCGTGGCAGCAAAAAGAATGGGTGTTGTCAAGACAATCGCAGAGGTGGAAAATCTCGAATACATACGTCTTGCCGAAGAGATCGGCGTAGATTCGGTAATCAACAAAAAGCTCATTGCTGCCAGCCGTATTTTCCGTGTCACTCTTTCCAATCACATCCGTACAATAAAATGTCTTAGCGGTTCTGATGCCGAGGCTATAGAATATGTGGTAAATGCAGGCAGTCTGATAACAACTGCCTCCATAAAAGAGCTCAATTTTCCCAAGGATGCCGTTATTGGCGGTGTCATAAGGGGGCAGGAATCGTTTATTGCAGTCGGCACGACAATTATTAAGCCTCACGACAGGGTTGTTGTCTTTGCACTTCCCTCCGCCTTAAGCAAACTTGAAAAGTTTTTTGCCTGAATTGGTATTGAGATTAGAATTATTATTATGTTTGCGCGCATTTAATAATAATCAACTAATTATTCATTATGATTCAATACAAATTTAAAACTTCAGGAAAGACAAGGATGGACCATGACCTTCTCGGCGACAAGGAAGTTCCCGTAGAGGCATTGTTTGGTGTTCAGACCCTCCGTTGCATAGAAAATTTTGATATCAGCCGCGATCTTCTCGGTGATCACCCCGAATTCATAAAAGCATTCGGCATCGTAAAGAAGGGCGCAATCCTCGCGAACCACCAGCTCGGTTTGGTTTCTGACGAGGTTAAGGATGCGATTGTTGCAGCTTGTGAAGAGCTTATGGAAGGCAAACATTGCGAGCATTTCCCAATTGATATGGTTCAGGGTGGAGCAGGCACTTCGGCAAATATGAATGCCAACGAGGTAATTGCCAACAGGGCACTTCAGATTGCAGGTCATCAGCCCGGCGAGTATCAGTTTATTCATCCTAATGACCATGTAAACATGGCTCAGTCTACAAATGATGCCTATCCTACGGCTATGCAGCTTGGAATGTATATGATCCACAAAGATGTAATTACTGCTCTCAAGGCTCTCATCCGTTCTATTCGTTCTAAGGAGAAGAAATTCGCAAATGTTATCAAGATGGGTCGTACGCAGCTTCAAGATGCAGTGCCTATGACTCTCGGACAGACATTCGGTGCTTATGCTTCCGCTTTGGAAAATGAGATGAAACGTCTGGATGAGGCTGCACAGGGCTTGCTCGTAATCAATATGGGTGGCACAGCCATCGGTACCGGTATTACTGCAGAGCCCGGCTATGCAGAAGCCTGTACAAAGTTCATCAAAAAGGTTTCCGGATGGAAGGTGACCCTCGCAGAAGATCTGATTGAGGCTTCAAATGATACATCCGCCTTTGTAGTCTATTCTTCTGCTCTTAAGCAAGTCGCAATTCGTCTTTCAAAGATAAGCAATGACCTCCGTCTGCTCTCTTCAGGTCCACGCACAGGCCTGAATGAAATAAATCTTCCTCCAAGGCAGCCTGGTAGCTCCATTATGCCGGGTAAGGTTAACCCTGTTATCCCCGAGGTGGTAAATCAGGTTTGCTTCAAGGTAATCGGGAATGATTTTACCATCACAATGGCTTCTGAGGCCGCTCAGCTTGAACTCAATGTTATGGAGCCCGTACTCGTACAGTCCCTCGTAGAGTCTGCAACATGGCTTATGAGAGCTTTCGATACTCTCCGCAAAGAGTGTATTGAAGGTATTACCGCCAATAAGAAACACTGCAGGGATCTCGTAGAGTATAGCATCGGCATTGTTACCGCCCTCAAGCCCTATCTCGGCTACGCCAAAATTACTGAGGTAGCTCAAGAGGCACAGGAAACCGGTGGCAGCGTATATCAGCTGGTACTGGAAAAGGGTTACCTTACAAAAGAGCAGCTTGACAAGATTATGGACCCCGCCAACATGACCAAGCCGGTAAAGGTGGAGCTGTAATGTTAGTTATGAGTTCCGAGTTAGGAGTTCAGAGTTTACAAAAAGAGTCCTTAAACGGGCTCTTTTTGTGTATAGTTATGAGTATTGGAATTTGATTTGTGCGGGGTGCGAGTTACGCGTTACCTGATGCGGGGTTCGTGGTGTAAGGAGTGAGGTGTTCTGAGTTCCGAGTAACATCGTTTAAAATAAACTACAAGAATAGTCCGGTGCTTGCCGGACTATTCTTTTGAATGGAAATGGGTACAAGAAATTCGCCGCGAACCTCACGGCCGGCGGCGAATACAAACTCTAAAAAATTAAAAACTATTACGATAATAGGATTATCCTATAAGATCTTCATGGCAATATGTGCGCAGGCTTCGGCATCAGCCAGGGCGTGGTGATGGTTTTCAAGGTTGAATCCGCATGCAGCGGCAACAGTCGGAAGCTCATGATTTTCGATTGAGTCTGAGAAATGCTTGCGGGAAGTAGCGCAGGTATCGTGAAACACATAGTCCGGATAATCCATCTGATACACCCTGAAGACTTCTTTCAGACATCTTTCATCAAAATGACTGTTGTGAGCCACAAGCGGCAGACCCTCAATTATCGGCACAATCTTTTCCCACACATGAGGGAATACCGGCGCTTCGGATGTCTCCTCTTCCGAAAGACCGTGCACACGCTGACAGAACCATTTATAATATTCCGGTTCCGGACGGATAAAACTGTAGAATTTTTCTACTATTTCACCACCCCGAACTACTACCACTCCGACGGAACAGACGCTGCTTCGACACTCATTCGCCGTCTCAAAATCTATTGCTGCAAAATCTCTCATCATTAATCTTTATATCTGTTTAACATTTTCTTTAAGGTATTCTTGATTTCATCACGGTACCATTGAGGTTTTAACACCTCGATTGAGTCTGATTTGGAAAGAAGCTCCTGCGTAAAATCATAAGTCGGTACTAAGTGATATCTGAAAATAGTGTAATCAGGTTTCTCCTCAATTGGGGTCTGCGACTCGTGAAGTTTGAGTGAGTTGAAATAATGAAACTGGGGATTATCAACCTTTATTTCGATACTTTCGGCTGATTTTTCATCATCAGTACAGATACCGAAAAGGTCTTTGAAATAGCCTTCTGCAGTGAATTTCTTCGGAATCTTGTAGGAGCGGTCGGTACGGTGAAGATCCTGTATGCGGTCAAGACCATATATCCAGGGTTTGTCGCTCGCTGCACTCTTTGCCACCATATACCAGCGCTGTTTGAATTGTTTCAGACAGTATGGCTCTACCTCAAAAGTATTGGAGTGGTCCTTGTTGAATCCTTGATATGTGATTTCTATCGCTTTTCTGTCGCGGATAGCCTCTATGATGGGAGTAAGATATTTTTCGCTCGAAGGTACCTCCTCGAAGATGATGCTGTTGCGCATATTGGTACTTTCGTTGAGCAGATTGTTGAGCGATAGCGACTGTAAAAGCCATTTCTTAATTCCACCGCTCTCTATATCATCGCTGTTGGAAATGTAATATCCCCGGCTCCTGTCGCACTTGATCTCGATGCCAAAGGTGTTGTAAATGGCCTCAATGTGGTTGTGGAATGTCCTTTCCGGAAGGTAACTCTCTCCAAGCTCATTTAGTTGGCTGCGTGCCCAAAGGTCGCTTATATCCTTTCTGGAGATGTGTCCGTGGCGGTTAATGACCTCTATAAGCCAGATATAGCGATTGAAATAATTTATTGCCATAACTTATGGTTTTGTTTTCAATGACAAAGATAATGAATTAAACTGCCAAAAAGTGGCAGCCTGCTTCTTTTTGGCAGAAATTTTATCAAAAACCAATTCTATTTGCAGATTTTCTGCGATCGCCTATACTCTCCTCTCTGCAAAATTCCACCATCTCCTCATAGGAAGGCTCGGTGCCGGTGATGATCGATTGTACCATCTTCTTGCGGCTCACATTTTCAATTTGCCCTCCGGAAAAATTGAACATCGAGGCGAGCTTGCGCGTGTGTTCTTCATCGAGATCCGGAATCATCGACTGCCATATTCTCGACTTCACTTCGACTGAAGGTACATCGAATTTTATCTTATAGAGGAAACGTCTCTCAAAAGCCTTGTCCAGATTCTGAGTAAGGTTAGTCGTAGCTATTAGAATTCCATCGAGATTCTCCATCTCCTGGAGAATGATATTCTGTATGGAGTTCTCCATTTTTTCAACGGCTCGATCTGCGCCTTCCATTCGAATGCCGAATATTGCATCGGCTTCGTTAAACAATAGAATGGGTGCCACTTTTGATTCCTTAACACATCTCCTGTATTTGCTGAATAACTCTTTTATGTTTTTCTCGCTTTCTCCCACCCAATAACTCTTAATCTTAGTGACATCGGCAGTTATCAGATCCCGACCGGTGCGTTTCGCCAGCTGATATACAGTCTCCGTTTTTCCTGTACCGGGTGCTCCATAGAAAAGACAAGTAAAGCCGGTTCGCATACCCTTGGATTTCATCATTTCCCTTATCTCAGGAAATCTTTCCTTCGATAAAATGCTCCCAAGTGATGAAACCTGTCTTTTGACCACATTATCATAAAACAATGCTTTTGCGTCAATTGTCCCATATTCTATCAAACCTGCCATCGGGGTCCTATCACGCAACCCACCCACATCAGCCAGAATCATCTCTTTGACTTCGTCTGTCAGACGAAAACGATCTTTCACTACCATTCCCTCATTATTTACGTATTCGATAACTTTCATTTTCTGGAGCATCAGTCTCGTGTCTTTATACTCGCTTTGTATCGAATCAAACTCATCATCGGTAAAGTAATTTCGAAAATCCCACCACTCGCAGTCGTCGCTATTGTAGTGATCGTAGTTATATATTAAGGCGTAGAAAAGCATCCGCTCATTTTTATTCATTGACTTGGAATAGTCATGCCTGCTCCCTTCTTTCACGAAGTCGTTAATTTTGTCTCCTGCTCTTAAAATATTGTAGAAATCAGCACTCTTGGCAATTGATGTATCGGGGTTGGAAAGAATCATATCATCCACTTCCTCCAATGTCATTATGAGGTTACCCATATCATTATTAATATCATTGAACAAACGATTCATTATTGAAAGAATCTTGCTTGTTGTCATTCCGGTTGTCGAGGGCTTACGGAAAGGCTTATTATCCCGAAGCATATCTGTCACTTCTTCAGGAATTCGTAACACGCCCCAACTGCCTCTTTTTATCAAACGCATCTTCTCAAGTAAAATTAAATCTTTTTCGAATGACAGATAGGAAACAAAACTGGTTGTTAGTTGTTCAGAAATGGTTCTCTTGTTGACATCATCTCCCTTAGTTAGTTCAATGATAATAGCAAATAAAGCAGCTTGTCTCTCATTTATTCCGTATGCATCTGCTATCGTCTCCAATTCAAAGCGTTTTGCAGCAATAAGCTTATCGTCAAGACAGAAACGCTCACCATAGTTCCGACCATACTCAGTATCTCTTCGAGCTTTCTCTATCACCTCTTCAAAACACTCCAGCAGAGTCTTCTTTTTCAACTCCAGCCCCAAATCATCAATCAGCTCTTGACAATCCGGCATGCTCGCCAGGACCTCTTTTGTAGATTTTTTCTTTTCCATGACTGTACTCCATTTTTACTTTTGTTACTGCAAGTTTGTTTTCACTACTGCAAAGAAAATGAATCACGCTGCCAAAAAGTGGCATTGAAGAGGGTTTTTGATTATTTTTTTGAATTTGGAATTCAAAATTGTCTTTTCTGCACATCTCATTGATATTTGTTTAATATCTTTGTGGAGAAATTGATAAAAAAGAAAAAGATTATGGCAAAACCAATTAAAGAAACCCCGCTCCTTACAGGTGAAGATGCAACTCGTTTTGAACAAGCTGCACAAGAGGTTGTGCCCGCATCTGAAAAAGAAATAAATGAGGCACGCGAGGCGTTTGATTATTTTGCTTCAATAGCAACCTTTAGTATGTAATGGG
>Ga0116172_10003215_pt1 | contig 13757 bp, 13 predicted proteins | sample AD_UKC083_MetaG_FD_89799 | JGI IMG/M metagenome (GOLD analysis project Ga0116172, IMG submission 89799) | Active sludge microbial communities of municipal wastewater-treating anaerobic digesters from USA - AD_UKC083_MetaG | ecosystem: Engineered > Bioreactor > Anaerobic > Digestate | place: USA...
TATTGATTCATTATCATTATCCCATTTTCAATATGCCCAAATATACATGCCCTGTTATGGCAACAAATGGTTATGAAATACAATCCTGATTGTGCATAATCATACCCTTTCAGACGAATACTGCGGCGGTTATGTTTGGCAGGGTTATAGGTCATGTTTTGGTTTTTATAACGCGAAGGGTTTTACAAACTATTGTATGTTCTATTTTATACGTAGTTTGCTTACCAACAATGAATCGTAGGGCAAAACCACTTTTATGCGGTTTTTGTTTCGGTGTAGTATCTGTTCGGCGTACATGGTTGTTGTAGTAGAACGGTAGTGGGTATTTAAGTCTATTGTGTGTAGCTCATTCATTAGTGTTGTAAAACTACTAAAGATTTTTCATTAATACAAAGCAAACAGTTTCTTTCACGATGGGATTGTTGCAAAAAAAATAGCTTACTACAGTTGCAGTAAGCTATTTTAGTATAAAGGGAAAGGTGATTACATCATGCCACCCATTCCGCCACCCATAGGAGGCATCATTGGTGCAGGGTTGTCTTCTTTTTTGTCGGCAATGGTGCATTCGGTTGTTAGCGTCATACCTGCAATAGAAGCTGCATTTTCGAGGGCTACGCGTGTAACTTTGGCTGGGTCGATTACGCCTGCTGCATACAAGTTTTCGTACACATCAGTGCGTGCGTTGTAGCCATAGTCGGCTTTGCCTTCTTTTACTTTTTGTACTACTACAGCACCTTCTTTGCCTGCATTGGCTACTATTTGGCGTAATGGTTCTTCGATAGCACGTTTTACAATCTCGATACCAGTAGTCTCGTCTTCGTTGTCGCCTTTTAGGTTTTCGATTGATTCGATAGCACGTATGTATGCTACACCACCTCCAGGCACAATACCTTCTTCGATAGCAGCACGTGTTGCACTCAAGGCATCATCTACACGGTCTTTTTTCTCTTTCATTTCTACTTCTGATGGAGCTCCGATATACAATACCGCTACACCGCCAGCTAATTTAGCCAAACGTTCTTGTAGTTTTTCTTTATCGTAGTCAGAGGTAGTAGTTTCGATAAGCGCACGAATTTGCGTTACACGGTTAGCAATGGCTGTTTTGTCGCCTGCACCGTTTACAATGGTGGTATTATCTTTGTTGATAGTAACTTTTTCGGCTGTACCCAACATATCAAGGGTAGTTTCTTCTAATTTTAAGCCTTGCTCTTCGGTAATTACTACGCCACCTGTAAGCACTGCAATGTCTTGCAACATTTCTTTACGACGGTCGCCAAATCCTGGAGCTTTCACCGCACATACTTTTAGGTTGGCACGTAAGCGGTTTACCACCAGTGCAGTAAGGGCTTCGCTATCAACATCTTCGGCTATAATAAGTAAGCCACGACTTGTTTTGATAGTTTCTTCTAGTATTGGAAGAATTTCTTTAAGTGATGAGATTTTTTTGTCATAAATCAAGATATATGGACTTTCCATTTCGGTTTCCATTTTTTCTGGATTGGTTACAAAGTAGGGCGATAGGTAACCACGGTCGAATTGCATACCTTCTACCACTTCTACGGTAGTTTCGGTACCTTTGGCTTCTTCTACGGTAATTACACCTTCTTTTTTTACTTTTGCCATGGCGTTGGCAATAAGTTTACCAATTTCAGAATCGTTGTTGGCAGAGATAGTAGCTACTTGTTCAATTTTTTTGTTGTCGTCGCCTACTACTTGCGATTGGTTTTTGATATTTTCTACTACTTTGGCTACAGCTTTGTCGATACCTCTTTTTAAGTCCATTGGGTTGGCACCAGCAGCTACGTTTTTAAGACCTACTGTAATAATTGATTGAGCCAATACAGTAGCAGTGGTAGTACCATCACCAGCATCGTCGCCTGTTTTAGAGGCTACTTCTTTTACCATTTGTGCACCCATATTTTCGAATGCATCTTCCAATTCAATTTCTTTGGCTACAGTTACACCATCTTTGGTAATGTGTGGAGCACCAAATTTTTTTGAAATAATCACGTTACGACCTTTAGGTCCTAATGTTACTTTTACTGCATTTGCTAATTCGTCCACGCCTCTTTTTAGTTGCTCGCGTGCTTCGATATTGAATTTAATTTCTTTTGCCATAGTTATACTTTTTTTTCTACTGTTATTTTTTTACTCTATTTCACTAACACATTGTTAAATGATTGCTAAAATGTCACTTTGACGCATGATAAGGTATTTTTCGCCATCGAAATCAATTTCTGTACCAGCATATTTGCCATACAGTACATTGTCGCCAGTTTTTACTACCATTTCTTAGTCTTTTGTTCCGTTACCTACGGCTACAACACTGCCTTTAAGGGGTTTTTCTTTGGCTGAATCAGGAATGATAATGCCACTTGCTGTTTTTTCTTCTGGTGCAGTAGGTTTAATTAACACTCTGTCTGCTAATGGTTTAATGTTCATAGATGTCATATTATTAGGTTAAACATTTTAATTTACATTGATAGTATGTGCATAATGTATGCCAAAGTATTTTTCTGTCATTTTTGTCAGTTTTACTGACAAAAAAAGCCGTTTGGAGTATGTTCCAAACGGCTTTTATGATAAGGATATCTATTTTTATTCTTGTGTTTCTGGATTTTCGATAGGGAAGGTTGGCAGTTGTACATCTGAATTTGTTTTGGTAGCAGCTTCAGCTTCGTTAACAATAGCAGAAGTGGATGTTTCATCAGCAGTTCCTTGTTTTATAAAAGCCACAGAAATAATACACAAAAAAAGTAAAACAGAAGCCAATGTCCATGTCGCTTTTTCAATAAAATCAGTTGTTTTACGTACGCCCATTATTTGGTTAGATCCAGAAAAATTAGAAGCTAATCCGCCTCCTTTTGAGTTTTGAGCTAAAACAACTAGTGTTAAAAGCACGGAAACAATTACTATTAATGTTACGATTGCTGTGTACATTGTGTTACGTATTTTTTGAATTAAGATGAATAATTTTTTCTAAAAATCGAATTTGGTCTGCAAAGTAAACACTTTTTTCTGGATATTTCAAATTTAATCTTTTAAAAATATTGATTGCTTTTTCGTATTGTTTTTGTTTGATATAAATTTTTGCTAATGTTTCGGTAAAAAATTCTTCGTTTTCTTCATCATTGTGCTCTACGGGAATGATAATTGTTTCGGATTCATTAGCCCCGATAGGTTTAATCTTCGGATTTAATTCAATAAAATTATCTATCAAATCTTGGTTTTTTAAACGGATATTGCTGGAGGCTTTGTTGTCGTCTAAGCGGTATGTTTCAAGAGCCGGTTCGCTTGTCAGTGGCACAGTGGTAGATGTCTCGTTTGTACTTGCTACGGATAGTAGTGGATTAACTGTGGTATTGGATACTGGTTGTTGCAAACGTTTTTTAAATGTTTGTTTGTCGTTGATGTATAAGATTGATTTTTTTAGTGTACTAGCATACAACATATCGTTTGTGTGATGCATATTGAGTAGCAACAGTTGGTGTATGCCATGAAAAAAGGGATATTTATTGGCAATCTCTTTCATGTCAGCAAGAGTATGGTTTCCGAGTTTATCGGGATGTTCCATATAAAACAGTATATCTTGTCCAGTCATGGTTCTACCAATTTGCTACAGTATCGTTAAAAATCAGTTCTGCTATTTCTTTTGTCATTTCAGTAATTAATTCATCTTGCACATCATTTAGCATCAGGTTACTACTAAAATTACGGAAAGATGTGTACGTGCGTTCAAAATCTTCGTCGTGGTTTTTATTGTTCGTAAAACGTACTTTTACGCGTATGGTTAGTCGTGTTTCGGCAGCAATAGCATCTGCCTGAATAGACATAGACGAAATGTCGTAGTTTGTAATTTCTCCCTCTATTTCTAAGTCCCCATTTCGGTTGACTAGCGAAAGGCGTGTTTGGCGAGCATATATATCTTTTACTGTTTCGTTTAATACATCAGTAAGAGGAGCATATACCATTTGAGCCTGATTGGTAAAATCGCGTACGTAAATTGTTTTGGTACGACTATAATCAATAGAAGTGCCTGAGAATTTGTATGATACAGAGCAAGAAACGCCCATTACTGCTATAAGTAATGGAATAATTAGATAGCCAATGGATGTAAAACGTGTTTTTTTCATGGTTTGTGTGCGTTAAAATCTGACTAAGCGTCTAAATCATATTCTTTAATTTTACGATATAAGGTGCGTTCAGATATTTTTAAATCCAAGGCAGCCAATTTGCGTTTACCATTGTGTTTTTCGAGTGCTTTTTTTATCAAGTTTTTCTCCATTTCGTTTACACTAAAATTGTGTTCTTCGTACTCTTGAGCATCTTCGATTTCTACTTCTTTAATGTGCTTTTCTGTTTTTGGCAACGTATTTTTATCCACAATTGATGGTAAAAAAGAAGGTTCGTTATCCGTATTTTTTGTCGGAGTTACAGGGGGTTGTTTGTACTGATGCACCATTTTTTTTAGTTCATCAATGTCCTTTTTCATATCGAATAACACTTGGTATAAGATTTCTCGTTCGTTAGAAAACGATTTTTCGTTGTTATGTGTGTTTGCTATAAGCAACGGTAACTGTTCTTTCGTGGGTTTTGGTAAATAGTTTTGCAAGCAATCGCTTGTAATTTCTCTGTGCTCTTCAATAATAGATAGTTGCTCAACGATGTTTTTTAATTGACGAATATTCCCTTGCCAATAATAATCAACCAATACTTCTTGAGCCTCAGGGGTAAGGTAAATAGTAGGCATACGGTATTTTTCGGCAAAGTCGGATGCAAATTTTTTAAATAATAAGGGGATATCATTTTTTCTTTCGCGTAGTGGGGGTACTGCTATTTGTACAGCATTGAGTCTGTAATACAAATCTTCACGAAATTTACCTTCTTGTATGGCTTTGGGGATGTTCAAATTGGTGGCAGCTACTACACGTACGTTTGTTTTTAATACATTCGATGAGCCCACCTTGATAAATTCGCCCACTTCGAGCACACGCAACAAACGAGCTTGGGTAGGCAAAGGTAGTTCGCCCACTTCGTCTAAAAAGATTGTGCCACCATCGGCTACTTCAAAATAACCTTTTCGGTCGTTGAGTGCTCCTGTAAAAGAGCCTTTTTCGTGTCCAAAAAGTTCCGAATCAATCGTTCCTTCGGGTATAGCACCACAGTTTACGGCAATGTATTTTTCGTGTTTACGAGGGCTAAATTGGTGTATAATTTTCGGAAAACTTTCTTTTCCTACACCGCTTTCGCCCGTTATTAGTACAGATAAGTCTGTGCCAGCTACTTGAGTAGCTATTTCAATAGCCCTATTGAGTGCTGGCGTATTGCCAATAATCTGAAAACGTTGTTTTATTGCTTGTAATTCTTTTTCGTCAATCATACTACAATCCTTTCCACTAAAGTGTTGAATAGATTAGCTTCGTTGTCTGTTGTTAACTATATCACATGCCAAATATAATGCCTCTCTAAAAGACGATTCGTTGGCAAGATTTTGCCCTGCTTTGTCGTAGGCAGTGCCATGAGCAGGCGAGGTGCGTACTACGGATAATCCTGCTGTATAATTTACGCCCGAATCCATTGATAAGGCTTTGAAAGGGATTAAACCTTGGTCGTGATACATAGCCAAAATGCCATCGTAATGATGAAAATTTGATGCACCAAAGAACCCATCAGCAGGTAGTGGTCCTACGCAAATAATTCCTTCTTGCAGTGCTTTTTCAATAGCTGGCAAAATGATTGTTTTTTCTTCATCTCCTATTACGCCATCATCACCAGCATGCGGATTTAAGCCTAAAACAGCTATACGTGGTTTGGTTAACATAAAATCTTGTTTCAGGGCATCGTTGAGTTGGTGAATCTTTTCTACAATTTTTTCGGTTGTAATGGCTTGAGCTACTTTGGTAATGGGAATATGACCTGTAACAACAGCAATACGCATAAAATCATTCACCATCAACATGAGTGCTTCGCCTTTGTTGCCAAATTTTTCTTCTAAATATTCGGTATGACCGGGAAAAGTAAATTCATCTGATTGTATATTCTTTTTATTGATAGGAGCTGTAACTAGGGCATCTATTGCACCTGATTTGAGGTCTTGAGTTGCTTTTTCCAGAGCTAAGTAAGCAGCTTTGCCAGCCTCATCCGTAGAGCGTGCTAGTTCTACTTTTATTTCATCATCGTTGCAGTTGATAATGTTTACTCGTTTCTCATTTGCCTCAGCTGCATTGGTAATAAGGTTGAGGTTAAGCGTTATTTCTAAGTTTTTGCGGTGATAGGCTGCTACTTTGGGCGAACCGTATAGTATAGGTGTGCAAAATTCAAGAATGCGGGCATCATCTAATGTTTTCAGAATTATTTCGTATCCTATTCCATTGATATCACCTTGCGTAATACCTATTTTTAGTTTTTTTGTTTCCATATCGATTGTTTTTCAGCTAGTTTTTTTAGTTAGTAAATTCGACTGTGTGCAACAATGCTTCTACTTGTCGAATGGCGTTGCGTTTATTTTTTGTTGGAGCGTATATAAATGCTTCTACGGTTACTACACGTTGATTTTTTTCGTCTAATCGGGTAATATTTACAAACGGACCACCCATTAAATCTCCCTGTACACGCCACATACCACGTAGTTCGGCTGCGTATGTACCGTTAATTGCTATTTCGTTCAGTATGGGAGGATCTACTCGGTATTCGGTAGCCATATACGAATCTGGATTTGGTCCAGGCACCCACAAGAGCATGACAGAATCGCGTTTGTGTAACAGATTTTCACGCGTAAATGTTTCTTTGCTGGTATAAGGGTAGGTGTAGATAACAATATTTTGACGAACATCGTCGCTAGCATTGCTTATCCACAAAAAGTTTTCTTCTTCTTTAAAACGGTTCATACCTTTGGGTAATACGATGCTAATGCCAAATTTATCTTGCACTTTTTTCATCGCATCTTTTTCAGCATAGCGTTTTTGGTATGCTATAGTGCGGTCTCTTTCAGCTGTTACGAAAAAATCGAGAATGTCTTGTTGGTATTTCTCAATGGCTTGCTGTGCAGCTTCTACCGAGTTACTCGTAATTTTTATTACCGCTTGCGGAGCAGCCCATACGTCGTTTTGAGTTACAATTCGTGTGCGTGAATACGTATCGTTTATTTCCAATTGAATGATGTTTCGAGCTGGACGCAAGATGGCAGTAAACCCACTATGCGGGGTGCGAGACACTTTAAATAAAGGTTCGGATTGAGGCAAGCCATACATATCTTGATTGAGAATATTAAAAAGCGTTTTTCCAGCTTCGCTAGCAGCTATCGGTTCGTCTACCACCAGCAAAATTTCAAAAGCACTTCCTGTAATAGTTGGTTTTAGGCTTTTTTCGTCGCATCCTGTCAGTAATAACAGGGAAGTAAGTATAAGAAGAACCACGTTTTTCATAGGCTATAATTAGTTTGAAGTATTCACAAATTTTGTTGATAACATACCGCAAGCAGCCTCAATGTCTTGTCCACGTGAGCGTCTTATGGTGGTAGTAATGCCTTTTTTCATCAGTATTTTTTGAAAATTTTCGATTTTTTCGCGACTAGAAGGCATTAATCCAACCTGTGGAATACGATGATATGGAATAAGATTGATTCTGCACGGAATTTGTTTAAGCATACTTGCTAATAACAGAGCTTGCTCTTCGGTATCGTTTAGTTGATCGAACAAAATATATTCGATTGACAAACGTCTTTGGTGTGTAAAATCATAATTTTTTACCAAAGCCATTATTTCTTGCATGGGTTGTGTTTTTTCGAGTGGCACCAATTCCTTGCGAACAAAACTATTGCCTGCATGTACGCTGATAGCCAAGTTACATTGCGACTTTTCTAAAAATTGTTTAAGAGGAGCTAGTACCCCTACGGTAGATACGGTAATGCGTTTTGGACTCCAACCGTAACCATAGCTAGACGTAAGAATATCGATGGCTTTTAGTACTTCGGTAATATTGTCAAGCGGTTCGCCCATGCCCATAAACACAATATTGGTAAGCGAGTTAAATTCTTCGATACTACGCATTTGGTTCAAAATCTGATTGGCTGTTAGGTTGCCCGAAAAGCCTTGTTTGCCAGTAGCACAAAACAAGCAGTTCATCTTACATCCAATTTGCGAAGATATACAGAGGGTATTGCGTTCTTTATCGGGTATAAATACACTTTCGATAAAATGCTTATTACCAACCTGAAACACATATTTTTTTGTACCATCACTAGAAACAGAAACTTGTACAGGTTTTTCGATACCCACGCAATAATTGTCTGCCAACTTTTTGCGGTTTGCTGCCGAAATGTTCGACATTTCTTCAATGTCTGAGATTTCTTTTTTATAGAGCCAATCTGTTATTTGTTTAGCTGCAAAAGCAGGCAACCCATTGGCGGATACAATTTCTGTTATCTCGCTTAGATTCTTACCGAATAATGCTTTTTTAATCACGGGTTTAATTTTTTTTTAATGACACAAAGATATAAAAATTACATCAATATGGGAAATATTTATCAGGATATCATTTTCAGCTTTCATATACGTGTTGTTACAACAAAAAACAGGAACACTATTTGCATTCCTGTTTGATATGAGCAATATCTGATATGGACTTATTTTGTTCCTATTTGCACTATTTCTTTTTTATTCGATGTTTGCACTATGACATTGGCAAATTGCTGAATAGCATGCTCGTCAATTTTTTCAAGAATCGATAAGTAATCTGTATGAATATCGAGATTGGTAATAATTTTCTCAATTTCAACATTTTGCCAATACCAGTTTTCAATTAAATTTTCTTGGTATTGTTTTGTTAAAAATTCTTTTACTTTTTGCAAATCTTGTGTTCGTGGACCTTCACTTGCAATGGAAAGGAATTCTTGGTTGATAATTTCAACTAACTTTGCTCTTTTAGATTCGTCTGTATCAAAATAGGTTTCAAGTGTAAAACGATTATACGGAATAGCATCTAAATTGCCATCAACAGATACGCCATAAGTTCCTCCTTCATCTTCGCGTACTTTTTCTGTATATACAATGTCTAAGATTTGACTTAAAATGGTAAGTTTTATTCTGTTTTCTAACGTATAAGGTATTTTTCCTGTTGTGTATTGTATCGTGCTTGACTTTGGAACTTCCATTATTTTGTTGTAATGTAGTGTGTTGTTTCCTTCTTTTATGGTTACTCCTGCATCTTTCCAAGTTTCTTTTTTACCTTTTGCAGGTAGGGTAGCAATGTATTTTGTAAGTAACGGACGTAAGGTTTCGCTATCTATGTTTCCAACAATTACAAACGAAAAATCGGCAGCATTGGCATAACGTTCTGATAAAATTTTCATTCCTTTTTGATAGTCGATAGTTGACAAATCGGTCGATTTTAATCGTGTCATCAAAGGATGGCTATCGTATAGTACATGATTTATGGTATCGATAAATGTCGTGTACGGACTATTTTCTCTGTTTTTTAATACAGCCGATTGGCGGTTGATATATGCCTGAAATGCGTCTTGGTCGCTTCGTATGCCTGTAAAATGTAAGTAAGCTAATTGAAACAACATTTCTACATCTTTTTTACCCGAATAACCGTTTAATGATTCTGAATACGTATTTAGTTGTTTGCTTAGGCGAAGATTTTTGCCTGACAATCTTTTTTGTAAATCAATGGCACTAAAATTGCCTAATCCACTAAGAGTAGAAAGTTCGGGAAGTACTTTTAAGGTAGTTGCATACTGTTTATCTACCAACGAGTATCCACCGTGGCTATAGGCTTGAAACAATATTTCGTCGTCTTTGTGGTTGGTAGGAACTAATCGCACTGTAACCTTGTTGGATAATATAAAGTCAGTTGTACCGTTGCTGTGTGTAATCTCCTTTTTAATTTTGCCTGGTTTGGGTAATTTGCTTATTAACGGCTCGTTCGACACGTTTTCGGTATATGGTTCAATCGTTGCACGTTTTACTTCTTCAATTCCTGATAAGATTTCTTCGGCTGTAGGGAAACTAATTTTTTCATCTTCTGGACCTTGTACCACAATTACCATATTGCCTGTAGTAGAAGCCTGCTTTACAATGTTATTTATCAATTCAAGAGGAATCATTTCTGCTAATTGTTTATACGTTTCAAAGGTATATTCAATGCTTGGTATGGGCGTGTTTTCTAAAAAATGATTGATATATTTAGGAACGTATTCATAATTTTGTTGTTTCTCTCTTTCGTTATATTGATTTTCTATGTTTTTAAGAATGTTCGCTTTCTCACGTTCGTATTCGGCAATGGTAAACCCAAATTGTCTCATCCGTTCATTTTCGGTAATCAACGATTTAATGGCAGTTGTAGCACCTTGTTCAGAAGCAATGGCATACAATGTTCTTGCGTCTTTTGTATTCGACACCCAAAAGTTATCTGTATAGGCATAAGCTTGTGTAAAAGGCGGATTTGGTTTTTGTATCATTTCATTAAAACGCGACCCCATCATTCCGCTTACCGCAGAATTTACATATTCCTGCATCATATACGCAATCGTTCCTTTCATTTCGGTAGGAAACACATCTTGTTTAATGGACACTTCTACCGATATGGCAGTTGCTTCTTTATCACGTGCAAAAGCGATAATAGGTTCTTGGTTGTCGGTTACAGCATATACAGGGCGAGGAATAGGATTAGAAGGCATGGCTATTGTACCTAGAGTTGCTTTTAGTTTAGCCTCCACTTGTTGAGGGTCGATATCTCCAACAATAATAATAGCTTGTAAATCAGGTCTATACCATTTTTTGTAAAAAGCTCTTAGTTCGTCGGGTTTAAAATTGCGGATAACATCAATATGTCCAATTGGCAAACAATCGGCATACTTATCGTTGCCATAAATGGTAGGCAAAATGGTTTCTGCCATGCGTAGCCAAGCACTATTTCTGCTTCGCCATTCTTCTTCAATTACACCTCTTTCTTTTTCAATCTCGGTATCAGACAGCGTAATGCCATTTGCCCAATCGCGGAGTATCAGTAGGCACGAATCTATTACTGTTTCCCTTACCACAGGAACATTGGTAATCAGATATACTGTTTGCTCAACACTGGTATAAGCGTTCACATTTTCGCCAAATTTAACGCCAATGCGTTGTAAATAATTTAATAAATCCTTGTTGGGGAAATGGGTTGTACCATTAAACGCCATGTGTTCTAAAAAATGAGCCAATCCACGTTCGTTGGGTTCTTCTATAACAGAACCAACTTTTTGAGCAATATAAAAGTCGGCTCTTTCTTGAGGCAAACTGTTTTTACGAATATAATACGTCATCCCATTGGGTAATTGTCCAATAAGCACTTGTGGGTCGGTAGGAATGATGGGTAACTGCTGCTGTTGTGCCAAACAGATAACAGCAAAAAGTAATAGAAAAAATGATGCAATTAGTTTTTTCATTTTGGTGTAGATTAAATTATTGAAGTTGTTTATTCGTGTGTTTTGTGTAGAGAATAGATGTTATTTTTAGCAAACTGATGATGCATATAGCAAAAGAGCACCATAGCATAAAAGATGCTGGAATTAAAAAGACTTCATATTGATATTCGGGCAATAAATAGATATACTCATTCAAGATAAAAACATATATCCACGGTATAATTCCCACTAATTGCAAGAGCCAACCAATCCATAATTTATTTTCGGCAATAATAAATATGCTAGCAGCCAATAGTACAATCATAACAACGAAATATGAAAACGAAGGTGCCCAAGAGCCTAAATAGACCTGAAAAGTGTGAACATAATCGATGTCGTCAAGGATGTATCTCATTATTGACGCTATCGTTAATAGTATTAGAAATAATACATTAAATATCAGGGGTATAACCGTTAGAATGGTGTTTACTATTTTATTATTCATATAAAAAGTGGCTTAAAAAATCATTGTTGTATGTTACTATTTCAGTTTCTTTATCGTTGGCATATACAGTTACAAATCCTTTTGTCGTATTTTCGATACTTACAATTTCTTTATTCTTTATTGTTGGAAAACGAATGCTACCTAGATACGCTTTAGTTGTAAGGGAGTAAATATCCAGCATTCTATCTTTTTTTGCTTTATTCCATTGTTTGCATACATAAGTTGGCGTTAACAAGTAGATAAATTTGTCATCTATACAGGCTTTGTCAATACCGCAATTGAGCGGATTGAGCAGTACATTGTGCCCTTTATATGAAGGTTCTCCTATTGGAAACTTCCTGAAATCTTGATGTGCCGTATATTCTAAGTTTGCATCCATTAATAGAAAATAACTATTGTAGCGGTAGTAGGCAAGTACTTGTCCTTGCTTATTGGTAGCAAATTTGTTGGTAAAAGTTATTGTACCTTTTGCATTCGTAATTGAATCTTTCAGATTCGTTATTTCCCCAATATTGATAAAGTTTATTACTGTATCATTATAAGCATCGTATAATTCCATTCTATACGTATTACTATTTTTGTTATATCCAGGTATTATAAATTTATTATTTCCAACATATAGAATATCGCTTAACTCATCTATTTTTCTATCGAGTAAAAGTTCGTTGTTATTAGAAAATTTTTGCAGCAAATGCTGTCTCCCATTAAAGATGTCTACCCAGAATGTGCTGTCTTCTTGAATAAATTGATATAAAACGCCATTGTATGTGAGTGTTGTATCTTGCAATAATGTACCTTCTTGATTATACATTGCTAATTTGTTGTTATAGCTCAAAGTAATGCTTGTGTCGTTAATAAAAGCTTTTACCAAATATCCATTAGTAACAGAAAAACGATGTAATGTTGTCCATGTATATTCTTTTTCTATTCTTCCATCATATTGCTTTTTGTTGTTGCATGCAGTATGTAGCTGAAATATTAGCAACAGTAAGGTAAAGTAGAGTAATTTGTGCAAAATCTTGTTCATTATTTTTTATTATTTTTCATTGTTGGTACTCATATCATCATCTACAAACTCGAGTATATCACCAGGCTGGCAATCCAATACATGGCATATCGCTTCTAAGGTTTGAAAGCGTATAGCTTTTGCTTTTCCTGTTTTTAAAATCGATAAATTAGCCGTAGTAATGCCCACTTTTTCCGACAGGTCGTTGAGCGATATTTTTCGCTTTGCCATCATTACGTCTAAATTTACAATTATTGCCATATTAAAAAAAACAAATTTATGTATAAGCCAATTATACAATTTTTATATCAATTTTTGTACTTAGCTTTTCTTTTATAAGGTCAGCATGTGTGTTGCTGTTAATTTCTACATACAGCGATTTATTTTTGTTTGTTAAAATCGCTATTTCCTTTGCATTAACCACACAAGCCTTAATAGCATCGTACGAAACACTATTAATTCTACCCCCTTTTGATATTACATATATTTTATATTTTCCAATAACGATACCACCGTATGGATTTAATTTATGATGAATAACAGTATGTATTCCCACATAAGCGATAAACAGCAACAAAACTATTTGATAGGCATAATTATAAGATTGTAAAGGGGTCATGACCCAAACAGCCAAAACAGCTATAATAGGCAGTGCATTACTATCATAAGGTTTTAATTTATAATGAATAAAAGTATGTATTCCCGCATAAGCGATTAAAAGCAACAAAACTATTTGATAGGCATCATAATTATAATATTGTAAAGGGATGATGACCAAAACAGCCAAAACAGCTATAATAGACAGTGCATTACTACCATAAGGTTTTAATTTATAATGAATAAAAGTATGTATTCCCGCA
>Ga0116172_10003217_pt1 | contig 13756 bp, 10 predicted proteins | sample AD_UKC083_MetaG_FD_89799 | JGI IMG/M metagenome (GOLD analysis project Ga0116172, IMG submission 89799) | Active sludge microbial communities of municipal wastewater-treating anaerobic digesters from USA - AD_UKC083_MetaG | ecosystem: Engineered > Bioreactor > Anaerobic > Digestate | place: USA...
AGGCAAATTTCCAGTGATTGTGTAAGAAGTTCTGATGTTTACATCGATCTGATCCTTCGCGGCGATACGTCCGATAGAATCCGCATTTGATTCATATCTCTTGTCGAAACTCATTATCTCCAATTCACCAGTCAATCTAGAATAAAAGAAATGAGTATAAATAGGAACTCCAACGATGTATTCCTGGATTACATATTTATCTGTTGTACCGTATTCTCTTAATCTTTCATAAAATTCATCAGGATTGTTTGCAATGAAATATCCCATTCCACCTTTCGCTCCGTGAAATTTAATAATTACAGGACGGTCAATATCCTCTGGTCTCTCGAAAATCATAGGAAGCTTTAAACCCGCATTCAGCAGCCATCTTCTCTGCTTCTCCCTGTCTCCTTCCCATTCGAGAATTCCTTTCGTGCCATAGTGCATTACTTTTATATTTTTCACGTTTTTAACCCCCAAGTAACTCACGAACGATCCATGCGGAATGATAATTGCATTTTCTTTTACAAGCTGATCCTCGATTTCAAAGAAATTTTTAAAGCTATCAACTTCAATAATTTTGTCAGCAACACGATAACTGACATAAGGTTTTTCTTTGCCTTTTTCACAGATACAAATAGTCTCAAATCCTTCATCTTTTGCTCCCTTCAAAATTTGCAAAGCCGAGTGACTGCCGAGGGTAGCTATCTTATATTTCTTAAAATCCGCCATAAGGTTGTAAGTAAGGTTTAAGGTCTTTTGTTAAACGTACAATACGAAAAGAAATTTGTCCAGTAAATCTGTTTATAAAAACAAAAATACGGCGCCACCAACGATAAAAAGATAAATTCCAAAGCCTCTCAAAGTATGTTTCTTAAGGATCTTCATTAAAAGATATATAGATACAAGTCCGACCAAGGCCGAAACAAAAAGCCCGATCAAAATAGGAGTCAATAATGTGCTTATAGCAGATATATCCGATCCATTCATATCCTTCAACGCGGTCAAAATTCCTGCGCCGAATATAGCCGGCGCTCCGAGTAAAAACGAAAACTTTGCAGCATTTTCACGAGATAAATTTTGGAAAAGTCCTCCGCAAATAGTGGAGCCGGATCTCGAAATACCGGGAATCAAAGCCAAGGCTTGCAACGTACCTATTGTAAGAGATTTTTTCACATTCAATTTATTGTCGATTTGTTTTACATGTTTTTTTGCGAACCATTCAGCTGTGAAAAAAAGTCCTCCTGTGAAAATCATTGAAAGTCCGACCATCGAAACATCGCGAAAAGATTCATCGATTTTATCTCCGAAAATCAGTCCGACCGCTACGGCGGGGATCATACCGATCACCAAATATCCTAGAAGTTTCAATCCCTCTCCTTTGAATTTTAAAATTCCAAGGAAATCTTTCCAAAAATAAATCAAAATTGAAACTAAGGTGCCGACATGAAGCGCAACATCAAAAGTTTTTAGAGTCTCGACATTCAAACCGAATAATTGTTCAAAAATCACAAGGTGTCCACTGGAAGATATAGGTAAAAACTCAGTGATGCCTTGTATAATTCCAAGAATAATTGATTCTAAAATTGTCATAAGCTATAAATAGAGTCCCGTACTTCTAGTGTTTAAAATATCTCCTCCCACTGAAAACCATCGCGATCCCGAGCTCATCGGCACGTTTGATAACTTCTTCATCACGTACAGATCCTCCTGGGTGAATAATAGCGGTGATTCCGTACCCGACAGCCTGCTCGAGAGCATCAGGGAAAGGGAAGAAAGCATCAGAAGACATCACAGCCCCGCGAGCTCGTTCACCGGCCTTCGTTCCAGCTATAAAAACACTGTCGTATCTACTCATTTGTCCGGCACCGACTCCGACAGTCACGCCATCTTTTGCCATTACAACTGAGTTTGAAACCACATGTTTCACAACTTTTGTCGCGAATAACATGTCGCGGATTTGCTCTTCGGTAGGCGCAATTTTGGTCACGACTTTCAAGTCCGAAGGTTGCAATTCATAAGTATCAACAGTCTGAATCAAAATGCCACCAGCAACTTTTTTGATATCGGTTCGTTTCATATCTTTTTTTAACTCACCGGTCCTCAAAATTCTCAAATTTTCACGAGTCATAAGTCTCTTCAAAGCCTTTTCTGTGAATGAAGGCGCAATAACCATTTCAACAAACATTTTCGCCTCTTTCATGTAGTCGATAATATCTTCGGTGAATTCACGATTTACCGCTATAACACAGCCAAAAGCGGACATCTCATCGGCTTTGTGTGCAGCTACGAATGCATCGTACAAGTTCTCACGAACGGCAGTTCCACAAGGATTATTATGCTTGATAATTGTCACAGCAGGTTGATCGAATTCTTTCACGATTTCCAGAGCCGAATTTCCATCGACGATATTGTTGAAAGAAAGTTCTTTGCCATGTAAAACCTCAGCGTTTGTTATGTTAGCATCATGATTTTCAGGGTTGCGGAAGAACGCAGCTTTTTGCGTAGGATTTTCTCCATAACGTAGGCTTCTCACTTTTTCGTAGTGTAGATTTAATAGCTCAGGCTCGCCCAGAATTTGTCTGAAGTAGCCGTTAATTGCTTCATCGTATTGAGCTGTTAACGTGAATGCTTTTCTTGCTAATTTTTTACGAGTTTCAAGGGTAGTTTCACCATTTGCCTCTATTTCGGAAACTACCAATTCATAATCGGCCGGATCAGTAACAACAGTCACATATTTAAAGTTTTTAGCAGAGCTTCGGACCATTGAAGGCCCTCCAATATCTATATTTTCAATAGCCTCTTCTTCAGAAACTCCTTCTTTTGAAATGGTCTTCACAAAAGGGTATAAATTCACGATCACTAAATCGATCATTTCAATTCCATTATCGCTCGCTTCCTTCATATGTCCGTCGTCCTCGCGCACAGCCAATAAACCTCCATGCACCTTCGGATGTAATGTCTTCACACGACCTCCCATGATTTCAGGGAAACCAGTTACTTCACTCACATCTTTTACAGCAATCCCAACTTCTTTTAACGCTTTGGAAGTGCCACCTGTAGAGATGATTTCAATGCCTTTTTTGGCTAGTTTTTGAGCAATTTCAATTATACCTGTCTTGTCAGAGACTGATATTAATGCGCGTTTGATCTGCATAATTTTTCGATGTTAAAAATCCACGAGCCCAAGCAATTTTAGAGTTTAAAAATCAAAAGTCAAATTCCTATAATAATCACGGCGGATCCCAACCACCTTTACTCCAAGGATTACATCTAAATACTCTCCACAAAGCTTTCACCCCTCCCAAAACAACCCCATGTTTTGAAACCGATTCCTTGGCATATTCACTGCAAGTAGGTGTATATCTGCAATAACCAAAAGGATATTTGTTTTTTCCGCGAGCGCTATGGTCCGGCGAAAAATTCTTCTGATAAAATTGGATAAAAGCCGCCACTATTCGTCTGGGTAGCAAAATTAAAAACTTTAAAAACCGCATTAACATGAATCAATATTAGTAGTAGTTCCCCGGATACTGCTTTACACCGTTTTTGATGACTTCCCAGTGCAAGTGAATACCGGTCGCACCATAAACACGTCCTGTATTGCCCATTTGACCGATTGTTTGGCCTTGAGATACATATTCTCCTTCAGACACGTTTAAATGATCCAAGTGAGCGTACAAAGACTGTAAACCGTCGCCATGATCGATAATCACATGATTGCCGTATCCTCCACCCCACGTTCCGGAAGAAGCCTTGATGACAGTTCCGGCCCCAGCCGCCCATACAGCAGGTTTACTTCGGTCGGCTATATCGATCGCGTAATGTCCGCGTTTGAATCCGTTTGTAATGGTTCCCATCGTAGGATATATGAAAGGTTTTCCCCCAGCAGGAACAGATGAATTGTCGGGAAGTCTCACGTTAGATGTCTGTCCGGCTTTTGTTGTGTTTTTTGCGATAACAGTGCTTTTTGCAGGGCCGATAGGTCGTGCATTAGGCAAAAATAAACTTTGTCCTTCGACTATAGTTGTTGAAATAAGACTGTTTTGAGCCACGATTGAATCGGCTTGTATATTGTATTTCTTAGCTATTTTTTCGAGTGAATCACCTTTACCTGCGGTATAACTGACTCCATCCACAGGAGGAATTAGTAATTTTTGGCCGATAGTTATGGAATTTGCATTTCCTATATTGTTTTCCCACATTATAGTCTCGGTTTTTAAGCCATATCTCGTAGCGATAGTTGAAAGAGTATCTCCTTTTTCAACAGTGTGAACTGCATAGTCGGTCATTCCAATGCGGCTTGAACTACCTGTTTGAGGGTTAATTTTAATTAAATATCCATCATTATCAGCTATCAAAACATCACCGGGTAACGAATAAGTTCCAATGTAAGACAATGAAAAACTTCTGGAAACATTTGAGAACCCGCTCACGGGAGAAATAGACGAAATCGCAAACATAAAAACGGCAAAAATAAAAGATTGCCAAAACAATCTTTTGTGAGGAGCTACAGGCAGAATATTGATTCCGGCGGTTGCAGTCGCCATGGCCTGAAACGGAGCGGTAATAGTAGCCCAAACATCATTGAAAAACCTTTTAACAATCAAGCCTTTTGTGAAGACTTTGAGATGTCTCTCTTTTTGCGCAATACGATTGACCTGCTCTATCTGATATACTGTTGTTTCTGGTGTCATGTTTTACGTGAATTTGATTCGAACTCACTTTTAAATTATGCCCATTTTTTCGCTCTCTGTTCAACGTCGCTCCATTGACTTTCGAGGCAATATATTATCAAATAATATTCAAAAGTCAATATAAAACAGCTTATTTCGCGGTATTTTCAAAAAGCCATCAAAACCTAAAAAACCTTGACTTTTTAAGGTAATTATTGTGATTATCTATTGCCAAAGAACAAGTCTTTTGATAACTTCCATCTGCTTTAAATTTCTGCTCTGTATAACTTTACGCAGAGCTTAGGAATATTTACATCCTAATCCATAGAACATGACAGAAGAAAATTTCACGTCTTATGAAATGATGTTGATCGTCGATCCGACCCTTGGAGATGATCGTACTCGCGATGTTATTGAAGAATTAAAAACCCAAATAAAATCTCTTGAAGGTACAGTTACTTTCGAGGATTTATGGGGAAGTAGATACCTCGCGTATAAAATTAAAAGACAAGAGAAAGGTTACTATGTAGTGCTAAATTTTAATTTGGCCCCAACAAAATTGATAGAGCTCACAAATGAATTAAGACTCAATCAAAACATTTTGAGATTTATTACTTTGAAGACTCCAAAAAATTACGAAATTTTGACTTTGGAAGCATTGGAAAAAGAAGCTGAAAAATTTAAAAAAGTAAAAAAAGAGGATGCAAAAGAAGAAGAGGCTCCAAGAAGAACATCAAGACCAGCTCCAAAAGCAAAAGTAGAAGAGCCAAAAGTAAAAGAAGTTGAGCCTGAAGAAAAAGTAGAGGAGAAAGAAGTTGAAGTTAAAAAGGAAGTAAAAGAGAAACCGGCTAAAAAAACAGAAGTTGAGGAAAAAGAAGAAATTGCAGTTGAAGAAGAGGCTATAGAAGAGGAAGTCGAGGAAAAAGAGGAAGTAAAAGAAGAACCAAAGAAAAAAGAAGCAAAAATTACCGATCTAGATGATGTCGACGCGAAGTTGAAAAGCATCATTGACGATCCAGATATATCATTATAACCCAAAAAAAGATGAGATCAGTAAACAAGGTAATTCTGATTGGTAATCTCACAAGAGACCCAGAGATGAGAGAGACTCCAAACGGACAAAAAGTCACAACTTTCGGATTGGCAACAAATCGTGAATGGGTGACATCAGGAAGCGAGAAGAAATCTTCAGCTGAATTCCACGAATGCGTAGCTTGGGCTAGACTTGCTGAGGTTTGCGCTAAATATTTGAAGAAAAGCAAATTGGTATATGTAGAAGGATACCTAAAAACTCGTAACTGGGAGACGGAAGAAGGTGTGAAAAAATTCAAGACAGAAATCGTTGTTCAAGACATGATCATGCTCGACAAGAGAGCAGCTGGTTCTGAAGAAGAGGAGAAAGAGCTTTTAGAGGCTCAGGCTCCAGTAGAAGGTTCAGCCGGTGATATGGACTTGAGTATCGACGGTAACGTATTTTAATAATTAACTTAACATGCCAACATACAAAGGAAGACAATGCAAACTTTGCACGGAGAAGGCGGGCTACGTAGACTACAAAAACGTCGCTTCTATCAGTAGATTTCTCACAAGGTTTGGTAAAATTGTTCCAAGATACTACAGCGGAAACTGCATTCAACACCAAAAAATGGTTGCATCAGCAATTAAGAATGCAAGAACTATCGCTCTCCTTCCGTTTGTGAAATAGATTTTTCAATCAAATTCAATTTCAAAGAGCCCTTGACGTATAAGGGCTTTTTGGTTTGAAAAAACAGGGAAAATATGATAGAATGAAAGGATTCAAATTGAAGAATTCAAATCAATACAAAAACAAATGATCAAAAAAATTAAAAGAAAGCTCGTAGTCAGAAAAGCCGTTCAAGCCGAGAAAAAACTTCAAAAAGCGTTGAAACAAGAGGCAAGAGCTCTTTCAAAAAAAACTAATACCGAATATGACAAATCAGTGATTTCATGGAAGGCTCCAGAGTACATCAAATACAAAAAAGGATGGGTTTGGTACACGGTATTTGCAGTAGTGATGCTAGCTTCGATATATGGAGCTTATGTGTACAGCCTAACTTTTGCTATGGCACTCACTGGCTTCGCGATAGCTTATTTGATTTTTGATTTTAGACATCCGAAAGAAGTGAAAGTTTCTTTATCTGAATTGGGAATCAAAGTCGGGAATAATATTTATCAGTTTAATAGGATCAGAGCTTTTTGGATTCTTTACAGTCCGCCAATCGTCAACACTCTGAATATCAGAGTCCACAACGAATTCATCGGCGATATTGAAATTCAATTAGACGGAGTAAACCCGGTCGAAGTTTACAACTTCTTATCTACAAGAATTCCTGAAATGGAAGGAAAAGAAGAAGGATTTTTAAAAGGGTTAACAAGATTACTTAAAATATAAAATGGCACCAGGAGATACACCACAAAAAGGTCCACAGCCACAACAAGCTCCACAGGAAACTGGAGCGGACAAGGCTCCGAAATCTTTGGCCGAACTCGAAAGGGCTCTTATGGGTGAATTTGATAGAGTCAGAGACGAGAAGAAAAAAAAGATTGTTCGTGAAATGGACAAATTAAGAGCCGGATATAATTCCAAAATGTTTAAATGGAATTACGATAATGCGACGGGTGCTTTTCTGAATATGATTAACAAAAAAACAGAGAAGCTAAGAAGTGAAGCGGAAGTCGTGACACGAGGCCCGAGGTCATCCGAAACAATATCAAGATTAACCGAATTAAAAGAACAAATGGAGGAGTCTCTAGAACTGGATGTCCAAAACATCATCGCTCTTTTGAATAACGTAAAAGGACCGGAATTCAGGCTCACAAAAGAAGGTCTGGCAAATCTGGAATTATACATCTCAACAGCGGAAATAATGATGCAGGACCCGACAATGAAACCATTGGCGGACATATTCAAAGACCTGACATTGATACAAAGTTTGGACGACAAAACATACAAAGTTTTGGAAGGAGCTTTCCTGACAACAAATCGTGACATGGTTGTTTTGGCTTCGACAATCCTGAGGCTTGTAAAAGGATCGGTAAAAGAAGCTTTTACAAAAAGATTTATAGATGAAAAACCGGAATATGCGCTAAAAACTCTTCTATTCGCGAACTACTATGGAGGGTACACGGCTTTTGAAATGAAGAAATATTTTGAATATGCGGAAAATACATATAGGGCAAACCCTGATAAAAAATATCAAGATGCAAGAGAGGGATTCCAAAGACGTATCGCAAAATTTGATGATGATGCAAAGGAATATCAGGCCTGTAATAAAATTCAAGAACGTGTCAGAGAGAGAATCGCCGGACTCGGTACTCAAGTATATGGAGAAGATGCTTCGAGTAGATTAAATCCGGCCGCAATTTTGAAATTTGGAGGAAGAGTGGTGGCCTGGACGGCTATCGGAGGGAATGCTTTGGCGAACAGACCTATGTTAATGGAAATATACAAGGAAGAAGGCTTATTCCCTGCAATATCGTCGTATGCAACTATGCCATACGTAGCTGGAAGTGGAGCGTTATTATTTGGATTGAATAGAATGGATTCGGATGAAAGACTCGGAGATATATTAATCGGGAAAAAGGAAAAAGATGCAAAAGAATATGCACTTGGTTTGAAGAATTTCCTTGAATTAACAGAGATGCATAGCACTTGGGGAATGTTTTTGGAAAATGATGGAGCAGGGCTTTTGGCTGAATACACGAGACATTTACAGAGCAGAATAGATGGAGAAAAAGAGCCGACAATCAGAGATTTCAAAAACTTCTTGATGGAAAAAGAAAAAGATATGAACCCAGCAACGAGACCATCGAGATATTTGGGAAAAGTTTTAAGTGGAGAATTTGAAAAAGATGAAACAGACAATTTGAAGATGTACATAAGATTAATGGAAGAACAAAAAACAACTAACCAACAAGAATTTAACGCAAGATTAGATGAGGGAAGACAGGCAGTTTAAAATCAGGGCAAGAAATTTTATATCCGAAACTTTGAAAGATGTGAGAACGTCTGATAAAAGCGTGTTTAGATATTTCAATCCGTCTTTCAAAAACAAAAGATTATTCAAATACAATGCAAAATGGGCAAATCTTCGCCCTGGACATGCAGGATCTCTGTTTGGTAAAGACAATAAAAGCCAGTTGAGATGGAATAATTTGACCGAGGTGATGTTCGGACAAATGATGAGAGAGGCAAAACTCAGGAGAGTGTATTTATTAATGCCAAACAAAGAAGGCGAATTCAGATCTTCACAGAAAAAACTTCTCACGAGATTCACAGACTTGATTCTCAGAAAAGTAGATGAGAGAGAAAAATTGATAAATGAAAACCAAGCTTCAAATAAAAAACTGGAAAAAGGTAAGACAAGAAGCAGAGCTGAAATAGATGAATTGGCCAACAAAACTCAAAAAAATCTCGAAAAATATGGCAAACTGGAGACGGTTTCACCATTCCAATACAACGAAAAAACAGGTTTGATAGAAGGAACTGTTGCGAACATTTTGGATCCGGAAGGATCGTCAATGAAAGCAAAAGTTGATCCTGAGAATCCGGACTTGATTTTATTTTCCAGTACTGTTCTAGGGGTATGTTTTGCGATGGAAAACAATGAAAAAGATTTGGTTCTTTTCGCAAACACTGCGACAACCGATATGTTGAAAAACAATCAAATTGAGTCGAGCGAAGCTATCCCGGAGGCGGAAGAAATGGCGGATGAAAAATATACATTGGGGCTAATGGATTATGAGACTATGGAAATAGATAATGACCCGGAAAGTGCAGAGTGGATGTTGGAAGGAATGGGCGATCAAGCTGAAATAGATCAGAAAAGTGAGGTATTGCTTGACGACCAATTTCAGGCGTTATTTGCAGATCAGCCTGGTGACCAGCCATTCGACAATCAATTATCTGGCGCTCAACCGGATAACCAGTCTTTTTCAAAAAGTTCGCCTGTAAAATTCCCGGGAAAATTCAAAAGGAATTTAATGTTTGAATCAAGATTAAAAGGCGAAGTTCCAGCAGTATCGACAAGAATAACAGGTGCAGATGGTCAAACAAGAGAGCGTGTTGAAGAAGACAAATTGAAACAAAAAGAGCAAATGGAAGCACAAAAAAAACATCTCGATAAAAAAGAACAAGCAATGATGGAAGAAGACGCAAAAAAAGAATCCGAACAACAGGATTCCCAGCAAACAGGTGGTAAAAAAAAGAAAATTGGAAGATGGATATTTGCCGCAGTTATCGGCGGATCAGTCCTATTCGATATAATATAAAAACATGCAAAAACAAAAAATAAAAATTTGGAAGAAAATTCTACTCTTGGGAGTCGGACTCCTCACATCTTTCACGATGACCTTCGCGAGTAATTTCGTGGCAGGACGTCAAACCGCTTATGCGGCGGATGAAAAGATAACATGTATAAAGGAAGATAAAGATGGAAAGATAATAGATACACAGATAATAGAATCTAAAGAATGTCCAGAAGGATATCAGCAGTCAATAGACGCATCAGCATTAAAAGGGATGTCAAACTCTGAAAAAGAAGAAATACAGAAAGTCGTTAGCAAATTGTTACTGCTCGAACAATGGCTAAATAAATTGATCTGGCCTGTTTTTATGATGATAGGAGGACTGCTGAATAATGAGCTAATATTCACTAATGGAATGGATCAAAGGTTATACGATATATGGGTACAGATAAGAAATATAGTGAATATAGTATTTGTAATAGTATTAGTTGGGATAGCACTTTATAGCGTACTTGGAATTAGTAGTGAAAATAGCCAATATTCAATAAAAACTGTTTTACCGAAACTGATAGTTGGTATTATTGCAGTTAACTTTTCATTCCTTGGAATCAAAGTGATATTGGACGCAACTACAGTGGTGACAACTGCAATATTTGCAATTCCAAATCAAACACTAGGCACCCTACAGGACATGAAAGTTGTGGATTCATCAGACAAAGATGTTGTTGAAGAGCTTTGTAAAAAAATGTACGGAAGTGATGGAACAGTAGATGATTTTAATGAAAAAATAAATGATTTGATGTACAAAAATTTTGCAGCAACCAAACCGGGTGTATTAAATCAAAGAGATAAAGCTGCAACTATAAAAAGTGCAATAGAGGCCGACAAGGAAGGAAATCTAAAAGCAGAGTTTACTGATTACCAAAAGGCAAATAAGCCAATATGTGAAGCTAAAAATAACAAATTAGCTTTAACTTCAAACGGAGAAGATTTTTTAAGTAAATTCAGAAGCAATAATGCGGCATTAGCGATGGCTATCAATATGGGTGGCATATTATTTATAGATAGGTCTACAGGTTTGAGCACCGGGTCGGATATCATGCAACTCGCGATAGGAATCGTGTTTTCTTTTGCATTGAATGTTGTTTACATGTTCGCATTTTTGACTTTGTTCCTAGTATTAATAGCGAGGCTGGTAGTTGTATGGATCAGTCTGGCATTTTCACCAATAATAGTATTGGGAATGACTGTGCCGGGAATGGAAAAAATAGATATGTTCAAAAAAATACAGGATTCGTTTGTGAAACATGTCACAGCTCCGATAGTTATAGCAATCACCATGACTATAGGTTGGGTTATGCTTAGCGCACTTAGCAGTCTTGGATTGGAAACGGCATCAGCGCCTGGTTCGGTTATGGGTATGGCGGTGCCAGGGATTCCATTACCGGGACTAGAAACTATGCAATCATTAATAGCGGCAATCTGTACAGCGGCAGTAGTCTGGATGGGAGCTACAAGCGCGGCAGAAGGCACGTATGTGGATGGTGTAGTAAAGAGTGTTGGTGGAGTATTAACAAAAGCCGGAAAATTCATCGGAAGAGCTCCATTTATGTACGCGCCTATCTTGCCTATACAGTTGAAAGATAGAGAAGGAAATACAAGAAACGCATCTCTTTCAGAAGCTTTTGGTGGTACAGAGAATTTAATGACAAATTTCAGACAAGCACAAGCTCAGAAACAAAGAGAGTTTGGACAGCAAGTATGGGGTCTTCAGGACAATCCATCGGCAAAAGATATTACCCCGGATATTAGTGGAGGGAAATTAGCGGAAATTATAGCTAGCAATGAAAAAAGTGATATCGTTGGAATGGCTAAAACAATCAAAGAAAATGTTAAGGTTGGTCAGCAATTAGATACAGATTTAAGGAGATGGAAGACATCCCCAGCTGGAAGCTCAGAATTCATTTTTGCAAAGACTTTAGATGAGGTTAAAGCAAAAGGAGAGATGACCCCAGAACAAGCGGCAACTTTAAAAACAGCCGCAGAAAAAATACATAAAAAATCTAATCCAGACGCAGCAGCTTCAACTTCTTCCGGAGGAGGAGCGGCCGCAGGAGGTGCGACAGGCGGGCAAGGCGCTGCAGGAGGCACGAGTCAAAAACCAGCTGCTTCAAATACTCCAGCCCAACCTCCTACTCCACTACCAGCTGGTTTAATAAAAGCAGCAGATCTAACAGCAGCGGCTGCAAATGCAGGCGACCCAAATCACACAAAATATAACGCTCTCTTATCGGCTCACAACGCTACAATAGCCGTAAAAAAAGATGCGGCAGAAGAAGACATTACCAAACAAGCTCAGGCAGCAGCGGCAGCAATCAAAGCAGGCGGCTTTAGTGAAGAATATAAGGGAAAAATAGTTAAAAATTTAGAATTCACTAAAGATGTTACAACAGAGCAACAAACAGCATTCAAAGCCGAACTTGAAAAAGCATTAGCAGAACCAGCAGCCGGAACAGGCACGGGAGCGACAGGCACAACGGGTGCAGGCACTGGCGGTGCAGCAGGCGCAGCGACTTAAGCGACGTAAATCCTCTTCCCAAATCAAAACATATATTCTAAAATATAATCGTCATAAGTAAAGTTATGGCAAAGAAAACAATACAACCAGAAGTGGACAAAAATGAAGAGGGTAAAAAACCCCTTAATTTCCATGAAAGAGAGGAAGAGAGGCTCACCGCCAGACGCTTGTACACGCTCGAAAATAATCACTTATACAAGTGGGCGAACAAAAACACGGGTGTCAGTGAAGGAAGAGTTGGCAAATTATTATCAAAAGTCAAAAACGGAACACTAAAACCCGCGGCCTTTAAACGCGCGATAGAATTATTAAAAGATCCAAACAAAAGAGAAGACGGAGACTGTAAGAAAATGATTGACCACTTGATAAAAGGCGAATACAACGGTTTTGGTGACAACTTCATAGAGATAGCGGACGCATTCGAAAGCGACAACGAAGATATCAATAAAAAAGCATTGGCGTTCGTCAGGCAACAAGAAATTCAAGGTGAAAGGTCTTTCCTCAAGCAAATCACAGCAATCAAAAAATCTCAATTAAGTCCTGAAACTTTGGTCAATCAAACGAAAGGAGCTCTGGCAGTCGCAGGAATCGATAAAACAACCGGCGACCGTCCTCATGAAGAAAAAGCGGTTGATGTGGTCAGACAAGGTGACATAGGAATTCTACCACGACCACCTGAAGAATTGGTTGCGGAATATCCGGCGTTGACGAGAAAAGTCACAGAATATGTGCAAGAATCAACGGCGAAATTAGACGAAATAAGTGAACTGGTAAAAAAATCCGGAGAGCTTGCGGCTGCAAAAACAACACTACAAGCAAAAATGGAATCCGATCCAAATTTTGTTAGCGATTTTTTGAGAACTTTATTGAGCGATTACGAACTTTTGAAAAGATCTGCGACACTACTGAGCCAAGTTGAAGGAAGTCCGGAGCTTTTGAGAGCAATTAAAAAAACAGATGCGGAACGCAATGCTTATTTCAGAGAAAATCCAAGTAGATTGATTTCAAAAGAAGAGTCTCCGCACAGTATTTTTATGGAAGCCGAAGCCTCTCAAGGTGCACGTGAAACGTTATTAAAAACAGCACAAAAAAACATCGGAAAACTTTTAAATATTGCGGTTGAATTGGACATAGAGAGAGAAATCGATGGAGTCATTTTTGACGCGGAAAAATTAAAAAGAGCTCCGACAAGCCAAGAATTACAAAAAGCAATTTCAAAAATAAGAGCGAAATACAGCCTCGCGCAAGACACAGC
>Ga0116172_10003218_pt1 | contig 13752 bp, 9 predicted proteins | sample AD_UKC083_MetaG_FD_89799 | JGI IMG/M metagenome (GOLD analysis project Ga0116172, IMG submission 89799) | Active sludge microbial communities of municipal wastewater-treating anaerobic digesters from USA - AD_UKC083_MetaG | ecosystem: Engineered > Bioreactor > Anaerobic > Digestate | place: USA...
TGCCCAAGCCACTTGCTCCCCGAATCGAGGTGCACAAACCCCTTGGTAAGGAGCGCAAGTCCAAGTAGGAATAGCGCCCATTTCTAAATAAGCTTTTTCCATTCTGGCATTTTTTTCTGCATACTCTGCATTCATTCTATGGTCTACCCAGCACTTAATGTCCCTGGAATTGGCATTAAGGGTTGTAGGTACCGCAACATGCCCCCCCATTTGCTGCATTTTTTCAGCAAACTCCAAACCAGCCTCACCAACGGCGCCATAAAGGCAACCATCAATATGCACCTTAGAAATCGGAATTAGTTCCGCAGCCCCATACAATTCGCCCAACTTAATAATGATTTCGAGAGCAATTTTTGCTGCTTCGCCTCTCTTACCGTATAAAATTTCCTGTTCATCTTGCGTTAATTTCAAATTTTTCACCTCTGTTTTTCTTCCAAGGCTTCTTATAGTAATTATAATCCACAATTTGTAACAAGTAAATTATTACAGGGTATCGCATCATTCCAAAACTGCAGCTTCAATTATTGCTCTTGCCTGCATTTCAGCGTAAAGCCTTCATTTTTTAAGTAAACTTCAACCAGATCCGCTATGGCCTGTTTATCAAGATTTTATTAAGCAGCAAACCAAAATCAGGCTGCTTCACCCCTGCCTCACATCACCGACCGTCTTCTTTGTGCAATATATGCCAGCAGAACCGCTATTACGGAAAGAGCTATACAAACCATGAAAGCAGTTATGCCGTATGATAGCGGCATGCCAAATATATTGTACATTTTGACCCCGCCAAATACTACGCCGTAACTCGATAACGCCACATAGTTGAAATCCGCAAGAGGCCCAAGCAATTCTTTGAGGCCATCGCTAAGGAAACCGAACAGGGCGAAGGTCAATATCATTGCAACACCCAAGCCGAATGTGGCAGTCTGATTCTTAAGTTTTGCGGATATAAGAGTGATTGCCAAACCGAAAGCCATCGCAGCAAGTATTATCCACAAAACACCCAGCATAGCCATCCCGCCTACCGTCGTGTCAAGTGTTGTCCATTCAAGCCCTGTAAAGCAGCGGGCAGGTGCGTCAAAACCGTCTAAATTACCGTAGGATATATATGTGCCTATAAACATCCCCAAGAAAAATATGACAGTCAGGATAGCGGAAACCACACAGACACACAGCAGTTTGGCAGTAACAATCTCACGGCGGCCTTTGACTGAGCAAAGTATAATACTATCCATATCTGTTTTCACCTCCTGCGTGAATACAGGAGAAATTATAAAGGCTAAAAACATCAGGAGCAGAAGCCCTACTCTGGAGGGATCAAACGCAAGTGAATAGTAGTTCCAAAAAAGCGTGTTCTCAAAAACAGGCTCCCCTAGGGAAAGCTCAGTATCCAAACGATGTTTGTAATATTTGTATTCATATGTGTCCGTTTTGTCGGAAAGCTCTTTAAGTTTCTCCTTTATAGGATATACTCCCAGAATACTTGCTTTATCTTGATATTCCGGACCATTCCAATATTCCTGTACTCTTTTGCCAAATTTAGCATAATCGTTGTGAAATTTCTGAATAGGATTACGATGCAGGTACATATAGAATCCATCTTCATTACCTTTGCGGTATTCTGCCTCGGTCGCTTCGGATATTGGTCCGGATTCAGCCAATTGTTCAGGGTTAAATTTTCCGGTGTTTTCTGAAACCAATCTGATATACTCGCTATAGTCATCACTTTTAATGAGCGCTAAAGTACCTTCCGCGGCGAGAAGTCCCATGAGCGTACAAATGATAAATATTGCAGCCAGCAGAATAAGGCGGCTTTTGTTAAACAGAAGCTTCTTTATTTCATATTTAAACAGTATCATCAGGCAGTCCTCCAATCAGAATTAAACTCATATAGATAAGCATCTTCAAGAGTCGGTGGAGTGCTTATCGCATCAGCTGCAGGTTTATCGTCCGATACGACCCGTACTTCCATTCGGTTGCCCACCGGTATGACATTACTGATTATGTGATTGTTCTGGTAAACAACCAATTCGTCAACCGTCATTTTGATAAGCCATACCTTGCCTTCCATCGCGTCCACAAATCTCTGGCTACTCTCCATCCTGCCTACCTTGCCGTCTCTTATCATAACAGTCTGCCTGGCTATGGAATCAATGTCCGAGACAATGTGTGTGGAGAGAAGTACCGTCCTGTTGCGGGAAAATACCGAGATGAGGTTGCGGAACTTGATTCGCTCATGGGGGTCAAGCCCGGCTGTAGGCTCGTCCAGAATCAATATCTCCGGGTCGTTCAGGAGTGCCTGCGCAATACCGAGCCGCCGCTTCATTCCTCCTGAATAGTTGACACATTTACGGTGCAAGTCCTGAGTCAAACTCACCTGTTCCGCAAGGGATTGGATTTTTCTTTCCATATATTCACCCTTTAATCCTTTAAGAGCAGCAACAAAACGTAAATAATCAAGTCCTGAAAATTCAGGGTAAAAATCCAGGGATTGCGGAAGATATCCCAGTTTTGAGCGGTATTCAAGGTCACAGGCTTTTCTGTTTTTTCCGTTTATTAAAACCTCGCCGCTGCTTGCCTCCATAACCCCGGCCAGAATACGGATAAGGGTGCTCTTGCCCGCGCCGTTTGGTCCCAAAAGGCCATAAACACCGTTTTCCATTTCAAAGCTGACACCGTCTAAGGCTAGTTTTTTCCCATATTTTTTGCTGATATTTTCGATTGTCAGTTTCACATCAACGCCTCCATTTTCCTTAATAAGCTCATTATAGGAGGAATTCCTAAACTGCCTGATGAAAAAATATAAACATTTTCTAAACATATATTCAATAAACTGGGGCTGTTGCACAACATACGAAGAATGCGACATATCTGAAGTTTGCATAACCCTCCGCAAGAGACAGTATAGTATATCGAGGCACACGGATTATGATTTTGACAGGACTACTGATATGCCTTTGGAAAAGTTCTACCGGTGCCAAAAGGCCCTCCATGGCCCGAGGCACCTAAGCCGGCCTCCATGCCGGCTTCACGAACTTTTTACCAAAGCCATATCAGAGGCCTGTTGCCAAAATGCATAAAAGTGTACCCTGCTATACTATACAAGCTCTTGCTTGGTTATGCAAACTTATAATTGTGTCGCATTATTCTTCAAATAAGAAAAGGAGCATCGCTTACTATATATTGAGTAGTTTTGCGACACTCCCATGCATATTTCTAAGAGTTAAGCCTGTATCCCGCACCCCACACGGTTTCTATAACCTTCGGTTTAGACGGGTCCTCCTCTATTTTCTCCCGGATACGGTTAATGTGTACCGTAACTGTTGCGCTGTCGCCCGTATAATCAAATCCCCATATTTTTTCAAAAAGCTGTTCCTTTGAAAAAACTAAATTTGGGTTCTCAGCAAGGAATAATAGAAGCTCAAACTCACGGTTGGGCAGTTTGATTTCTGTTTCTCCTTTAAATACCTTCCAGCTCTTGGACATTATTTTTAAGTCCCCGATTATTATTGTTTCATCTTTGCTGCCTTTTGCAGACCCTGTCAGCCGTTCATACCGGTTCAGATGAGCTTTGACCCTGGCCACCAGTTCTGCAGGATCAAAAGGCTTGACGACATAATCATCCGCTCCCAGGCCGAGCCCCCGGATTTTATCGGCTGACTCCGTACGGGCTGTTACCATAAGAATTGGTATATCGATATCGTCCCTTATTTGCCTGCATATATCATAGCCGTTCTGGCCCGGCAGCATCAGGTCAAGCAGAACCAAAGCATAACCGCCTTTTTGTAGTGCCGCCAATGCTTGTCGACCGTCCGCTATGATCTCAGCTTCAAAGCCGTTTATTTCCAGATAGTCCTTTTCCAGCATTGCAATTTCGGCATCATCTTCAACGATAAGTATTCTCTTCAAGAGTTTTCCTCCTTTCTGCAAGGCAGGGAAATTTTAATTTGCAGCCCATTATTGTTTTCAGCCGTAACAAAACCGCCATGGGCTTCCACGATGTATTTTACAATATACAGACCGAGTCCGCTTCCCGGGCTGCTTGGGCGGGAATCCGGCGAAGCCTCGCCGCCCCTCCAAAACCGTTCAAACAGCATCGGAAGGTGTTCTTCCGGCACCCCCTGACCGTTATCGGCAAACAGCAGGTGCTCCATGCCCCCCTCGCACCATATGGAAATACGCAGGGCAAGGGTCCCAACCTTTGCATATTTTATCGCATTTTCTGTCAGATTAAGTAATACACGGCGCATCTGCTCCGCATCTATTTCCACCGGGTGAGGTAGTGATGTAACATCCACGGTCATCTTTATGTTTTTATGTTCAAGCTCATCACCTATATTCTCCGCAAACCGGCGGGCAAAGTCTCCCAAATCCTCACGGTTAAGGGAAAGCGGCAAATTACCTGTTTCAAGATTTGAGAAATAGAATAGCTTTTCCATAAGTACATCTATATCGCAGGCTTTTTCATATGCTATCGAAAGATACTGCTCCCGTTTTTCCGGGGTATTTGCCACACCATCGCGCAAACCTTTAATATAGCCTTTGACAGAGGTCAGCGGAGTTCTGAGGTCGTGGGAGATACCGGTTATTAAATCCCTGCGTGCTCTTTCGTAAGCAGCGGTTTTCTCCCGCTCATGCATAAGATGCTCCTGCATGTGATTAAACGCTGTGCAGACAGACGCAAACTCATCCTTCCCCGTATAAACTATCGGTTTGGATAAATCACCGTTTTCAATACGTTTCGCACCATCCGCCAAAGCATTTAACGGGCTGAGGATGCGCCATACCATTTTGCGTGTGAAAAGCTGGCTAAGCAGCAGAATAACTGTAATGAACATCAGTCCGAATATCAGAAACCACTGCAGGAATCCGCTGCGAACATTCGTGTTTTCTGTCCTGCCTCCAACTGCAAATATTGAATATGCCCCTTTTTCAACGGCAGCAAACGTAATTTCCTGTACTCTTCCCGCCAAAGTGCTTTGCTCGAGTTCCAATGCCTTAAGGCTGTTTATAATACTGCCTTGAGAATCACTCAGTGAAGAAAAGGCTACATTATCATCATCTATAACAAGCAGCTTGTAGCTGTATTGGCCGAGTCGGGTGTTCAGTGAGTCCCAATCTCTCGCTGAAGCGTCAAATTCATCAAGCATATCCGCGACATGAAAAACGTCCTTATCCAATAGCTCCTTACCGGGGTCCCCTGGGGACAAGAGGAATATTATACTTATAGCGGTAAGCAGGAAAGCAAGGGAAAGAAACACCAATAAAACACTCGAAACCATAATACGGTTGATTATCTTCATGGTATAACCTTCTTTCGAACTATTTATCTATTCTTTCCAATTTATATAAAACCGGATGAAGGCCATCAGCACAACAGAAAATTTCAGTCCCTTTCTGCTTGATCCAGGGGTAATCATGTCCTAATGCCAAAAATACAACCTTATCCTGAATTCCTGTCCATACTAATACTTTTAACCGAAAAAATAAGCTCTTAATATTCTATTACGATTTATTATAGCATATTTTTCAAAGCCTCCCATCACCTATAATAACAAGGGTACTGCTTCTAATTATTAAGTAGCAGTACCCCTCTTCTATTTATTATTAAGCCTCACATAATCTGTCTTGTGTATTATTTACTTCTGGCTGTATTCGCCCATTTTTTCCTTTATGGTTGCCTGGGCTGCAGCCAGCCTTGCTATCGGTACCCTGAAAGGTGAACAGGATACATAATTAAGCCCAACCCTATGGCAGAATTCAACGGATGCAGGGTCCCCACCGTGCTCACCGCAGATACCCAGCTTAATATCCGGCCTGGTCTTCCTGCCAAGGTCTACCGCCATCTTTACCAGCTTTCCAACTCCATTCTGGTCGAGAGTCTGGAATGGATCCTGATCGAATATGCCTTTTTTCAGGTACTCCTCTATGAACTTGCCTGCATCGTCCCTTGAGAAGCCATAGGTCATCTGTGTAAGGTCATTAGTACCGAAGGAGAAGAATTCGGCTGTCTTTGCTATTTCATCAGCAGTCACAGCTCCTCTGGGTACCTCAATCATTGTTCCGTACAGATACTCAAGCTTGATTCCAGATTCGGCTATAACCTTATCGGCAGTCTGCCTTACAACCTTCTCAATATACTCAAGCTCTTTCAGTTCACCTACCAAAGGTATCATTATTTCAGGATGGACATCTATGCCCTTATTCTTTTTAACCTCAACTGCAGCTTCAATTATTGCCCTTGCCTGCATTTCAGCCAGTTCGGGATATGTTACCGCCAATCGGCAGCCCCTGTGCCCCAGCATCGGGTTGACTTCATGAAGGCTTTCAACCCTTGCTTTAAGCTTTCCAAATTCGATATCCATTGTCTTTGCCAGTTCTTTGATATCTTCGTCTTCCTGGGGAAGGAACTCATGGAGCGGCGGATCCAAAAGCCTTATGGTAACAGGCCTTTCTTCCATTGCTTCAAATATTCCGATGAAATCCTCTCTCTGCATTGGAAGAAGCTTTGCCAATGCGACTTTTCTTTGCTCCACTGTCTCGGATATAATCATTTCTCTTACCGCTGCTATTCTGTCTTCACTGAAGAACATATGCTCAGTACGGCAAAGGCCGATTCCTTCTGCTCCGAATTTCACAGCCTGCTCCGCATCCTTCGGTGTATCTGCATTAGTCCTCACCTTAAGCCTTCTTACTTCATCAGCCCAGGACATAAGAGTTGCGAAATGTCCTGACATTTCCGGCTCTTTTGTCGGGATAACCCCCTCATAGACATAACCGGTGCTGCCGTTTAAGGATATGTAGTCTCCTTCTTTGTATACCTTGCCGTTAGCCACAAACTGCTTCAATTCTTCACTTACCTTTAAACCTTCGCAGCCCGCTACGCAGCACTTGCCCATTCCTCTTGCCACAACAGCTGCATGAGAGGTCATTCCTCCTCTTGCAGTCAGTATTCCCTTAGCCATTGCCATTCCTTCAATATCTTCAGGAGATGTTTCAAGCCTTACAAGTATTACTTTTTCGCCGTTTTTTGATGCTTCAACTGCATCGGCCGCTGTGAAGTATGCTTTCCCCGAAGCAGCTCCCGGTGAAGCCGGAAGTCCTTTTGCTATTGATAATGCCTTTTTGAGTGCAGCTGAGTCAAAGTTTGGATGCAACAGTTGGTCAAGCTGTGCCGGCTCTACTCTCAATACCGCTTCTTCCTTGGTTATTTTGCCTTCCTCAACAAGCTCAACGGCGACTCTGAGAGCTGCAGCAGTTGTCCTCTTCCCGTTTCGTGTCTGAAGCATGAAAAGCTTGCCCTTTTCTATAGTGAATTCTATATCCTGCATATCTCTGTAATGATTCTCCAGGAGATTTGCCACACTTATGAACTGGTCATAAACCTCCTGATTTATTTCGCTGAGCTTTTCAATGGTCTGAGGTGTCCTTATCCCTGCGACAACGTCTTCACCCTGTGCATTCATCAAAAATTCTCCGAATATCTTCTTTTCTCCCGTTGCAGGATTTCTTGTGAAAGCAACACCTGTTCCGCAGTCATTCCCCATATTTCCAAATACCATTGACTGTACATTAACAGCCGTACCCAGGTTCCCGGGTATGTTGTTCATGGCCCTGTATATTATTGCTCTTTCATTATTCCAGGACCTAAAAACTGCTGTTACAGCCAGCAGCAGCTGATCCTTCGGATTCTGAGGAAATCCCTCGCCCTTCTCCGCCTTGTAGATACTCTTGAACTTCTCTACTACTTCCTTCAAGTCGGAAGCTGTAAGGTCGGTATCGTATTTTGCACCCTTTTCTTCCTTTATTTCATCAAGTACTCTTTCGAATTTTGACTTGGGAATCTCCATTACAACATCGCTGAACATCTGTATGAACCTTCTGTAGCTATCCATTGCAAATCTTTCATTGTCAGTGATGTCTTTTACAGTCTTGACAACCTCATCATTCAAACCAAGATTGAGAATTGTATCCATCATGCCGGGCATTGAAAACTTCGCACCGGATCTTACCGATACAAGCAGAGGATTGCTTCCTCCGCCGAAAGTCTTTCCCGTTGTGGCTTCAAGATCTGTAAGCTTTTCCATTATCTCATCAATAAGTTCGCTCCAAAGCTGCTCCCCTTTGTTGTAATACTCATTGCAAGCCTCTGTAGTTATAGTAAACCCCGGAGGTACCGGCAGCCCTATATTGCTCATTTCCGCCAAATTGGCACCCTTGCCTCCCAAGAGGTCTTTCATTGAAGCTTTTCCTTCTTTAAAATTATAAACATACTTCTTCATTCCTGTTCTGCCTCCTTTAATATTTGAAGTATTGTATTTGCTGTCTCCTCAATTGCCTTATCGGTTACGTCAACTATTCTGCAACCAATTTTGTTCATGATTTCCTCAGCATATTTATGCTCATAGGCTATTCTTTCCTTGCTGGCATAATTCGCCTGGTCGCTTAGCCCATGAGATTTCAACCTTTCCAGTCGTATAGGATTAAGTTGGTCTGTACTTATTACCAAACCAATTATTTTCTTCGGCGATATTTCAAAAAGCTCCTTGGGCGGCTTTACTTCCGGCATCAGCGGTATATTTGCCACTTTTAAATTCTTGGTTGCCAAAAACATACCCAGAGGGGTTTTGGAAGTCCTGGAAATACCCAGCAGCACCAGGTCTGCCTTCTTGATGCCTCTCGGATCCTTGCAGTCATCATATTTTACCGCAAATTCCACGGCTTCTATCTTGCTGAAGTATTCATCATCAAGCTTTCTTGCCGCGCCCGGGATATCAGTCGGATGCTGTCCTGTAACTTTGGCGATTGCCTCTACAGCCGGCCCCATTATGTCAACACAGATAATATTATGCATAGCCGCCTGTTCAGTAAGATACTTCCTGAGCTCAGGCACAACAAGAGTGAACATTATTATACTGTCCAGGTCTTTGGCCTCACTGATAACTTCCTGTATGCTCTCTATCTCGGTAACATACGGTATCCATCTGATCCTGATTTCACATTCGGGATACTGGGCGGATGCGGCTTTTGCCACTTGTTCCGCAGTCTCACCTATTGAATCTGATATCACAAATATTACTGCCCTGTTTTTATTCATAATATCCCCCTAACCTATTGCTTATATAAATCATATAGCAGTTTAGTCATATTGGTTTTGGACACCTTGCCTGTTATTTTGAACTGTTCTTTGCCATCACTGTCTTTAAACGGTTCCACTACCGGTATACTGTCTATTTCATGGGTGATAAGCTTAACTACTGCATCATATGCGCTGTCATTATCGAATATATAGACTATATTAGGCATCCTTGACATAATCATTCCAATCGGCATATTTTGTATATCATTATTACCGATTGCAATCTTTATGAAATCCTTTCTTGATACTACTCCGGAAAGTGCTCCTTTACTCTGCACGTATATTGTACCTGCATCTCTTAAAAAAAGCATGACAATAGAATCATATACTGTTGCTGATTCATCCATGACCACAGCACTTGACTTGATTTCTGCAACCTTAATGCTTTTTATGAAATCATGGCCAATGTCGTTAATTATCTTGCCGGAGTAAAAATAGCCAACCTTCGGCCTGGCCTCAAGCATATCGGACATTGTCAGTATTGTAAGATCAGGCCTCAATGCCGCCCTTGTCATATTAAGCTTTGCCGCCAGCTGCTCGCTTGTGATTGGTTGGTATTTCTTTACCAATTCAATTATCTGCTTCTGTCTGCTTGTAAATTCTATTGCAACCACCTGCCTCAAGGAAATATTCAGAGCCATCCTGTCCGGGGCTGTGTATGCACTCCTGTTTATTCAGCCCAATTTTTTACTTTATTCTCATTAAATACTATCATAATGCATTGACAAGCACAACAAAAATCAATTATTTATTCATCACTACAGCACTCAAATCAGCAATTCTGTTCATCATGTCCCCTATGCTCTTTAAAAGCCCCAGCCTGTTGTTCCTGATTTTCTCATCTTCAACCATTACCATAATATTGTCAAAGAAGTCGTCAATGGGTTTTTTAAGTGTTATCATAAGCTCCAGAGCCTTTCCATAATCTCTGTTGTCTACGCAGTTCACAAATTTTGCATAAACTTTATCGTAGTCATGCAAAAGTTTCAGTTCAGCCTTCTCAGTAAACAGCAACTCGTTGATTTCCGTGCTCTTGCCCTTAGATGCCAGGTTGGATACCCGATTGAAGGAACCCAGTATGTTCATGAACTCATCCTTGTACTTCCATTTTGAAAGCTCCAGAATCTTCAGGTATGAGTCATATATATCGTCAAACCCGGCATTTATAACAGCATCAATAACGTCATACTCAAAGCCCTTGTCTATCATGACATTTTTGAGTCTTTGCCTGAAGAATTCCAATATGTCCCTCTTTACTGACTTTTCATCACCCTTCAATATCCCTTTTTCTTCAAAAGGCTTAAGGGAATTATGAATTAATTGCGCCAAACCAAGATGAATGTTACTGTCGAGTATTATTGACGTAACCCCTATTGCCTGTCTTCTTAAGGCATATGGATCCTGAGAGCCTGTCGGTTGAATTCCTATGGCAAAGCACCCGCATATGGTGTCAATTTTGTCTGAAATGCCAAGAATTGAACCATTCAATGTTTCGGGAGTACAATCCCCTGCAAACCTCGGCAGGTAATGCTCAAATATGGCATCCGCCACTTCCCTGTCCTCTCCTTGCAGCAGTGCATACTCCCTTCCCATTATCCCCTGAAGCTCGTCAAATTCCTTAACCATATTGGTGACTAAATCAGCTTTGCATAAGTGTGCAGACCTCAGCAGATTCTTTTTCGCACCGGCGTTTAATCCCAAAATCGAAGCCAGATATTCTGCTATGGCAGAAATTCTCTGAGTCTTATCATATATTGTTCCTAAGGTTTCCTGGAATACCACATTCTTAAGCTTTTCTGCGCAATTATCCAAGGATTCCTTCCTGTCCTCGCTATAGAAGAAATCCGCATCAGCCAGTCTTGCCTTAAGAACCTTCTCATTGCCTTCCCGCACCGTTTCGAGGAAGCGGCTGTCACCATTTCTTACAGTTATGAAGTAATTCATAAGATTCTTATCATTATCCACAACCGGAAAATACCTCTGATGCTCCTTCATGGGAGTTATTACTGCTTCCTTGGGAAGCTTAAGGTATTCGGCATCAAAACCGCCAATAAGTGCGGTAGGATACTCTACAAGATATACAACCTCCTCCAGCAGCTCTTCATCTATAAGCACTTCCCCGCCTTTTTCCCTGGCCAGCTCCTCGCACTGCCTGCGGATTATTGCGCGTCTTTCCTCCTGGTCCGCTATTACAAAGCCTGCTTTCAGCTTATCAAAATACTCTGCAGTGTTATTTATCTTAATACTGCCTTTAGATAATACCCTGTGCCCTTTAGTATACCGGCTGCACTTTATTCCGTCCTTGTCAAACTTTATCAGCTCATCCCCCAGTATTGGCACCAGCCATCTGACAGGCCTTGCGAATCTGAAGGACTTATTGCCCCATTTCATTGACTTGGGAAAAGATATTGAAGTAAGTATATCGGGGAGTATGGTTTTCAGTACTTTTTTAACAGGCTGCCCCTTTTCCTGCTTCTTGTAGTATACATATTCCACACCGGAAAGCTCCTGTATAAAAACATCACCAAGCTCTGCCTTCCGGCCCTTTAAAAAGCCCAGCAGCGCTTTGCTCGGATTTCCGTTTTCATCGTAGGCTGCCCTCCTGGAAGGCCCCTTCACCAGTTCCTCCAGATTCTCCTGCTGTTCCGCAATGCCTTTGACAAACAGCACTATTCTCCTGGGAGTACCATAAGCCTTTATCTCCTCAAAAGCTATCCTGTAATTCTTAAGCATTGCTCCGGAAATACTTTTGACCTGCTTCAGGGTTGAAGGCATATAATTTGCGGGAATTTCCTCAGTGCCTATTTCGAATAACAAATCCTTACTCATTTTTTTCACCTCCGAATACAGCCTTCTTGAGAAGAGGATATCCCAATTCCTCTCTCTGCTTCAGATAACCTTGAGCTACAAGCCTTGCCAGATTTCTTACCCTTCCGATAAAGCCGGTCCTTTCAGTAACGCTTATAGCCTTTCTTGCATCAAGAATGTTAAAAGCATGTGAACATTTCAGAACGTAGTCATATGCCGGAAGTATAAGGCCTATATCCAGCAGCCGTTTTGCCTCTGCCTCATATTCGTCAAAAAGTGTAAAAAGCAGTTTGGTATCAGCTTCCTCGAAGCTATACTTTGAATGCTCGAATTCCGCTGTCTTGAATACATCTCCATAGTTTATCCCCGAAACCCATTCAATATCAAATACATTATTTAAATCCTGAATATACATCGCAATTCGCTCCAAACCGTAGGTCAGTTCCGCAGACTCCAGCTGACAGTCTATGCTGCCTACTTGCTGGAAGTACGTGTACTGGGTTATCTCCATTCCATCCAGCCAGACCTCCCATCCGAGTCCCCAGGCTCCAAGTGTGGGAGCCTCCCAATTGTCCTCAACAAACCGTATATCATGCTTGACGGGGTCAATCCCCAATGCTTTCAGGCTTCCCAGGTACAAATCCTGCACGTTGTCGGGAGAGGGCTTCAATATTACCTGAAATTGATGATGCTGATACAGTCTGTTGGGGTTCTCTCCATACCTTGCATCCGCAGGCCTCCTTGAAGGCTCTACGTAAGCAATCCTCCAAGGCTCCGGCCCCAAAGCCTTGAGGAAGGTATATGGACTCATTGTGCCGGCTCCTTTCTCCACATCATAAGGCTGTGCAATAATGCAGTGCCGGTCAGCCCAGTATTTTTGAAGCGTCAGGATTATTTCTTGAAATGTCATTTTTCATCCCTCCATAATAAAATAGAAAAACCTTTCATCCCTTGAAGTAAGGGACGAAAGGTCTGCTTCCGCGGTTCCACCCTTTTTGACTTGAAATCAATCAAGCCCTCTTTTTTAAGCTTATGCTCCAAAGTGCCCGTAATCACATGCACTGCCGGCTGACACCATGTGCTTCATCCGGTGAAGCACCCCCGGTTCTCTGATAATGCACTTCCTGATTACTCCTCTTCTTCAACACATTTTAGCATTAACACTAATTTAGCAAATCATAAATATTTTGTCAATAATCAATATGTTTTACACTAAACCTTTTACATTGAATTCAACTAGTGTAAAACATTTTCCTTGATTCATATGTTGTGAAAAATACATTACTTTAACACAAAATCAGAATCTATCTGATTTTGTAATGATAAATCTTTTTCACAACATATATTATTGCTTAAATGTATTGTCGGTATTGTCATTGACAGCTCCGAAAATATCCGATGCATCCGCCGCCGCAGAATTATGTCCTGCTTCCGATGATGTCATGTTTCTGAAATCATCTGCGGCATTTTTGATTTTGCCTGCCAAATTATCTGCTGTATTTGTGATTGCTTCAGATACATTAATCGTCTGTTTGTTTGGCCTTTCTACTTCTATTACGCATTTTGAAAGCAGCGCAACTGCAGTTCCTATTGCCGTAAGCTGCGGTATCACCACTGCGCTTATTGCTCCCGCAGTTACAGGAATGTCAAGTATTACATAGTCATCTTTCTTTACTCTTATTCTGTTCACATTACCGGATTTGACTATTCCCTTCAGCTTTTCAACAGCCTCACTGCCTTTTACCGAGATAGTCTCCGTCCACCTTTTATCTCCCGCCTCTTCAATATTTATCAAGGCATCCACTACA
>Ga0116172_10003219_pt1 | contig 13752 bp, 11 predicted proteins | sample AD_UKC083_MetaG_FD_89799 | JGI IMG/M metagenome (GOLD analysis project Ga0116172, IMG submission 89799) | Active sludge microbial communities of municipal wastewater-treating anaerobic digesters from USA - AD_UKC083_MetaG | ecosystem: Engineered > Bioreactor > Anaerobic > Digestate | place: USA...
ACGGGAGACTTCTCACATGAATTTTTAACCTTTTTTGAAAGATTTTAGACAAAAATGCTGTCATATTGAAAACCAGACATTTAGATCTATAGTGCTAATCTAAAGGAAGGGGCGAGATAATAGGCTGGAGGAAGTACCCAGACATAAATTCCGGTCCAACTCATTCTGCCTAAGTTTAAGCCTCTCCGGCCAGCTTATCATTTATCAGTTTGAGAGTCCTCGAAATATAATTATCCACCGTACCGGGTGATAGGCCAAGTTCATAAGCTATGACCCTGGAAGGTTTTCCTTCGATCCTGCTCTTCACGAAAATGGCCCTCTGCCTCTCCGGCAGCTGACTAATTATCTTATCCAGCCTTTCTCTCAAAGAATTACAGTCGATGTCGTCCTCCGTCTCAGAAGAGAAGTCTGTGTTATTAAGCCTTATGTGATCGAAATATTTCCTGAGGCAAATCCTCCTCCTGAAAAGCGAACATATTTCATTGTAGGCAACGGTGAAAAGAAATGACCGCAGGGATGACTCCTTCCTGAGGTTCTTATGGTTCTCCCATAACTTCAGAAAGACCGTCTGTACAAGCTCGGAGGATTCATCTTTGTTCCGTAAGTACTTGAATGCAAAGGAATACAGCTTCCCTGAATATTTCCGGAAAAGATTATCAAATGCATCCAGGCCCCCTCCCTGAAGTTGTTCAACAAGTTCAATGTCGTCTGAAAAATCATCAAACATTTTATTGCGATTATGGTTCCCCTAAGCAAAGATAATCTTAAAAAGCATACCGGTATATCCAGAAATTTCAGGGATTTTGTGACCCTTCCGGTTTGTATTGGCTGGATAAAATCAGTACGGATTTATTCCCTGCCGGCTTTTTTGTTTTTCAAAATGGTTTCCTGAGTCCGTTTTATTGCCTCGTTATCATAACTGGTGCGCAACCTTGCAGACAACTCTTCCCTGATTTTCCTGAACCCGGGATCTTCTGCCCTGTTAATGTGTTCTTCAGGATCTGTCTGATAGTCGTACAGTTCAACTCCGTCGAGCCCTTCGTTCCATTCAGTGTAACGGTACCTGTCCACCCTTATGGTCCTCCCGAATACTGTTGTATTCCGGTCATTAAGCATAGGGTTAAAGGAAAACAGGCCCGAACCTCCCATTCTGAAAGTGCTGCCGCTTTGGCTGGTTAGCGTTCTTGCCTGCTGGGTGAAAGCAGGATGGTCCCATTCTGCAGAGGGATCCTTCAATAATTTCACAAGACTCTTACCGTCAAGGTCATCAGGAGCCTTCAGCCCGGCCAGTTCAGCAACCGTCGGGTAAATATCGAGCATCTCGACAATGCCTTTACAGGCCCTGCCCTGCGAGTGCCCCGGAGCATAGATCATCAGAGGCTGGCGTGCCGTGTTCTCGAAAAGATTCTGTTTCTGCCACAACCCATGTTCGCCCAGCATGTAACCATGATCGCTCCAGAACACTATAATAGTGTTGTCAATAAGATCGAGTTCCTCAAGTGCATCCAGCAGTTTACCAAACTGTGCATCAATAAAGCTAACCGAAGCATAATATGCCCTAATCGCGTCCTTGCACTCATCCTCAGACGCACCGGCGTTCCATGGAGTCACATTTCTTGCAAGAGCCGGTTTGCTTGCCCACTCCTCTTCAAGCCTAGCAGGTACTTTAACATCACTGTACATGTCGAAATACTTTTTGGGAGCTATATAAGGTATATGCGGACGATAGAAACCCACTGCCATAAAGAACGGCTGACCCGCAGGGCGGGGAGGGGCATCTTTTCTTGCCGGTCCGCCGTAGGCACTTCCGACGTTGCTGTAGCGGCTCCTGAGAATGCTGATAGCCAGATTGGCCGAGATCCCGTCAGTCATTTCATTATCATTGCAGTCTAATGCCAGCCAGGTCCCCAGAACAACATTACCCACCAGATCCCCTTCATCGGTCTTATCCCTTCCCACAGGATTATAGGTGACTGTCCACGACTGTGGATCGTCCGACCCGGGCAGCCCTATTTCGCTGGGAACACCCGCATGATAAATCTTACCGATCCTGCATGTGTAATACCCATTGTTTTTGAAAAGCTCCGGAAGGGTTACTGCATCCGGTACGGCATCCCTGAATTTCCCGTTCAGATCATGGACACCAATGCGATCGGGACGGTAACCAGTCATAATGGATGCCCTGCTCGGACCTGAGAGAGGTGACTGGTTGTAAGCGCGGCTGAAAACCACTCCCATCTTCGCAAGTCTGTCAAAATTGGGTGTATGAACAACAGGGTTGCCAAAGGCATTCATGGCACTGCTCAGATCATCTGAAGCTATGAACAGAACATTAGGCTTAAGGGTGCCTTTCTCCTGCTGAGAGGGTTTGAGTGTGCCCTGGGGCTGTGCGTTAAGCAGACTTCCCCCGGCCATCGCCGAAATAAGAAGAAAAGAGGTTTTCCCGGATGAGAATGTTTTCATATTTAGTAATTTAAGGTGCTGGTTTATGAGTAGGTTCCTTTTTTATCCTATGCAATTTTAATCCTATTTGGCCTGATTTCAAAGAAAAAATTCAGTGGTAAACAGAAGAAGTGGCCAGGTTCATCCGGTATCTGATCCTGCAAACGCTGCTTCAGGCACAAAACGTAAAGCAACACATAACAAATTATCAGGGTTCACGCCTGTAGCAGCCAGGAGTCATTCCCGTCTCACGCCTGAAATACTGGGTGAAAAATGACTGGTTGGGAAAATGGAGATACTCGGAAATCTCCTGTATGCTCATCCGTGAAAATTTCAGAAGATGCTTCGCTTCAAGAATTACCATCCCATTGATCCATTCAGCAGCTGTAATTCCGCTCATCTTTTTTATGAGGGTGCTCAGATATTTTGGAGTGATGCATATCTCAGATGAATAATACCCTATCCGTCGTTCCTTCTTGAAATCCCTATCGAGAAGCTGCATGAACCTGTTATAATGATCCTGATCCCTGCCCTTTGACAGAGCTGCTTCAGCGGAGGCGAAATTGCGGTACTTGCTTACTATTGAAAAGAACTTGTACGCCGACAGGTTGATTGAGGTGCTGAGAATCTCATCATCGTATGCCTCACCCCTGAAAAGCTTCATGTCGCTCGACATGTTATTGAAGGTCTGAATAAGACTTTCTGCTTCACTCCCTGTCAATTCAATATATGGAGATTTCTTCATGGCCAGGTACACCGAAATAGCCTTCTTCTGACCAATGGCCATCTGCTTGGCATATTGCTCGTCAATAGCTGTAATAAATACTTCACAGTCGTCCCACGATTCGATCTGAATAATACTGTTCGGAATGCTTAAAAAAAGACAGTTCTCCTTTATTGTATAACGCTGCATGTTATGGATGCCCCTTTACGCTGCCCCTGATACACAATATGGCTATAAAAGCATTTATCCGGCAGGGATATTTGAAAACTTCCATCTGTCTGAGCTTCTCGGAATCGCGCCTGGCAAGAAAACAGCCGTTGTATACCAGGTCATCCTCGCCGGCTACCGATTGCATCTTACCCAACGACTCCAGCGAAAAACTCTTTATGCCCTTTTCATCCATGACCCACTGACAGTAAATACGACGTTAAGAATAATTTTCAGGTAATTTCTACTGTAAATATAAGTATTTTTCCGACTTTATGAACAATTATAGGGTTGATTCAGACTTTCAAAAGCCTTATTATGTGCCGAACTTTGTATAATAACATTTTAAAAACACAGGTAATGATGAAACGTCTGACAATGGCAGGTCTGATGCCGTCGATAATCTTCTTCTGCTTCACGACTCTTCCGGGCTGCAATTCACAAAGCAGTCAGCCTCCGGAGAATCCGCCAATAATTGTAAAAACAGAAACTGTAACGGAATCTGATCAGATGAACATTCTCAGTTATGCCGGAGTTGTGGAGGACATCTCGTCGGTTGCACTCAGCTTTCCGGTCCCGGGGACAGTAGAAAAGGTATTTGTTTCCGAAGGTGAAAAGGTTCAAAAGGGCCGGCTTGTTGCGAAGCTCGACACATTATCGGCGCAAAGCGTGTTCAATGCTGCCGGGTCGTCACTGAAACAGGCAAAAGACGGTTATGAACGCCTGAGATCAATATACGAAAAGGGAAGCCTTCCTGATGTTCAGATGGTGGATATAGAAACCAAACTGAATCAGGCTCAGTCAACATACGACATTGCTCAGAGGAACCTCGAAAACTGCTCCCTCTACGCTCCGATAAGCGGTGTCGTGGGAAAACGTATGACAGAAGCCGGTGAGAATGCCTTACCGGGAAAGACGATAATCACTTTAATGGACATCAGCTCGGTTAAAGTCAGCTTTTCCGTACCGGAGAACGAGATATCGCGTATCCCTTCCGATTGCGAATCAGTAATAAGTGTTTCGGCTCTTGACGGAAGACAGTTCAAGGCAAGAAGAGTCGAAAAGAACATAATCGCAAACCAGATCTCCCACACCTACCCTGCCTCAATTACCCTGCCCAATCCGCGAAGAGAGCTTCTGCCCGGAATGGTATGCAGGGTTGACCTTAATGCGGGCAATGAAGGTTCAGCTATTGTGATCCCCATAGAGGTTGTAATGACATCGGCTGACGGCCGCAAATTCGTATGGTGTGATGAGAATGGCACTGCAAGCCGACGCTTCATTGCCACAGGCAATCTAAAAGGGAACGGAGTGGAAGTGAAGGATGGACTTACTGCCGGAGAACGTATTGTAACCGAAGGCTTTCACAAGATAAGTGAAGGAGACAAAATCTCTGTGAGATGAAACGGAAATACGACATCATTGACTGGTCGATGAAGCACTCCCCTATTGTGTTCCTGATTTCGGGACTGCTTGTAATACTGGGAATAATCGCCCTCATAGTAATGCCCAAACAGGAATTTCCAGGTTATACGATACGCCAGGGGATAATTGTCGGCGTATACCCGGGAGCCACATCCGAAGAAGTCGAGAAACAACTCGCAGATCCTCTCGAGGAATTCCTGTTCTCATATCCTGAAGTGAAAAGAAGCTTTACGACGACCACATCGCAGAACGGAATCTGCTATGCCATGGTGGAACTTGAAGATTTTGTAAGAAACAAGGATGAGGTATGGTCTAAAATAAAACATGGACTTACCCTCCTTAAGACCCGGCTTCCCCAGGGTGTGGCGGCCCTAGTTGCGCAGGACGATTTCGGCGATACTTCCGCGATACTGATAGCTCTCGGCTCGGGAAACCGCTCATACAGGGAACTGAAAGAATACGCTGGTGACCTGAGCAACGGTCTAAGGCGCATTGAATCAGTGGCAAACGTCCGGCTCTATGGCGAACAGAAAGAACAGATAACGGTCTATGCCGATCCATACAAGCTCTCTTCATATGCCATAAGCGACAAACTGATAATAGCCGGCTTCTTTTCACAGTCACTTGCCCCTGGGGGAAACATAAAAAGTGAAGGATTGAATGTTCCGGTGCACATCAAACCTGCCTATGGCAGCGTGAAGGAAATAGAAGATCAGCTTATTTACAGCGATCCCGAAGGCAACATGATAAGGGTAAAAGATGTTGCTGAGGTGAAGAGGGAATATCCCCCTGATAAAAGCTACATAAGTTTTAACGGGAACCCATGCCTTGTACTTTCTGTTGAGATGCGTGAGGGTTACAATATTGTGAAATTCGGAAAAGATGTCAACAGGGTGATCGAAGAGTATAAAATGTCCCGCTTCCCTGATGACGTTACTATAAACTCAATAACCGACCAGTCGGAAGTAGTAAACGGATCGGTAGTATCCTTCCTCCGTGACCTGCTGATAGCTATTCTGGTGGTAATCGTGGTAATGATGCTGCTTTTCCCCCTCCGCACGGCACTGGTTGCTGCGATCGTAATACCACTCAACACTTTCATTTCGGTCGGCCTGATGTACCTGTTCGGTATACCACTCAACACTGTAACCTTCGCGGCTCTTGTTGTTGTCCTTGGTATGACGGTCGATAACTCCATAGTTATTATCGACGGATATGTCTTTAACCTCAGGAACGGAATGAAACCCGGGGATGCGGCCCTTGACAGCGCTCACAGGTATTTCATGCCGATGTTCCTCGCAACAACATGCATCTGCCTCATATTTTATCCCATATTGCTGCTCTTTACGGGACAGTTCGCTGAATTCATTCACTTTTTCCCTTACACCTTCACGATAAACCTGATGGTCTCGCTTGTGCTGGCTGTAATCCTGATCCCAATTCTGGAAGTAGCCCTTATCAAGCCTTCCCGTGAAAGCGGTGATGAACAGGGAAAGAAAAGAATAACCGAAAGAGTGCACGATGTTTACGTAAGACTCCTTGAGTGGAATTTCCGCAATCCATGGCTTACAATATCAGCTGGTGTGATTTCAATTCTGGTTTCAATTCTTTTGATACCACAGATAAAGTTCAGGATGATGCCCGTAGCAGAGCGGGACCAGTTTGCGGTCGAGATCAGCCTTCCCGATGGAACCCCGATAGCCTTAACGGCAAGGGTAGCCGATTCGCTCAGACTCATGCTATCGAAGGATGAGAGAATAGTATCCGTAACACAATTCGTTGGGATGTCCTCTCCCCGCTTCCACATCTCCTATGCTCCAAAAATGCCATCCGACAGTTATGCACAATTCATTGTAAATACAAGGTCGCCCCGTGAGACCGAAGCATTGCTTGATGAATTCACCGACCATTATGCCCACTACTTTGAAAACGCATATGTAAAATTCAAACAGATTGATTTTCAGTATGTAAATGCCTTTGAGTTCCGTTTCTACGGAGATAATTCCGAAGACCTGAAAAAAAGCGCTGAGATCTTGTCTGAAAAGATGAGAGCCATGCCTGAACTAACCAATGTCCGTACCGATTGGGGAGAAAAACTTCCTGTGCTGGAGATAAACCTCGACCCCCTGACTTCATCAAAACTCGGTGTGACCCGCTCACTTGCTGCCGCGAACATAATGATCGCCACAGGAGAGTTTTCAATGGGAACCATTACTGAAAACAATGATATAATACCTGTTGTACTCAATACCATTAGGGAGGGAGAAAAATCATCTCTCTCGGATATCTCCGGCACCTACATCTCAACTCTTATTCCTACTGTAAATGTTCCCCTGCGTCAGATAGCTGAAGTCACACCCGCTTGGAGCGAGAACAGTATAGTGCACCGAAACGGGATACGGACAATAACTGTGTCGGCCGATTCAAAAAGGGATGTATTTACCGCTCCTCTTCTCTCATACCTTCAGGAATTAATCCGGAACGATATTGTACCCTCACTCCCGAAAGGAACTTATTACCAGGTAGGAGGCGAACCTGAATTCAACAAGGAGAACCTGACTCCGGTTATCCATGCAGTGATAGCCGCATTTGCTGTTATCTTCTTCTTCCTTCTGTTTACATACGGCAAGTTTGGCCTCACGTTCATCTCTCTTTTCACACTTTTTCTTTTCATGTTCGGAGCCGTGTTCGGCCTCTGGATCTCCGGCCTGACCGTGGGTCTTACAGCAGTCCTCGGCCTCATTGGCCTCTTCGGAATCACGGTGCGTAACGTGATCCTTATGTTCCAGCATGCCGAACAGCGCTTTACTGTTGAAGGATGGCCGGCAAAAGAGGCCGCCCGGGACGCGGGAAAACGAAGGATGATACCTATCTTCCTTACCTCCGCTGCCGCATCGACCGGTGTGGTACCAATGATCCTTTCGGGAAGCTCCTTCTGGGCTCCCGTCGGAATAGTGATCTTCGCCGGAGGTGTCTTTCTCCTTCTGATGACTATCACCATACTTCCGGTTCTCTATTGGAAACTCAATGATTCAAAAAAATGAAACGCCAGTTAATATTACTCCTCCTGCTCCTTCCTGCTGTTGCGTCGGCACAGGTCTGTTCGCTGCAACAGTGCATCGACATGGCCCTGAGCAACAGCTATGAACTGAAAAACAGCAGGATCGACACTCAGATAGCAGATCAGACAAAGAAAGAACTCTTCACAAAATATTTTCCTTCTGTATCTGCCACAGGTGCAACCTTTAAATCAAACGAATTCCTGATAAAACAAAATATCGACCTTTCGATGCTGGCTCCCCTGCTTGGCGCCCTTGGAATAAACCCTGCTGCACTCGGAATACCCCTTGTTCTTCCCTTCGAGATGATCCGCGAAGGATCGGTCGGACTGGTATCAGCAACCCAGCTTCTGTTCACTGGCGGACAGATATATTACGGAAACAGGCTGGCAAATGTGGGTAAGGAAGTAAGCGGACTTAAAGCTGCTCTTACTGAAAATGAAATACGTTCGCGGACTGAGGAATACTTCTGGCAGATAGTGTCTCTAAAGGAAAAACTCAGAACTATAGAAACCGGCTCAGCCCAGCTTGCCGAGCTGTATAAATCTGTCGACGCGGCAGTGAAGGCCGGCGTGGCAACACGAAATGACCTTCTCAGGATAGAACTGGAACAGCAGGATAACGAAAGCAACCGGATAAAAGTGGAAAACAACATAAAGATCCTTAAGCTCCTCCTCTGCAACCTTACAGGAGCCTCCTCTGAAGGATTCGACGTGGATGTCTCCTCATTCCCTGAAGTGAAACCTCCAATCGGCTACTATATGAACACGGACGACGGTGTGGCAGCCAGGACTGAAAACCTTCTTCTCGGGAAAGGAGTTGAAGCTGCATCCCTTCAGCACAGGCTGGCAATCGGCAAAAACATGCCTACCGTTGCTGCAGGAGCGGGCTATATCTACCATAATCTTTTTGAGAATAATGAAGACCTTGGTATGATCTTCGCAACCGTGTCATTACCGATAAGCTCGTGGTGGGGCGGATCGTACGAGATAAGACGAAGCAGGCTGGAGGAGATAAAGGCAGAAAATAACAGGCTGCATATGCAGCAGAATATGGCGGTGGACATAGAGTCAAAATGGAACAATCTTCAGGAAGCATTCCTGCAGACAGAACTGGCAGGGAAATCGATCGAGTCGGCAACGGAAAACCTTAAGATCACCAAAGATTATTTCGATGCCGGAACAATCCCTCTTTCCGGGCTTCTCGATGCTCAGACACAGCATCAGAAAAGCCTTGACGAGTATACCGATGCCTGCACAACCTATTACCTGAAACTGTCGGCTTACCTCAGGGCAACAGGCCGTAAGGCCGAATGACAACTACTCCAGGCAGGGAGATGACCTCACAATGGAATAACAGTCATGTAATTTGTTATTGTGTCAGGTGAATTATTTATTGTCATTCAATAGTTTTTTATCGTGCCAGGTAAAATATTCTAATGAAATTCAAGTGATGAGATTCAATTTTCCTTGAATGGAGGCCCGACTGCCCTGCTGCTTTTATCATTCGTGTGCAAGAGGAGATAACTGTCTCTTCAAATTATCAACTGATGATGATTCAAAGATTCTTATCAATATCTTTGATCCCGTAACCGTGTTATTATGGGTTTGAGTTTTTGCAGCCTGAGCAGCGGAAGCAACGGGAACTGCTACTATATTGGAAACGGGCAGAAGGGCATTCTGATCGATGCAGGGATTTCCTCGTCCGCGATACGAAGGTACCTCAGGGAACTGGATATTCCACTGCAGAGCATAATGGGAGTGCTGGTGTCGCACAATCATACCGACCATATCAGGGGGCTCCGGCTCCTTGCCGTAAAAAATAACCTTCCAGTATTCACAACAGAGAAAATAAAAGAAAGCATTCTGTCGCAAGGAAATGATACCCTCCGCGGCCTTATACGCGAAATACCCATTCTGAACCGCTTTGATCTCGCTGGTTTTGAGATTGAAGCCTTCCCCGTATGCCATGATGCACCAGAAACAATAGGTTTCCACATATGCGGTGGAGACCGCAGGATAACCATCGCCACCGACCTTGGTCATATATGCGAGGTGTCGGCTGCCTATATCAGAAAATCGGATTTTATTGTGATTGAATCAAACTATGATGAGGAGATGCTCCGCAACGGCGGATACCCTTACTTCCTGAAATCGAGGATAGCATCTGACCACGGCCATCTCGGAAACCATCAGACATCGGAATTCCTTGCAGAAAATTTCACTGATAAAATAAGCCATATCTGTCTCGCCCACCTGAGCAGGAACAACAATACCCCTTTTAAAGCCCTTGAGACAATAGAACAGACATTTTCAGAAAAGGGAATTGACTTGAACGGCAAACCCCTGATAACTGTCCTTGACCGCGACAGACCCGGTAATATGATAAAGCTGTAACAAGGAATCCATCAGAATTCCTCACTTCGTACTCCCTGCGACGTAAAATTGCGTGCTGCATCATTCTAACCCACCCCTAACCCCTCCCAGGAGGGGATCCTAAAATATACGACTTCTTCCCTGTGTCCTCCACCTTCGCTACCCACTTCGCTCCGCTTCGGCGGTCGAGGAAAGCTACGGTGGACAAAGTGCGTCTTGCGTCCTGCGTCTTTCACGTCCCTGCCTGCTTCCAGTTCCACGGAGTTCTCACTCCCCTGTTCCAGTGAACACCTTCGATCAGATGGTAGATTTCGTACCTGTGTCTGGTTATAAGGAATCCTTCATTAACAGCCAGATCCACAGAACTTGAGTCGGAGTTTATCTCAAACTCTTCCTGACGATAGTACTTGGCGAAATATCTCCCCTGATCTCCGTTTTTACCCGGCAGATATTTAAAGGCAAGTTCCTCGAGGGGACTCTCAAAATAGACAACCTCACCCGATTCGATACGCTTCTGGATAATAGTGGAACAGATTCTTTTCAGTATTCTTCTTACCGGCCTGATCATAACACAGATTTTTGCTTACTACTGACTAACAACAGACTGATGTTTAACGAAGACAGCTGCCATCTTATTGTAAGAAACTGACAAAATGAGGGCATCAGCAGTATGCAAGGCATATGTTTCTGTTGAATGGGCACCTTTTTATAGGGGAACCCTTTTTAGCAGAAAATTTTTCAGGAAGGATAAAATCCGGAAAAAACGAAACCTCAGGTCCTGGCCCGAAACGCCCCCTGCCGGCTCAATTTCTGTTTCACAAAGGATGATTCTCCTCCCCGGGATCTTCAAGATAACTTACCTTCTTGTTCGTTCCGGACGCATATTCTATTTCCTTTCTTGTAGAAGAACCAATATATCCGCCCGGATTGACAACGAAAATCTCATCAGCCAGATCGATCTTGCGAAGATGCATGTCGTCGAGCATCTCCTTTGTCCCCTCGTCCCAGACCTCTTTGTCGCCTGAATGACCGAAAAGACCGACGCTTATTACTATGTTGCCTTCCAGGGTGAGGCGTTTCTGGGCAGCGGTAAACTCATCCCTGAACCGCGTGCTCCCGCACAGGGTTATTATTCTGTAATTACCGATCATCTGAGGTTATATTTAATTATAGTCTGAAAGTAATGCGGGTTCATTTCCGGCGGTTTTCACTGATCCTTAACGCATCGAAGCGAACCACCGTAGCCTATCGAAAGGCAGCCCCTGAAATTAAAATCCCCGTAAAGGCTCTGGACCCTGTACCAGGCACCCGTCCTGTTACCTGTCGAACTCCAGAAGAAATTATCTGTGCCAACTTTGGCAAATGCTCCGTCAGGAGTGCGGCATCCTCCCGGTAAACCTGTAAAACCGCTTTCGTTAGTAGCAATATGAAAACTGTTTTCATAAGGGCCGTTCCAGTGCTCAAAACCGGCTTCCTTCAGCCTTATGCCGGCAACATCCGCACCTCCCAGATAGGATTCAAGGAGAGTCCAGTCATCATCGGTGGGGACATGCCAGCCCTCGGGACAAACCTTGCCGGTCTGTCCGACATAGAAGTTATAGAGAGCCCCGTACAGGTCCCTGTATTTCTCCTCATCATTGTCGTACCAGCAATAGGCCGGAGTGCATCGGAAATACCACAGGTTGCCGTCAGTAAGCTCTTCTATTTCCGTTCCGTCGTTGAACTTTGTCGTCTTAAGGTTCTCCGCGGTCCATACCTGCGTGCCGATGCTGATTGTCCTGTAGGTGTTGCCATCAATGTCGGTCAGGGTCCCTTCTACCCCCGACAAGTCGGCAGGTGTCGTGAACGACAGCTCGTTCCCGTAAACAGTTCCATCCCTGCTTATAACATACGACCTGGCATAGTAAGTGGTGTTTGGAACAAGGTCCTTAATCAGAACTGTATAGCCTGTAAGATAAGTCTCGACACTGTAAGGATATGCCGCTATCCGGATATCCAGTGTGTCGGGCAAGGGTTCATCGTCACAGCATATGCCCTTTTCCAGAAGGACGGAATTTCCCCTTGAGCTTACTGCACCGCTGCAGAAAGCCGATCTGGGGGTAACATATTCTATATCATAGGTTGTGGACGTCGGAAGGACTATCTCAGGTACAACAACAGGTTCAGCCTTTTCGCATCCCGGAAAGGCAAGCAGCGTAAGCGCTGCCGTTACCAGAAATGTCTTTATCCAAAGCTTTCCCATTATCAGTAAAGCACATTCACAAATGCCGGATCCTGCTTCATAACGCCTTTCTGCTCTTCAATGACCTGACGCGGCAGAGGCCAGTAATCATTTTTCTCCGGATCATATACAGTGCCCGTCATAAACCTTCTGAAAGCAGCATCCCTTTTAATAAAGTCATTCAGAACCTCATCGTCGATCCCCCAGCGGCGGAGATCAAAGAACCTGTGACCCTCGGTGGCAAATTCGAGACGTATCTCCATCCTGACCGCCTTTCTTGCTTCTTCCTTTTCTGCAAAAGCAGGGTGACCTTCCGGATAGGGTTCAATTTTGTAATTTGCTGCCGGCTTTGTCCAGTCAACGACGGGGTCCTTCCCAGGATTCTCATAAGTTGTACAGAGCCCCATAACGGGAGTGCTGTTTTTAGCCCTGATCCTTATCATGTTAACCAGTGAACGTGCCATCTCAAGATCCCCGTCCTCAACGGCAATCTCCGCCCTCCACAGAATAATATTTGCAAGGCGGTACATCCTGTAGTTCTTTCCGTTATAAAAACCCGAGCCATTATTGTTCAGTACCTGTTCCGATTTGAAATGCATATATTTTTTTGTCATATAAGGGCCTCCGTTAAACTGTTCCCTTATCCAGTCGTTGCCTGGGTTTATTCCCCAGCCCATGTAGTCGATCCCCCTGCGTGCGATTGTCCAGTCTACCCTGGGATCCATAAGGTGATCGGTGGGAATGAATTCGGTTGAGCTGGACAATCCCTGATCGTGGGCCAGAGGTTCCCTGTCTTCAATGTTGAGAACCGGAAGACCGTCGTCGGTTACCTGATATGCTTCAAAAAGACACTGGGTGGGCTGAAAGAAACCCCAGCCGCCGCAGCTTGCAGGTCCTTTCTGGAAGAAGGCGGCTCCGGCAGGATAAACGGATGATTGGGCCGTTGGTGTTGTTGCTGCCTGAATTTCAAATACCGACTCGCTGTTGTTTTCATGAGTCATGTCGTAATTATGGAAGAATTCCGGCACCAGTTCATAACGGCCGCTGTTCAGAATGTCATCAAGAAGAGGCTTTGCCTGACTGAGTTCATTCTGGTACATGTGCACATGAGCTTTCACAGCCATCGCGGCATATTTATGCAGCCGGCCAGGTTCATTAGGGGGAGGAGCCTCCTGAAGGTTAGTGATGGCAAACTGCAGATCGTTCTCGATCTGATCCCAGGCCGGGTTGTCATTCGCAACTTCTTCAGGCGACAGGGGAAAGAGCTCCTTCTCTGTTTTAACATAGGGAATATTCTCA
>Ga0116172_10003223_pt1 | contig 13735 bp, 16 predicted proteins | sample AD_UKC083_MetaG_FD_89799 | JGI IMG/M metagenome (GOLD analysis project Ga0116172, IMG submission 89799) | Active sludge microbial communities of municipal wastewater-treating anaerobic digesters from USA - AD_UKC083_MetaG | ecosystem: Engineered > Bioreactor > Anaerobic > Digestate | place: USA...
AGCACCGGGATGCCCTGCTCCCGGCAGAAGGCATGCACCCGTCCGTCCCCGATGCCCACGCGGTTGATCACCACCCCGCAGGGGATCGTAAGCTCCCTGATCATGTCCACGGCCAGCCTCAGGTCATGCAGCCCGAACGGGGTGGGCTCGGTGACGAGGAGGACCAGGTCCGCGTCCCTGATCGTCGTGATCACCGGGCACGAGGTGCCGGGTGGCGCGTCGAGTATGGCGGTCGTTCCCTTCCTCAGGCGGGCCTTCACTTCCCGGATCAGCGGCGGGGCCATGGCCACGCCCACGTCGAGGCAGCCGTGGATCAGGGAGATGGGGCCTGCCTGGAAGGTCTCGATCACGCCGATGCGGTGGCGTGCTTCCGTAATGGCGTTGTTCGGGCAGACCCGTATGCAGCCGCCGCATCCATGGCAGAGCTCGGGAAAGGCGAGCGCCCCCGTGTCCAGCGATGCAATGGCATGGTACTGGCAGAAGGAGCTGCACTCGCCGCAGCCGTCGCAGAGCGAATCGTTCACCTCCGGCACCGGCACGGTCGCCTCCTCGCTCCCTACGCGATCGCCTCTGAGGAAGAGGTGGGCATTGGGCTCCTCCACGTCGCAATCGAGGAGCTGCACGTCCCGGCGCGCCACGCGGGCAAGGTTCACGGACACCGTGGTTTTCCCGGTTCCGCCCTTGCCTGAAGCCACGGCTACGATCACGAGCCCTCCTCCGTACCGCTCACCCGGTCGGACCGGTACCCCCGGAGCCCCCGCTTCTGCGCCGTCTCTTCATCGACCTCGTCCTGCCATCCGCACCTCGCGTCCGGGAAGAGGTCGAACCTCACCACGTAGGGCTTGATGTCCAGCAGCGGCGTGCCGTCCAGCACGTCCACGTTGCCGAGGTGGAGGACAAGGCCGTCGCGTCCGGTGAGCTCCACGACGCTCAGCCCGATGGGGTTGGGCCTGCTGGGTGCCCGCGTCGAGAAGATGCCGTGCTCCCTGTCGTGGAGAAAGGGGGTGACGGTCATCTGCGCGGGCCCTGCCCGGTGGAAGTGGTAGACGAGGATGATGTGGGAGAACCCCTCGACGTCCCGGAGCCCTTCGGCATACTCGGGGAGCAGCTCTGCCCGGCCCGGGCACGCTTTCGCGTACACGCTCTGGGCCGGCGTCATGTCCGGCACCGTGTGGATGCTCCTGATGACGCCGATTGGCTGATAGAGGATCCCCCCGGTGCTTCCGTCCCTCACGCTCATGCCCAGTGCCCCTCCACATCCGCGGAAAGCGCCCTGGCGAGCGACCCGGAGCGGAAGAGCGCCAGCGCTTCCCCAACGGTGGACGCGTCGGTGGTGAACACCTCGACGCGGGCGGCCTGGAGGACCTTGAAGGCCTTGGGCCCGCAGTGGCCCGTCACCAGGCACGAGGCACCCGCCTTCGCGACGTTCTGCGCCGCCTGGATGCCTGCCCCCTGGGGCGCGTTCAGGTTCTGTCTGTTGTCGATCACCTCGAAGAGGCCTGTCTCCGTGTCGAAGACCAGGAACTTCGGCGCCCTCCCGAACCGGCTGTCCATGGGGGCGTCCAGGGCATCTCCGGATGTCGTGAATGCTACTTTCATGTCATTCTCCTGTCAGGACCACGGTACGGAGAAAAAATTCCGGCCGGCCCACCGGTCACACGGAGGATGTGTGGGCCGGCCCATTCCACGCGTACATGGTCAGTTTCGTTGTCATGATCGCCGGGCCAGGAGCCTTTCCACGGCCTCGAGCTCCCTTCGGAGGGCTTCGGCGCGATTCTCCAGTCCCTGCTTGTCCCCTTCGGCATCAAACACCGGGCCCTGGCCGACGTACGGGCTGAAGCATCTCCGCCCGCGGAATCCTCCCTGGCCTCTCCCCCTGGTGAAGAAACCGCGACCCTGGCCAGAAATCCGTCCAGATCCCTGGCTTTCATATCCGGGCCTGCCTGTCCCTGCACAATACCCGACCCCCCGGCCGGTCAGAGGCCCTCTTCCCATGGGCCCTGTTCCGTTTCCTCGCGGCATGACGTGCCTCCTTTCAACATGGTTTCCACGTTTGGTGTGCCCTCTACTTCCGTTTTGACTGCTCACGTGCGTCCGGGCCCTCCAGGGCAGCAGGGGGCTCAACGGAAACCACCCTGAGCCGGGGTTCCCCTGCTTTTCCCCGCAGGCGCCTCACGAGCATTCTGAGCCTGCCCTCGGGCTGCCGCAGGTCGTTCAGGGCCCAGGCAGCCAGCCAGGCAACCAGCGGGGCGCCCCGGAACAGCCTTCCCGGCAGCCCCGGCAGGGCTGGTCCTGCTCGTCCCATTGCCCCGGTCCCGGCAGACAGAGCCCGCCTCCACCTGAGCATCCGTCTCATCATGGCATCCCTCCCGGCACACGCCGACCTCTTCTCTTCCCCCGGTTCAGCCCTGTCCCCTGAGCATGATGCTCCCGCAACCGGGGCATATCCTCTCCAACCCCTGAACATGTTCCCCGTACCGTCTCTGAAGGCCGCACCCGGGACAGGTATACAGGTCCAGCCTGGCCGGGCCGGCAGTGCATCCGGTCCTTCTCCGGGTCCGGCCACAGCACCCGGGCATGGCGAAGGCGGTGTTCAGCCTGTGCCCTTCCCACGCCCTGATGACCTCCCTCAGGTCGCCGGCTATGAAGGGGGTCACCGCGATCCCGTAGGAGAGGATGAGCTCGTGCAGGAAACGGGATACCGCCCCGCACACCAGCGTGTTCACCCCGAGGCCGGCCAGCTTCTCCGCCTTGCCCGCGGGGCTGTCTGCGGGCAGCTCTTCCTCCCTCTCGCGTACGACCCGGCCCGCGTCGATCTCCACGAGGAGGATCTGCCGGGCAACGTCGAAGACCGGGGCAATCCGTCCGTTCCAGAAAGAAAATGCAATCTTCATCTCTCTTCAGCCGGTGCGCCTTTTTGTCTCCCTCTCCAGCACAGACCGTGCCGGAGTGCCGATGTCGGATGATGTTCCGGAACATGCTGAAATATAAGGAGGAGCGCTTCGAGGCGGGTCATGGGGCACAGCATTCGAGTCGCAAAAGCGCACTCGTTCATTTGGCAAGGGTCGCAGAATCGAGACCTATCCCCGGTATCGCCTTGCTGGTGTCTGCGCGGCATGTACCGGATGCTGTGCGTGCGAGGTTGAATGCCTCATGGGGGCTGTCGGCGTCGCAAGACCCCTGGGCGGAGGCGATAGGGCGGCCGATCACCCGGCCGCGTTTCGCGCACCTGTTTCCTTATTGACGTCTGTGTGACAAGAGCACATAATGACACATCATTTTCTTGAAAGGAACGCGAAGGCATGGCACCAGATCCCTTGACCCCGTATGGCAACCGGCCCATGGTCACCCCCATCGTCAACGCAGTGAACTACGAGTACGCCTCGTTCGAGGTCCTGCGGCAGATAACGGACGGCGAGATCGACGGCTACACCTACCACCGGGACGACAATCCCACGGTCCGGGCGGTGGAGCATACGGTGGCCGCCCTCGAGGGCGCGGAGGACTGCATCATCTGCACCTCCGGCATGGCGGCCTGCACCATGGTGTACCTCACCTACCTCAGGGCAGGGGACCACCTGATCATCTTCCACGACACGTACGGCGCCAACTACAAGGTCTCCCTCATCCTCGAGCGTCTGGGAGTGAACGTGACGTGGATGGATGCGGACAGGGCCGGGGAGATCGGCAGCGAGTTGAGACCGAACACCCGCATGGTCTTCCTGGAGACCCCGAGCAACCCCCTGTGCAAGGTCATCGACATACGCGCGGTGAGGGAGGCGGCCGACAAGGTCGGCGCCATGGTCGTGGCGGACAACACCTTCGCGACGCCCTACCACCAGAAGCCCCTTGCACTGGGGGCCCATCTGGTGATCCACAGCGCGACCAAGGCCTTAGGAGGGCACAACGACCTGATGGCAGGGGTGATCGCGTGCTCGAAAGGTGATTACGACGCGCTCTGGTTCACCCGGCAGGCCATCGGCACGACGCTCGACCCCCACTCGGCCTTCCTGCTCGCCCGCGGCCTGAAGACCTTCGATCTCCGGGCCCAGGCCATGGCGGCAAGCGCCCAGGCCGTTGCCGAGTTCCTCGAAGGCCACCCGAAGGTGTCACGGGTCTTCTACCCCGGGCTCCCGAGCCACCCCGGCCACGGGGCGGCATCCCGGCAGATGCAGGGCGGCTTCGGCGGGATGATGGCCTTCGATGTGGGGGATAGCCAGGAAGACGCCAAGCGGTTCATCCGGAACCTGAAGCTCGTCTATCACGCGGTCAGCCTCGGCGCCACCGAGACCCTGGTCTGCATCCCCTACCTCACGACCATGCTCTATCTCCCGCCCGAGCGCAGGACGCTCTTCGGGGTCAGGGAGAACACGGTCCGCCTGTCCCTGGGCATCGAGCCGGCAGCGGACATACTGGAAGACCTCGGCCAGGCGCTCACGGGCCTGTGAGGGCATCGGGGACAGGCCTCACGGGGCTGCTCGTACACGCGCCATGAGCTTAAGGGGCGACCCTGCCGCGGGTATGCCCGGAGGCCCCTTTCTCCGCAGGCACGGTCCCGTCGCTGGGAGGAGAGGACAATGGACTCGTATGCGCTCGCGATCAGGTCTCTGGTGGGGAAGCAATGCATCTTCGTGCCCGGCGTACGCGCATTGATCGTCGATGGGGAAGGGGGGGTCCTGCTCCAGCACCGCGCCGACATGGGCTGCTGGGGCCTGCCCGGAGGATCGGTTGAGCTCGGGGAAACGGCCCTGGAGGCCCTCAGGCGGGAAGTGCTCGAGGAGACCGGGCTCACGGTGCTCTCGGCAGAGCCCATGGCGCTGTATTCCGGCCCGCAGCAGCGGTTCACCTACCCCAACGGCGACGAGGTGCAGTGCTTTGCCGTGGCGTTCATCGTCAGGGAATGGAAAGGGGTTGTCCGCCCCGACGGCGTCGAAGGCACCCAGGCACGCTTCTGGCCACGCACCGGGCTCCCCGGCAACCTGCTTCCCGTGCACGTCGAGACGCTCGCGGACCTCGAGCGGTACCGGGGGCGGTTTCTCCTCTCTGGAGGGAACGAGGAGGGCCGTGGCGGATAACCGGGCCCCGGGCTCCAGGAAGGCAGCGCATCACGTCCTCGGGCCGGTCCCGTCCCGCAGGTCCGGCCGCTCCATCGGGGTCGACGAAGACCTGCACCTGCGACTGAATCTCATGCCAGCCCGGCCGTATCGCCTGCAAGACTCCGGGCTGATGAAAGGAGGAAATCATGGGGAGTGAAACGGGGGAAAAGGGGAGCACCTGCTCGAGGTGCCCGGGTACTGCCTGCTACCCGATGATACCTGCAGGGAAGCCCATGCCGCCGCTGGAGGAGGCGCCGGGCTTCTGCCCCATGAGAAGGTTCCCGGACGTCATGGAGCGTGCCCTGGGAGAATACGGGAAGCCTTCTGTCAGGGAGTTCGCCCGTCTTGCCTCGATCCAGGAGGCCCAATGCTACGAACTCACGCCAACGGGGATCAGGACTAAGATCACCCGGGTCGAGGAAACGGTCCAATTCGCCGGGAAATGCGGGTATGCGCGTCTGGGGATTGCCTTCTGCGTGGGACTCAGGGAAGAGGCGCGGATGCTCACTTCAATTTTCGAGGGCAAGGGCTTCGAGGTGGTGTCCGTCAATTGCAAGGTGGGGCGCATCCCCAAGGAGGACATCGGGCTTGCCGGTGAAGAGAAGATCATGGGGCCCGATCTCATGGAGCCCATGTGCAACCCCGTTGCCCAGGCAGAGGTCCTGAACGCCGAGGGGGTCGATCTCGCCGTTATGCTGGGGCTTTGCGTGGGGCACGACACCCTCTTTCTCAAGTACTGCAGGGTGCCGTGCACCGTGCTCGCGGTCAAGGACCGGGTGCTCGGGCACAACCCCCTCGCTGCCCTGTACCTTGCTAAGGGCCCATACTACAGCCGGCTCAACGTGCCGGCACCACCCGTGGAGGGAAGGCCGAAGATCACCCCGGAGTGAGCTCAGGTGGCCTTTGCCTTAAGGGGTATGCCGAGCCTCTTCATCTTGCGGAACAGGGTGCTCTTGTGGATGCCCAGGTCCCGCGCCGCTGCGATGCGGCTTCCAGCGTTGCGCTCCAGGGCCTTGCGGATGGCCTGCGCCTCCAGGACCTCCCGTGCCGACCGCATGCTCGGGGGCCTGTTCCTGTCGCGGTAGCGCATCGTCAGCTCCTCGGGGAGGTGCTCCACGCCGATGGAGCCTCTGCTGCACAGGATGAAGGCCCGCTCCACGGCATTCTCCAGCTCCCGGATGTTGCCGGGCCAGTCATGGGCCATGAGCAGGGACAGGGCGTCGGCGGTCAGGCCCTGGACCGTCTTCTTCTGCACCCGGTTGAAGTGGGTGATGAACTGCTCGGCCAGGAGGGGGACGTCCTCCTTGCGCCTGCGCAGCGGGGGCAGCTCCAGGCGCACGACATTGATGCGGTAGTACAGGTCTTCACGGAAGGACCCCTGCCTCACGAGCCCCGGGAGGTCCCGGTTGGTGGCGACGATCACCCGGACATCGGCGGTTTCGGAGCGGACCGAGCCCAGGGGCTCGTAGATCCTGTCCTGAAGCACCCGCAGGAGCCGTACCTGCAGGGCGGGGCTCACCTCGCCGATCTCGTCGAGGAACAGGGTCCCTCCTTTGGCCAGGGCGAAACGGCCCGGCTTGTCCCTGGCGGCACCGGTGAACGCGCCTGCCTTGTAGCCGAACAGCTCGGACTCGAGGAGCGTGTCGGGCAGGGCGCCGCAGTTGACGGCCGTGAACGGGCCGTCCCGCCGCGGGCTCAAGGCGTGGATGGTCCTGGCCACGAGCTCCTTGCCGGTCCCGGTCTCCCCGAGGATGAGCACGGTGCTCGGGCTGGCCGCCACCGCGGGGATCACCTCGAACACTTTCTGCATGACCGGGCTCATGCTCACGAGATTCCCCACGTGGCCGCGCCCCTGAAGCTCCTGGCGGAGCTCCTCCAGCTCGGTGAGATCGCGGAAGGTCTCCGCCCCGCCGACGACCCTTCCGTGCGCATCCTTCAGCACGGCCGTGGAGACGCTGATGGGGATGCGCCGCCCCTGCGCATCGACGATGTAGCAGGATTTCCCGATGACCGGCTTGCCGGACTTGAGCGTCCTGCGCAGCGCGCAGTCGGTCTCGCACATGCTCGAGCGGAACACGTCCGAGCAGAACCTGCCCACTGCCTCGCCCCTGGGGATGCCGGTGATCTCCTCGGCAGCCCTGTTGAACGAGGTGATGCGCCAGTCCTCGTCGATGGTGAACACCCCGTCGGAGATGCTCTCCAGGATGGAGTCCGTCGGAAACGGAGCAACGCCCTGCTTCCCCTTTTTCATGCGCAGGCCTCCTGAGTCAGAACCGGAGCGGCAGTGGAAACGCCGGCGTTCATCCGGACCCCCCCGGTCTCCCCTTCCCGCGGCAGGCCCTGCTCATCTCGATATTGCCGCCCTCTATCCTCAAGGCCTTGCCCGATACGAGGGCCTCCGCTATCTTGCGGCGGGCCGCCGCGAGGATGTTCGCAAAGGTCTGACGGGACACATCCATACGCACCGCTGCCTCCTCCTGGTACAGTCCTTCCAGGTCCGCCAGGCGCACGGCCTCCATCTCATCCAGGGCGAGGGCCACCTCCTCCAGCTCCCGGACCGGGATCCCTGCCGGCTTGAAGTAGAGTACGTCGGGCATGAAGGATATCCTCCTGCACTTCGGCGTTCTCGGCATGGTTACAGGGTTTCCTTTCTTGGCATATGCCAATAATATACGCGGTGGGCCTGGCTGTCAAGGTGCTTTGCCGCTTCCCGGCCCATGGTTCCTGCAGGCAGGGAAGGGGTGTCGATGCGGCTGGGGATGCGCGTGGCTCTTGCCAGTCATGGTTGCTGTTCTGCAGCAGATTTCGTGCTGCTGGTGGTTGCCGTCTCTATAAGAAGAAACCGGGGACAACCCGGGTCAGGTTGTCCCCGGCGGTTTTTGATATCCGGAGATCCTAAGCGTGTGCATGATCCCGGACCCTGTAGGTGTGTTTATATTCAGCCCAGTGGATCGGCTCTATCGGCAACGGAACCGGCGCGTGGTCCGGTGCCTCTTTGTGGGCGTATCTGTGACGCACCACCTGGCTGGGGCAGTCCCAGAGATAAGACGTGGCAATCAGCCTGGCTCCCTTCTTCTCGATGGCTTCCATTAATTCCTCGAGTTTTTTGATCTTCCGGGAAAAAGCCCAGACCCTCTCAACCAGTACCATCTCGCAATCGAAAGGAGCATTGAGCATTTTATTCACCCCGGGGCGGGCCATGAAATCAGGGTTGCGGCAGTCATCCTCGAAAACGGCGACCAGTTCGATGCCCTCCTTCTCCGCATACTTCTGCAAACGGGCCAGCTGATCGGCCTTGCTGATCACGATGTCGGTCTCTGGTAAACGGATCTCACAGATATAACCGATGGCTTTAGTTTTTTTAGTATTCATTGTGATGTCCCCTTTCTCCTGTTGTATTTTACCTTGCCCTTATTCAACGGCCGTGCCAGGCAGGGGATGGCAGGGCGCCGCTTGCCTAACTTATTGATTATTAAATTATATTTCCATGCTTTCTTTCCTCTGAACACGCGCAGGGACATAGGGTCGCGCTGATCTGTATCTCGGTTTTATACAGCTTTCAGGGGAACGCCTGGATGAGCTAACATCTAATTAACTGAAATTAATGATGATAATTTGTATCCGGCCATTATACAAAATCCAGGGCCTTCCCGGGTGTTTGTATACTGATTTGATACAATTCCCGTTGACGTGGGGCGAGACGGTACCGTAGGATAAAAAACAAAAGGATTGTTCATGGTTAAATACAAACCATCCGAAGACGAGCTGCTTTCGCGCCTGGAGTGGTTTGTCAATCTGCGCTGGCTGTTCCTGCTGGTTCTGGCGATTCTGGTTTTCTGCGCAACACAGTATTTCCGGTTGCAGCTTCACCTGACACCCATCATCCTGATTGCCGGCATTGTCCTGGCTTACAATTGTGTATTTCTCTTCCTGCATCAGGTGGTCTGGGCCGCCCGCAAACCCTCTCCCCGCAAAATTCGCATTGAAGCCAATCTGCAGATCGGTCTCGACCTTCTGGCCCTCGCCGTGCTCATTCACTTCAGTGGCGGCATTGAAAATCCTTTCTTCTTCTTTTTCGTTTTTCATATGATCGTGGGCAGCATCTTCCTTCTCGGACGCGACAGCTGGTATCAGGCCGCCGTTGCCATTGGAGTCCCCGGCCTGCTGACGGTCCTGTCCTGGAACGGCGTTATCGGGTATCATCACATCCAGGGATTCGGTTCTCTGGAGCTGTGGAACAATCTGCCCTACCTGCTTGTCTTCATGGTCTCCTTTGTCACCACGATCCTCCTGACCGTTTACCTGACCAGCTCCATTTCGCGCAGTCTGCACAAACGCACCCAGAAGCTCTATCTCCTGGCGGAACAGCTGGAAGAGAAAAACGAAGCGCTGGAGGAGGCCAACAATGAGCTGCGGCGTCATCAGGGCCTGCTCATTCAGAGCGAAAAGCTCGCCTCGCTGGGCAAGCTCTCGGCGGGCATCGCCCACGAGCTGAATACGCCGCTTACGGGGATACTCAGTTTTTCTCACTTCATCAAAGAGGCTACGCCGGAAGAAAAGCAGATACAGAACGATATTGATATCGTCATCCGGGAAACCGAACGCTGTAAGAGGATCATCAAAGGACTGCTCGATTTCGCCCGCCAGAGCCAGCCGGAGAAAAGGAGCGGCAGCCTGGTCAATGTCCTGAACAGAACGGTCAACCTGGTCGCACATCACAAGGATTTTCAGAAGATCGAGCTCGTCAGGGACTTTCCCGAACACCTGCCCGACATCATCTTCGACCAGGACCAGATTCAGCAGGTCTTCATGAACATTATTGTCAACGCTGTAGAAGCGTTGCCCGGGGGCGGCAGGCTCAGGATTCGTGTAGCGTACGATCGGGCCATCGGGGCTGTCGATATCATGTTTGCCGACAACGGCCCCGGCATCAGCAAAGAGCATATGGAAAAGATTTTCGACCCTTTTTTTACGACCAAAGACATGGGCAATGGGCTGGGCTTGAGCATCAGTCTGGGCATTATTGATAATCACGGCGGCACACTGACCGTCTACTGCCCGGACGAAGGCGGTACCGTATTTACCGTCCAATTGCCCTTGGGAGAGGAGCCGGATTAGCATGGCCGCCAAAGAGGTTCACATCCTGGTAGTCGACGATGAAGAGGTGGTCCAGGAAGCCTGCCGGCGAGCCCTGTCCCCTCAGGGCTACACCGTGCACAAAGCCATGAACGTGGACGAGGCGCTGGAAAAGCTTGGACAGCAATCCTATGACGTTGTCACGGTCGATCTGGTAATGCCCCACCGTTCTGGTTTGGAGCTGATCAAGGTCATTCACGAGCAATACCCGACGACGCAGATCATCGTCATCACGGGCTATGCCTCGATCAACACGGCGGTCGAAAGCATCAAGGGCGGAGCCTTCGACTATCTGAGCAAGCCCTTCACGCCGGCGGAGCTCACCATGACCGTCAAAAAGGCGCTGGAAGAAAGCGGCCAGATGCCTGCTCCCTACAGTCTGGATCATGCCCTGCCCAACGAGCTGATCTTTGAAAATATTGTCGCCAACAGCGCCCCCATGATGGATATTTTCAAACTGGTGAGCAAGGTGGCCGCTACCGATACCACCGTGCTCATTATCGGCGAATCGGGAACCGGCAAAGAGCTGGTGGCACGGTCCATTCACAAAAACAGCAACCGCAAGGACAACAGGTTTGTCACCGTGGACTGCCTGTCACTAACCTCGTCGCTTCTGGAAAGTGAGTTGTTCGGTCATGTGAAAGGAAGCTTTACGGGGGCAACCGCTTCCAAGGCCGGTTTCTTTGAGGTGGCCAACCAGGGAACGCTCTTCCTCGATGAGATAGGCGATTTGAATTTCGATCTGCAGGGCAAACTCCTGCGGGTGATCCAGGAGCGCAGATACATCCCGGTCGGCGGAACGGAAGCCAGGGAAACGGACATCCGGCTCATTACCGCTACCAACAAGAATCTGAAGAAGATGGTCGAAACCGGCACCTTCCGGGAAGACCTGTTCTACCGTCTTTACGTGGTCCCTATCTTCCTGCCGCCGCTCCGCGAGCGCAAGGAGGATCTGCCTCTGCTCGTAAACCACTTTCTGGCGAAACTTTCCGAACGCCATCACCGCCCCCGCTCCCGGATGTCGGAAACGGCCATGAAATGCCTGCTCGCCTATCACTGGCCCGGCAATGTCCGGGAGCTGGAAAACACCATCGAGCGGTCTTTTATCAGCGCGGAAGGCCCTGAAATCCAGAAAACCGATCTGCCGGACTACATCTCGCGCCTGCACACGGACATCCAGGAACCCAAAACCATGGAGGACCTCAAGCTGCTGAAAAAACAGTTACGCGATAAAGCCATTGAGGACATGGAAAAGGATTTCATTGTCAAAACCCTGGCAGCCTGCGACTGGAATGTCGGCCGCGCCGCTTTATCCATAGGAATCCAGCGCACCAATTTCTACAAGCTGATGAACAGGTACAACATCAAGCTGCCCAAATCCGACGAGAATGCAAACGGGGGTTAATTGAGGTCACGGGGTTGACGAAATGTGCGCAGTAGGGGCATATCAGGGGCCGGGAGAAAGGGAGCGGTGGCCGGCCCTCGAACGGCTGTGCGGGCAGCCCCTGAAAGCCGCTCGACACGACCGTGGGTTTCAGGATGAGCAGAGACGATCAAAGGGCAGAACCCCAGCGTATCCTGGTCTTTCAGCAGAACGGGAGCGGGGAGGGCAAGGTGGCCGGTATCCGCCGGTTCGGCGGGGACCGCTTCACCATCGAGACCTGTGACATCGATGCCCCCCTGCCCGGTCTCATCGAAGACGCCGCCGACTACCTCCCGGGGGCCCTGGACGCGGATCTGGTCCTCGATCACCTGAATCACCCTGACCTGTCCCACGACCTCTGGGGCTTGTGCCGGAAGCTCGGGATCCCGGTGATCGCATCGAACAAGCGGGGGTCCGGGGGGTGGGCCGTCACGCCGCGCATCTGTTGCGCGCTGCACCGGGGCGATGATTTCGGCGAGTACGGCAGGCTCTTCGGATCCCCCGAATTCCGGGTCTCGGTGGCGGGCGGAAGGATTGCCGGCATCACGGTGCTGCGCGGCGCTCCCTGCGGGGCCAGCTGGGAGGCGGCAGAGGAGACTGTGGGGATCCCGACGGGAGAGGCGCCTGCCCACATCGGGCTCAAGACGCAGTATTTCTGCAAGGCAAATCCCGCAGGGTGGGATGTCATGCACGGCAGGAGCCCCGTGCATCTGGCGGCAGAGCTCCACGCGGCCGCGCTGAGGAAAGCCCTGGAACGCGTAGAAGGGGGCTGAAGGCCCCAGGCTCTCAGCCGGGCCGGGGCGCCTGCCTGGGTGCGGCAGGAACCCTGGGCTTTCCCTAGTGGTTATGCTCCCCGCATCCCTCGTGGGAAGCGCACGACGAGCCGGAATCGCTCAGGGATCCGCCGAGCCAGGACTCGACCACGCTGCGCACGTTTCCGCTGCACCCGCGGACCACGGCTATCCCATGGGAGTTCAGCACATTGACTGCACCTGCGCCCATGTTCCCGGCGAGCATCACCTTTACCCCCATGGCCGCCAGCGTGCCCACGATGTTTGACTTGCAGCCGCAGCCCGGAGGCGGCTGAACGATTTCCTGGCTCACGATGTTCTTCTGGTCGTCCACCGTGACGACGGTAAAGTGCTCGCAGTGTCCGAAGTGCCCGTCAACCATGTTTCCCACTGAAGGCAGTGCAATCTTCATTCTTTTCTCCATTCACGTATGTGGTGCCGATCATGACGGCAGCCGTCATGATCGGCTGCGCCGCAAGAGCATCCGGTTCCGCTGGCTCACGGCGGGCCCGCGTATCCGGATTGCCTCTCAATAACCCGAAAAGCTTCCGTAATCAATCCTCTCTTGTCTTCGGGCAGAGCAGCGGGGCAACGCGGCGAAGGACCCAACCAGAATCGTGGCCCGGCCCAAGGTCCACCATGCCTCACGTAACAGGGCTCAAGGCGGAGGGCTACCTGGTCTTCTTGCCCTTGCCCTCGTCGATGATCCAGATGTTTTCCGTCACCTCGACCTTCTTCCTGGTTTCGATCTTCTTCACCGGGACCTCGGTCCTGACGATCTTGTAGATCTTGCCTTCGCCGGTGTAGTGCTTGAGCGCCTTTTCCTTGGTCTGGTAGAATTCGATCTTCTGTGCACCGAAGAGCGCGTCCTTGATGATGGCGTACTCCTCCGACCTGCCGGGCAGGGCCCAGAGGAAGAGGACCAGGAGGGTGAGGACCGCCTTTTTCATGGAATCACACCTTATATATGAAGGTTTTCTAACTTTTTTGCGCTCTGTGTCAAGCACTGGTTTGCAATCCCTGCGAGAACGGGCGTATGCGGGAGCCACGGTGCTTTCGGGGAAGAGCTTTGAGGTTTACAACGGATATTCTTTATGCTACTTCTTTTGAGCGCTCTTTGAAAGCAGGGATTGAAGGAATACCAAGGCCCCATCACGATTCAGAAAAAGCACAGTTGCCTGCACCTGGAGAGTTGTCCGAGTGGTCGAAGGAGCGCGATTGGAAATCGCGTGTACCGCCAAAAGCGGTACCGAGGGTTCGAATCCCTCACTCTCCGCCAAAGATAATGG
>Ga0116172_10003227_pt1 | contig 13719 bp, 10 predicted proteins | sample AD_UKC083_MetaG_FD_89799 | JGI IMG/M metagenome (GOLD analysis project Ga0116172, IMG submission 89799) | Active sludge microbial communities of municipal wastewater-treating anaerobic digesters from USA - AD_UKC083_MetaG | ecosystem: Engineered > Bioreactor > Anaerobic > Digestate | place: USA...
CACCGCCACCACCACCAGTACCGCCGGCACGACCACCACCACCACCACCGCCACCACCAGCAATTTCAACTAATGCATAAGAAGCGCCCATTCCGCCACCGCCACCACCGCCATAGCCACCACCGCCATAGCCGCCACCACCATAACCACCGCCACCATAACCACCGCCTCTGCGGCCACCGCCGTAGCCTCCACCGCCGTAGCCACCTCCACCGTAGCCGCCACCACCGTAGCCGCCACCACCACTACCCCCAGCAGCAAAATAATCCAAAGTGACGTTTTGTAATCCTTGAACAAATGTATTCGCATCAACCTTGAATACCCTTGTATAAAGTGGTTCAGGTTCTTCAGCCTTGAAGGAAATAATTACAGCGTAATCTTCAATTGAATATTTGACTTTTGGGTTTGTAACTTTAGTCAATATTTCTAACACATCTGCTAAACGTAAATCGGACAGAGATGGATTTATTCTTACCTGGATATCATTTATATTAACAGGTTCAGGCGGAGGAAGTGGCATGCCTGTCGCAGGGTCAACCAAATTTGTGCCCTCTGGTTTCGGTGGATCAACATTGGCGCTCAATATAATATTTATGCCTTTCTTGTCAGGGTCGCGCTTTTTAGATTCATCAGAAAGGTTTTTCACCACATCTTCAAGTCTTAAACCGTCATAAAAAACTTCATTAAGAACTATTTTGTTTAATTTATCTTGAATAGCCTGACGACCAGCACTTGTATGCGGTTTGGTGCTACGGGCATAAGGATTTGGCACAGGCAACCGCTCACCAGTTCTCGGTTTTTCCCATATTTTTTCCACTTCAACAAGTCTTGCCGTAGCATCGTATTCGCGTTTCCTTGATTCCTGGGAGAATCTAGATTCATTTAGAAGGCGAAGGTAGTAATATGCAGTTTTACTCTCCGGATCAAGTTTGACAGCCTCTTTCAATTTAGCCTCGGCTTCATCAAGCCTTCCAACTTCCCACAATAGCCTTCCATCCTGAACAAGAACGGCGACTTTATCTTTTTGTTTTTCCACTTCTGGCAAAACTTTCTCTGTTATCTCGCGGCTCGGTGTTATTCGTTTTGTCTCATCGATTAGTTGGTCGTTCTTTTTCTTCATTTCAATGACCTTGGGGTCATCCGGACTGACCTTTAAAGCCCGACTTATGTGGGCATCGGCTTCATAGTACTTTCCAGCCTTTTGATATTGTTCAGCAATTACGAGGCGAGTTCCTACGAGACCAGATATCACCTGTTGAGACTCCTGCTCAACACCGGCGCCGATCTTTGGCAAGATTGCATAAGCGTCTTCATACAATTGAACCGCTTTTTCAATCTCTCCTTTCTTATAAGTAGCTTGAGCATCGGCAAGCCTCTTTCTTAACAAGATTGTTTGTTCTTGTCGTCGGACCGCTTCTTGGGTGGCAATATCAGCCGGAGTTTGAGTATAGCCTACTTCAAAGGAGCAGACAAAAAACAGACAACCTACTCCTAATAATATTGGCTTCAATGCTTTCTTAATCATCTTTTTAGCAAACATAGTATTATTGCTGTTGTGTATATTTAATAATAAAGCGACGAGTTGACGACTCAGACATAAGGACAACTCCGTCCGGACGAATGTCCTCAATCCTGTAATCATCGCCGGCAAACGTTATTACATCATTTGTTCGTTTATTAGTAAAGACTGCATTTTCCATATCATAACGCATATCAGCTACATAAGTGCGCACTTCCTTATATGGCTTGTCTTTTGAAATTTCAATTTTTTTCTCTTCATTGGTTAGTTCAAGAACAAGTGCTTCGGGATTTGCCGGGTCGCCCTTTACTTCGTCAAGTTTAAAAAACTCTGTTTTTCTACTTGTTAAAGAAACATACCGTGTCCTTGTCTTTCTATCGGCTGGTTTAATGGCAGACTCGTCTGTAATCCCTATCATATATGAACTACTAGATGAACTTCCAGAAACCCTTTCTAGGCTTATTATAAAATACAATGGCGTAATTTTGGTAATTTTCAAAGCCTCCGGTCCCACCTGTTTTTCAGATACAACTTTCACAATCTGTCCATTTGCGTCAATCAACCACAGGACAGGAGCAAACAAATTATGTTCTCCGGATAATTTTATTACCGGATAATTTGTTATACCGGAAAGTGCCGCTAAAAATTCAGTCATATTAATCGGTGGATAATTTTTTGCTGACTTAATTAAACTATCACGATGTTCTTGAAGTTGCGTCCGTATAGATTCAATTCTTCCGGGTAACAATGCAAGTGCAATCGCCAATAGAGCCAAAATAACGCTCAAAATTACTTTTTCGTAATGTTTTCGTAAAAATTCCATCTCTAAAAAATTCCCTTAATTATTTACCCTACTTAAAATTGACCACATACACCAGCATACTTACCCTAAATGGGCGTTCATTAAATAAGGTAATAACTCCTGCACGGTTAGTTCTTATTGCCGAGGAGCCTACCAATGGCGGTGGCGCCGCATAGGACGGTGGTTGGTTTGGATTAAATCCACGACGCGGAACATTCCCACCGGGTTGGCGCGGTTGTCTCACTCCACCCGGAAAACGCTGAAAACCGGGTCTAATTGGAGGCATACCGGGAGTAAAACCGGGAAAACCGCCTGGCGGTGGAGCTCCGCCGGGTGGGGGCATCATAAAACCGCCGGATGGTTCAACATCTATCGCTTTAATTACAAATCCATAAGGCGAACGCATAAATCCTTCCATAACAGAAGTAAGTTCACCGCTGAAACAGCTAAAGATAATCTTGTATGGATGTGCGATCATAACAGCGTTTGTTATCGGTCCGTTTGCTATATAATGCGCAGATGATACATTTGGTTGCATATCTTCCACACAAGCCCGCGCACGCTGGATAAATTCCAGTCGGTTTATCTTTGCCGCAAATAAAATTTTAAGAATCTCGTCTACTTCTGCCAACTGCTGGGCAAGTGGTCGCACACTAAACGGAGAAAAGTTTATTCTCTTCATTAATTCATCAAAACTAAACGCATAATTATTCGTCATAATGGTAACACCGCGCGCTTTTGCTTCTTGATAAAAATTATAGATATTAGTATCAAGGCTGTTCCTCAACCCCTGAACATTGTTAATTTGCAATGGTGGAATCGGTCTAAAATACTTTTTGCATTGCTGGATATAATTGTTCAGATTTTTTTCATCAGTTTCAATTGCTCGCATGTTTTCAGCGCTAGGAAATATTGGCAACTCATACATCTCTTTTAACCTAACAGTGCATTCCTCAACCTGCGTTGTTAGTTCACTATCTTCAGAACTCTGCTCAAAATATTTTACAATTGCAACGGCTATCAGAATTACCGCAACCCCGCAGGCAGTCACAAAAAATAAATTTCTTTTAATCCATAACATAGTTTATAACAAAAGAGGTTTCTTTAGTTTTACATTTACTTCCGTCATAAAAGAATTTGTATCAGGCACCAACGTCCCTTTAAATACCGTTCCATTCGTCTCAAAAAGATTTGTTCTTAAATGAAGTCTTGATAAAAATGAATATGCCATTTTTGGATTTCCCGAAGGATCGTTTTTGGTCATATCTACACCGCGCACTGTCAAAATTATATTTGTAATTGCTGGCATATTTTCAATTGAAAATTGGCGAGGCGAAGTCGTCGATGAATAAGCCGAACCTGTGTCTCCAGAAGTCGTTTGTGGCGGTGGGGGCATTTCGGTCAACATCCTTTCTATCCAGATACCAGTATCTACTTTAAAATAATTCTTTCCCTCACTTTCAGTCTCGATTAAAGCACTTCTTAACTCCGGCAACAATGTCTGCCAGAAATTGCGTCCTTCGGTAATTGACTTTGCAAGAAGCGCACCTTGTTTTGTTTCTTCAAGCCTTCTTAATCCCCGTTCTAATCGGTCTTTGTTTTGGTTTAGTGGCGTATATCTTGATTCAAGATAATCCAGTTCTGCCCTCTTAACTTCCAGAACCCTGCCTTCCACAAAAAGAAAACTAAAAAATCCTAAAACTATACTATAAAGGGCAGCAATAATGTATGGCTTTTTTTGACTAAATTCTTGTCTCTTTAAATAACTTGGCGGCAATAGGTTCACTTCAATTGGGCAATGTGCCAGGTTTCTTAATGCAAGCCCATTAACCTCACCGAATGTATGTGCTACCTTGGCGAGCTCCTCAAGGTTTATCGAGGGGTCAATTTCTATACTTTTAAATGGATTAAAGTATTCAACCGGAAGATTCAATTTTTCAGCAAAAAATTGAGCTGTGTATGGCATTGTTGAACCACCGCCGGAAAGGAACAATTTTATTGGCGGCATTCCACCCTGTTGCTGGCGATAGAATTGAATGGTTTGATTTACTTGAATATGCAAACGGGTCATCACTTGACGGGCTATTTTCGAAATAGCAGCAGCCTGCGGGTCATCAGGCTCTTCATAAGCACCACCAAGACTTACAAACCCCTTCTCAATCTTTATCTTCTCAGCCACAGCAATTGGCAGTCGAGATTCATTTGCAAATTCTTGCGTAATTAGATTCATTCCAATGTTTATGTTTCTTGCAAAAAACTTTTCTTTTTCAAAAAACATCAAATTGCTTGTTTTTGCCCCAATGTCCAGCAACATTGTGCAACCGTCAAGGTCAGGATAGTTAAACCTGAACGAATTGCTCAATGTCGCCGTCGACACATCAACAATCTGCGGAATCAGCCCTATTTTCTCAATATCATGAAAGAGATTTTCAATCACATCGGATTTTATCGCAACCAGGAGAACTTCAAATTCACCAGTTGAAGATGTGCCCACAATCTGATAATCCCACACCACTTCTTCAAGCGGAAACGGGACATTTTGTTGAGCCTCAAATTGAACGATTTGTGTAATTTTAGTTGAATCAACCGGCGGAAGTTTTACGAATTTTGTAAAGACATTAAATCCGGGGGCGCAAATATTAACCTTTTTTGAAGAAAATTGATTATTTGAAAAAATATCCTCCAGAGCTTTTAAAAAAGCTCCACTGCGTGAGGATTCAAACGATCCTTCCATCCCGAGGGATTTTAAAGCATATTTCTTTAAGCGCAAACCACCGGACTCATTAGATTCAAACTCCGCCACTTTTAGCGTGCTTGCGCCACAATCCATCGTTAAAAATGATTTTGACTTAAACATCCGTATCGTCAAATAACTCCATCATTGTGTTATCTAAATTTTCTTATAATAAAAGAGGAACAATAGCAATACAAAACATTAATTTACTATTAATAGTCAAACTTTACAGCAATTTTTGTTCCCATTAAAACAAAATTTTTTATTCAATCATCTAATATTTAGAAACCAAATTAATAATGTTCTCTAAAAATTCATAAATTAAGTCGGTAGACTATAAGTTTTTTCTAAAAAATTCAATTGTTTTTAATAAACCTTCTTCAAGCGGAACTTGCGGTTCCCACCCCAGTCTCTTTCTTGCTCTGGATATATCCGGTCGCCTTTGCCTGGGGTCGTCTGGTAAAGGCGGTTTAAAAACAATCTTGCTGTGTGAACCTGTAAGTTGAATAACTTTTTTTGCAAATTCAAGGATTGTTATTTCTTGTGGATTTCCAATGTTGACCGGCAACAACTCCTCACTCATCATCAATTTATAAATCCCATCTATCAGGTCAGATACATAGCAAAAACTGCGGGTTTGGTTGCCATCACCTTGAACCGCAATCGGTTTATTCTTCAATGCCCGGGTTATAAATGATGGCACTACTCTGCCATCGTTCATTCGCATCCTCGGTCCGTAAGTGTTAAAAATTCGTGCAATTCGCGTTTTAAGATTATGTTGGCGGTGGTAAGCCATAGTAATTGCCTCGCCAAACCGTTTAGCCTCATCATAACAACCACGTAATCCAATTGGATTCACGTTTCCCCAGTAATCTTCTCGCTGTGGGTGAACAAGTGGGTCGCCATATACCTCAGATGTTGAGGCAAGTAAAAAGAGCGCACCCTTTTTCCGCGCAAGCCCCAATGCCTTGTGAGTTCCAAGTGATCCTACCTTTAACGTCTGTATCGGCAATTCCAGATAATCCACAGGACTTGCCGGTGAGGCAAAATGCCATACATAATCGACTGGTTCATCTATAAAAATGTATTCTGTTACATCTTGTTTTATAAAACGAAAATCTTCGTTACCAGCTAAGTGCGCTATGTTATTGATATTTCCGGTAATAAGATTATCTAACACAATTACTCTATGCCCTTTATTGAGCAGCAAATCAACAAGATTAGAACCGAGAAATCCAGCACCGCCGCTCACAACCGAGACAGGTTTAGACTTTTGTCTATTGTTTGATTTTTTGTTGTTCATACTGGTCAATCAAAAATTTTATTTTGCCCCCTTACCTGCTAACACAACAGGTATAGTTTTTAAAAGAATTTTCAAATCCAACCATAAAGACCAATTATCTATATATTCAAGGTCAAGCCTGACCCATTCTTTAAAGTCTGTGACCTCGCTTCTGCCGCTAATTTGCCATAGACAGGTCAATCCCGGCTTAACACTCAATCGCCGTCTATACGCAAAATCATCAAATCGTTTTACTTCATCAACCGGGAGTGGACGCGGTCCAACAAGGCTCATCTCGCCTCTCATAACGTTGATTAATTTCGGTAATTCATCAAGACTGAACTTTCTTAAAATTCGTCCAACTGGCGTCACCCTCGGGTCATCGCTCAACTTAAAAACAGGTCCGCTCATCTCGTTTAACACTTCCAGTTCGTGCTTGAGCTGTTCGGCATCTGTTCTCATTGACCGAAACTTATACATCACAAAGGGCTTCCCATTTAACCCGCATCGCAATTGTTTGAAAAAAACAGGTCCCGGAGACGTGAGTTTAATTAGAATTGAAACAATAATAAAAAGCGGAAATGTCAAAATCAACAACACAAGTGCGCCCAGATAATCAATCAATTGTTTTGCCAGAACTTGCCACGACGCCGGCGGTGTAAAGTGATAAACAAGCATAGGTATGCCAAAAATTTCGTCAATGGCAGTTCGTGAATTTTCAACCTTAAAAAAATCTGCAACAAGCCACGCCTCGACTCCTTCGGTTGCGCAAGCCTTTACAGCCTTTTCAACTAATTCATAATAGATATGGCGCGCATTAAAAATTACGCAGTTCGGTGAAAATTCATGCACCATATTCACAAGATCGTCTACACCTTGACGGTTCAAATCAATTTCAGACACTACCTTCAGGCTAAACCTCTCCCCTTTCCTTAACCGCTCTTTTAACATCTTAATATCTTCTGGTGCGCCAGCAAGAATAGCCCGTTGCTGAACTTGTTCAATGCCGAACCGCGAAAGATAAACAATCCGTAGAAATTCTTCTTTTAAAAAGACAAGCAGAAAACTAATTGGACAAAACAGGAAAAATACCGAACGTGCAAGTTGTTCTCGTGCAATGAACAATGTAAAAATCATAATGGCGCTCATAATCAAGCTCGTCCTCACCAGAGGTATAACAATTTGTCGGCGAGTAGATAAAAGAGGACGATTATAAAACCCCTGTAAATCCAGGATAATAGGCGTAAGCGGTAAGATAACTATATACAACCAGAGAAAATCGGAGAATGGATATATTTCAGGACGACCAAATGTCCACGTTGCCCGAAGAAAATGTGCCACATATAAGGCAACCGCAAAAAGCCCGGCATCGGCAATCTGATGCAGCCGTTTCCGCAATTGTCTATGTCTTCCCAACATAATTAATTTGCCTTTGGCACAAGTTGATATTCAGGTAATGACTCTCTAATAAAAACCTTCATTCGCTCAAACACAGCATCTTCTTCACCCGGCGAGCAAGTTGAAAAATAGATTATATAAGCCCACCGCTCAATCTCACCTTTCAAAATCCGATGCGCCGCCACAGACCACATCCGGTTCTTGTGCTCTGCTGTCATCTTGTCTGGCGCAACAAACCAGTATAAAAAAACACCTCGCTGTAAAGTTTTCTCTCCATTTTGTCCTACCAGATAGCCACTCAATGTCAATTTCATTGCAGGCAATTGATACGGAAATGGCTTATCCATCGGAATTAAGACCTGTTCGGACTTATCAATTCGCCAACCTGTGCCCTCCAAACAATACTGCGGTTTATGGATGCTTGTCCTATCTGCCCCCATCAAGACAACCATATTCACAATCTCAAACCCGTCAGATGACCGATAAAGCCTCCTGCCATAAATTGTATCCTTTGGCAATGTTTCAAACTCTGCTTTTTCCACAGGAATTAATATTGATGAATAATCCAACACCTTTTCCGGCAGATAAACCCTGTTCGTCCGGACAGTAAAAACCTTTTTTTCAGTTGCGCTTGAATCAACGCCGGGCATCGGCTCAGCCACCACCTTTACAGGCGTCTGGCTCAAACGTTGATTCTCCTGCAAATATCCAAGCAACACCCCAGCCCCAATCATTAAAAAGATTGCAATTGCGGACAAAATATAAAGATTTTTCTTGCCTTCAAACATCTAAACTATTTCAAGTTCTCCTTTCTTTTTATTTCATCTCCGAGCCAGTATGTTAAAATCCAGAACCCAATAAGAGCCGGTAGATATGGCAGCAAACTAAAAATTGAACTACTATGGACACTTGCGCCGGCTTCCTGACCGGCAAGTTCAGCCGCAAAAATTATAGCTAACAACCTTAATACATTTCCCGCAACTGCAAGCGGCAACGCCGAGATTACAAGCAAAACCTTCTTCCATATCGATTTAAAAAATATAAAACCACAACAAAGCGATAGAACAAATATGGCGGTCAGACTTCGTATCCCGCCACAGGCTGGCGCAACCTCATACTGATAACGACCCGAAGAATCAAATATCAACGTCCCCTGTTGAATAATATCAAGCCCAAACAACCCGCTTGCGATTTTTACGCTCAATGTTGTTGACCAAACTCGAAGCGGAAAGGCTATAACATCAGAAGCGCCGCTAAGCGGAATGCAAAACAAAAATAACGCAAAAATAAACAATGTCTCTTTCATCCAAACCCTACCCCAGAGAAGCCCAGTAATCCCATACACACCGAGGAAAAAAGCAACGATTGAAATCCGCGTCTGCTGAACAAGAAACCCGCAGATATGCAACAGAACCGCAAAACCAATTGCCACAACACCTAACCACGAAGGCTTTTTCTCAATTGCCTTTAAATCATCAAACCGCCAATACAATAGCCCTATCACAATTAATGGAATAAACCATCCAAGGGCATCTTCACCGTCTAACAATGCGCCTAAACCGTGCCCCCTTACTGACTGCGACATCACCTCATACCACCAGACAAATAGCGAATGCGACTTAATATAACCGAGAGTAGAATTACCCGTCAGATGAAACAACGTAGCCCACAAAACCAACAACCCAAACCCAATACCTAAAAATGGAAACCCCGCACCGCAGGTTGTTACGCCTGAAGACAACACTGAACCCTTTGTTCCAGACTCCGCATTCGCACTCATTTAGAACTTTACATACTAACACCAAACCATCATACAAATCAATACTCTATAATATTAAGTTATAAACAATCTTTGAATTACTTACAATAGGATAAAATGAGACCTGTTAATTTATTAAATATCATTACTAACCACACACACGTAGAATTCTACTTTTTGATGGTTAAATTATTTGCGCGACAGTCTTTTTACTCCAACACCTGAATCTTTATATTTTTAAATTCTACTTTCATTTTCAATCCGGGATGGATTTGGAGACCGATTGGAGCGGGGTTAGAATATTTGGGATTCGTGTATTCGGATACTTTTACGCCGTTGCACCAGACTGTGAACGTGTCGCCTTTTGCTTGCAAACGGATTGTGTTCCAGTCGTTTGGTTTTAATACTTTTTCAATATCTTTAGCCCTACCGGCTTCGGGGTAGCGTTCCTGACCGCCTGTATAAAAAGAACAAGTCAAATCTTTTTTTAGGCTGCGTGATACTCCGATTTGCATCTGCAATTCGGGTTTGCGAACCATAAAACCGCTGTCAATTTCACCCCCCCACCGAACATCTGCTTCAAATATAAAGTCTTTGTAGCTCTGTTCGGTGTAGAGCATACTGCCTTTTAATTTTTCATCATTTTCCCCAATCAATATCCCATTTTCTACACGCCAGAATGGATTGGGGTTCGGGACTTTCCATCCAGTTAAATCTTTGCCGTTAAATAGAGATACAAATTCTCCGCCGTTGAGGACTGTCAAGAAAAACAGGCAGACAATTTGACATACAACAGACTTTATTTTGTATGCTTTCATAGTTGAGAAAAGAATTATCTTTATACCGTCTGATGTCAAATGTTTTTTTGAAATCAGGCGCAACAATTCAAGAGTAAATAAGCGCCAAAAATAGGCTATTAAGAAGTCTTATTATCCGACTTTTTTTAACCTTGCAATTCGTTCTTCAAGTGGCGGGTGAGTGGCAAATAACCGTAATAGACCGCCCTGTTTTCCGGAGATTTTAAATGCCTGAAAAGATGCCTCTTCTTTAGTGGCCGATGATTCTATGTTTCTCTGGTAAAATTGCTGCAAAGATTCAAGGGCGCTAATCATCTTTAAGCGACCAGCCAGTTCTGCTCCGCCAGCATCTGCCCTGAATTCACGCCACCGCGAGAACCAGCAAACAATAATTGCGCCAAACAAAGAGAAAATAAATTGGAAAAGCATTACAAACAGGAAATAAATTAGACCACCGCCTCTGTCGTCGTCGGAACGACTCATTGCGCGAGAAACAACGAAGGCAACCACGCGGGCAAGAAACATTACAAAGGCGTTAATAACGCCTTGAACGAGCGTCATCGTGACCATATCGCCATTGGTTATATGCGAAATTTCGTGTGCAAGAACGCCTTCAATTTCTTCACGGCGCATATTTCGCAAAAGCCCTGTGGATACGGCTACGAGCGAACGGGAACGTGTCGGACCGGTCGCAAATGCGTTGACTTCGTCGGATTCGTAAATCCCCACTTCCGGCATAGTTTCAATGCCTGTTTTTCTAGCTAATGAATGAACGATTTGAACAAGTTCCCGCAATGCTGGATCGCCGACATTTGGCGGAATTACGTGAACACCCATTAACCATTTTGCCATTATTCTTGATAGCGCAAGGGATATAAATGCCCCCACCATACCCCAGATAAGGCAAACTACAAGCAACTGCGTATACATCCCCTCCGGGAGTTTGTTATGGACACCGAGCAGTCCTAAAACTATCCCGATGGTCATCACAACCAGAATATTGACCGCAACAAATAGAAATACACGTTTTGCTATGTTAAACATTTTCATATCTCAATAAATCAATTCATCTAAAAATGCACAGCATTGGGCTGATTGTCAAATTTAAACCGAAATTACCAATTGATTGTTCTCATTATTACGAATAAATTTTGCACGATTCTATTAGACCGCATTTTCTTAATTACTTTTCTATTTGTCCATTTTGATTATTTTTTGTAAGTTAAGGTATCTTTAGAGGTATTTATGACAAAAGAACAATTATTTAAAAGATATCAAACATATTGTGTTAAAAATGATGAAATAGGTGTCTCTGTGGATTTTAGCCGAATCTGTTTTACAGATGAATTTATGGATAAAACGAGGCTAAAAATCCAGCGAGCGCTTAAATTTATGGCGCAACTGGAAAAGGGCGACATCGCTAACCCATCAGAAAATAGGATGGTGGGACATTACTGGTTAAGAAATCCTGATATAGCCCCGGATAGGTCTATCGCCGCTGAAATTAGCGATACCGTCAATAAGGTTAAGCAGTTCGCCGCAAAGATACATAATGGTGAAATTTTGAGTTCCACAGGAAAACCGTTTAAAAACCTTCTCGTTATGGGTATTGGCGGGTCAATTCTCGGACCACAGTTTGTTTCAAATGCTCTGGGCAACCCGGTAAGCGATAAAATGAAGGTCTATTTTATCGATAATACCGACCCCGATGGATATGAGAGGATATTACATCTGCTTGATAATCAATTAGATACAACTTTGTGCGTTGTAATTTCTAAATCCGGAAAGACTATTGAGACCCGCAATGCAATGCTTGAAGTGGAAAACCGTTTTAAGTCAAACAATCTCCCGTTTGCAAAGCATTCTGTGGCTACAACACAGATGGTTGAGGATAAGAGCGATTTATTTAAAAAGGCTAAAAATGAAGGTTGGTTAGAGGTATTCCCAATGTGGGACTGGGTAGGCGGCAGGACGAGTGAAACCTCCGCCGTGGGGTTGTTACCCGCTGCGCTGCAAGGCTTTAACATAGATAGGTTGCTGGAAGGCGCGATGGTTTGTGATGAGTGGACCCGTTCAAAAGAGGCAAAAACAAACCCTGCCGCAATGCTTGCCTTGATGTGGTTTTACACAGGCAAAGGCAAAGGTGAAAAGAATATGGTCATCTTGCCATACAAAGACCGTCTCGAACTCTTCTCCCGCTATTTACAACAACTTGTGATGGAATCGCTTGGAAAGGAATATAATCTTGCGGGGCGGCTTGTAAATCAAGGGATAACCGTCTACGGAAATAAAGGTTCAACCGACCAACACGCTTATATTCAACAACTTAGGGATGGCAGAAACGACTTTTTTGTAACATTCATTGAAGTATTAAAGGATAGAGATGAGGAGGAGTTTTATGTGGAAAATGATGTTACGAGCGGCGATTATTTGACCGGGTTTTATTTAGGAACAAGGCAGGCATTGATTGAAAAAGGGCGTGAATCAATTACTATAACGTTAAAGCAGGTCTGTCCTTGCACTGTCGGGGCTTTAATTGCCCTTTTTGAACGGGCAGTCGGCCTATATGCACACCTGATTAATATTAATGCTTATGACCAGCCAGGCGTTGAAGCAGGTAAGAAGGCAGCAGCAGAGATAATTAACCTGCAAAAAAGAATCACCGGCTTCTTAACCGCAAATCCTGAAAAACCATTTACGGTTGTCGAAATCGCTGAAGGTATAGTCTCAGAAGAAGAAAAATCAAAGGGAGTTAAACCAGAAGATTTGCAAGAGAACGTCTATCATATCTGTTCTCATCTCTCTGCAAATAAGCAACGGAAGATTGAAAGGACGGATTCAGTCATTTTAAGCGCTACCGCTTTCAAATATTCCGAGTATATTATATAGATGTTCGTTTATCCGAAGAATTACGATGTGATAGTTGTGGGCGGCGGGCATGCGGGGATTGAAGCCTCGTTAGCCGCCGCCCGTATTGGCTGCCAGACTTTGTTGCTGACAATAAACCTTGATACAATTGGTCAAATGTCCTGCAATCCGGCAATTGGCGGACTTGCAAAAGGACATTTAGCAAGAGAAATCGATGCAATGGGCGGAGCAACAGGGATGGCGGCTGATATGACAGGTTTGCAATTCAGGATGCTCAATACCAAAAAAGGACCTTCTGTATGGGCTCCAAGGGCGCAATGCGATAAAAAGGCATATCAATTTTATATGAAATGGCTACTGGAACGGCAGCCAAACCTTGATTTAAAACAGGGTCAGGTTCAGAGCATTTTAGTAAAAGATGGCAAGGTTTATGGTGTTGAGACAAATTTAGGGATTCAATATTTAGGGAAGACTGTAATCATCACGACAGGGACTTTTCTGGGCGATTTGATACATATAGGATTTAATAAGATACAAGGGGGTAGGGCAGGGGAAACGGC
>Ga0116172_10003234_pt1 | contig 13687 bp, 17 predicted proteins | sample AD_UKC083_MetaG_FD_89799 | JGI IMG/M metagenome (GOLD analysis project Ga0116172, IMG submission 89799) | Active sludge microbial communities of municipal wastewater-treating anaerobic digesters from USA - AD_UKC083_MetaG | ecosystem: Engineered > Bioreactor > Anaerobic > Digestate | place: USA...
CAATATCCTGTTAAGGTTTATACTAATTTTTAAAGTTTCAGTTTTGGGTACTGCATATATACCCAACACGTTAGTGTCAATTCTACCTGAAGACACGAGCAACAGCCAAATCATAATATTTTGTTTCTTTTTCAATTCCAATAAATTTTCGGTTCAACTCCTTTGCTCCCAAACAAGTTGTTCCTACTCCCATTGTATTATCAAGAACATACTTACCTTCTTCTGAATAAGCCGATATAAGCCACTTTATTAACTCCAAAGGTTTTTGTGTTGGGTGCATTTGGTCTTGCCTTCTCCATTGTTGTGGAAAATCTAAAACTGTTATTGGGTGTCTTGTCCCTTTATTATCAGTTTGAACACCAGCAATACCATATTTCATATTATTTACTTTGTTCGGTGTCCATTTTCGTTTGTATGGTGTCCCTTCTGTCAGTTGTGGGTAGTAGTAAGAGGCACTTTCACCAAATACCAATATCATTTCGTGCTTTTTGAGTGGCATATATTTAGCAGTAAAAGGGCTTCCACATTTACTTTTCTTCCAAACCATATCATATCTAAATAACTTCTCATTACTTAATGCCAACTTAAAAGCAAACAACCCAGCACCAAACAAAACGATATTCCCTTTTGGAGTTAATATGCGTTCATATTCAATCCACAACTTGTTTAGGTCTAATACACTATCCCATTTATTCGCAGTCGTTCCATAGGGTAAATCCGCCAAAATAAGTTGAACTGATTTATCAGGAATAAGAGGTAAAATATCCATACAATCAGCATTAAACAAAGCACTACCACTAACAGTGCATTGCTGCAATGGTGGCAGACTTCCAAACTTCAACTTATGTGTTTCTATTATCTTTTGTGCTATATTCATCTTTTGTGTATTTTAGTCATAATTTATAGTTATAGTGAATCCCCACATGCATGGGTCAGGTGTATATATTATAGATTTGTTATTTATTAGTGCATTTAGGCTGCACCTTTGTAAGAATATTTGTGAAAATAGTATGTTATTGTCATCATTTTGGAAGTTAAAATATTGAGATAGGTGCTTCCAGTTAATATGATTTTGGTATTTAGTAAGGAAAGTGGGAGTTAATCTACTATCTGTTGATATTTGATTCCACACATCAGATGGAATGTTGTAAGGGTTTACCTTATTAATGTGTGTTGATAGTTTAGAGAATGATATATTTTTGTCTTTTAGAAGGTTGATAATAATTTGGATATTTTTTCCTTCTATATATTCTCTGTCTATATTATTGTTGTAGTTCATAAAAATATAATTTTTCTAAGTTTCCACTTGTTGTTTGTTAAATAAAAGGTTTTCTGCTATAGTCTCAAAAAAAAAGTTAGATTTATATATAGATAACAGTAATAAGCAATACATACATACTAACTATTATTAATATATATGTATTGCCTGTTATCTACTGTTATACTGCTTATTCTACATCAGCAGTATGCAGGTTTTGTTCTGCAACATTCCAGCTATCTCTTGGCAAAGTAATATCTGCCAAAGAGCCTGTTGGGTCATATACTTTTACTCTAAGTATATGAGAGCCACCGTTTGTTGAGAACTCTCCTGTTGAAGGATTTTGGAGTTTAAAGCCTTCTGTAGCTTTACTCCAATCTGTTTTTGCCAATTCTTTATGGACTTCTGACAGAAATACTTTCTGTACTTCTGTAGTTGCTCCATTATTCAAAGCATCTTTAGCATCAGATTCAGTTAATTCCACAAATCTGATTCTACCATCCAATCCATTTGGATTAGCATCTACAACTGCTTGTAGTTCATTTACATCACCTCTAAGGAGACAAGTTTTTCTGACAGTATTCAGTCTGTTACCATTAAAAGCAACATCTGTTGCTTCTAATAAACAGTATCCAAATGATTCAGAATTGGCGAATTGGTTTACCACATGCCCAGTGTTTGGGTTTTTTACAAATTTAATTTTCATAATTTTAAATTTTAAAGGTTATTACTAGGTTACTTGAAATTTCTAAAAAATAGGCACATCCTGACCTGTGCCTTTAATGACAGTATTAATTCAAAAAGCTATTATAACTATAATGGTGCTAAAAATACTGATAGCTTCACTATTCAGGAAAGTTATAATGGCAATAAGTATAATATATACTTTAAAGAAAGGTTGCTTATATCTATATATAATATATTATCTATAGAGATAAATTAATACTATATATGATTTATATTATGTTAGTTTTTTCACAAAAAAGGGGTTTATTTTACCCCTTATTATCATTTATGAGTGCTATGTTATGGTTTCCCCAAAACAATGAAGAAATTTTATAACATAATTTAGGACCAAAAATATCCATATCCACTAATTCATTTTTAGGGATACAGGTAACACTACAGAAATTTTGTAATGTATTTTGGTCTTCAAAATTTAATATCAGATTATTTTTAGGGGTTATGCACCCTATGATTGTTTTATCAATGTTACTTATTTTATAAGCAATACTACCATTGATAGTTTCAACAGTATCATTGATAAAAAATGAATATTTATTTTTTTCTTTCATTTTTATTTCCTTTTTTATTTACTTTAATTACTATAATTATTACCACTATATATACTATCCAAAAAATAGTATTATATACTATAGAGAATATTTTATCAAATGTATCCATAATATAATAAAGGTGCAAGCATTTATCTGCACCTTTTTTTATTAAGTTTATATTCTTTTACTTTCTCTACAACATAGCCCATTAATGCCATGCTAAGCAATATAAAAACTACAAAGCCAATCATTGCTATTATTTCAAATAATAATTTAATATACATATTTATTTCCTTTCTTTTTATTAATGTTATAAAAAAAAGGATACACTTATATTTAGTGTATCCTATATTTTAGCAATGGATTGCATCAGGTTTATTTATTAAGAAGTTTATTGTATTACTGAAATCAGTATTAGTGAAATCAGCATTAGTAAAATCAGCATTAGTGAAATTAGCATAACTGAAATTAGTATTACTGAAATCAGTATTAGTGAAATTAGCATAACTGAAATTAGCATTAATAAAATTAGCATGTCTGAAATCAACCCCTCTGAAATCAGCATTACTGAAATCAACATAATTGAAATCAGTATAACTAAAATCAGCATTAGTGAAATTAACTCCTATGAAATTAGCATAACTGAAATTAGCATTATAAAAATCAGCATTAGTGAAATTAACTCTTCTGAAATCAGCATAACTGAAATTAGTATTACTGAAATCAGCATTACTAAAATCAGCATAAACGAAATTAACCCCTCTGAAATCAGTATTACTAAAATCAGCATTAGTGAAATTAACTCCTATGAAATTAGCATTACTGAAATCAGCATTATAAAAATCAGCATTAGTGAAATTAGCATAACTGAAATTAGCATTACTGAAATCAGTATTAGTGAAATTAGCATAACTGAAATTAGCACTTCTTAAATAAACCCATCTGAAATCAGCATAACTTAAATCAGCATTGCTGAAATCAACCTTTCTGAAATCAGCATAACTGAAATTAGCACTTCTTAAATAAACCTCTCTGAAATCAGTATTACTAAAATCAGCATTAGTGAAATTAGCATAACTGAAATTAGCATTACTGAAATCAGTATTAGTGAAATTAGCATAACTGAAATTAGCATTACTGAAATCAACCCATCTGAAATCAGCATAACTTAAATCAGCATTGCTGAAATTAACCCCTCTGAAATCAGCATAACTGAAATCAGCAATACTTTCTCTTTTTTTGCAAACTTCAATGTATTTCAGTATGGTTTTACACATGCTATTGTTTTTGGAAATGTAAGAAAAAATTATATCTCCATTCATTTTTTTAATGACTACTTTTTTCATTTTGATATCCCTTTCTGTTTTTTAAATTAATACTATATATGATTTATATTATGTTAGTTTTTTCAAACTAAAAAGATTTTAGCATGATTATGAAAGAATTTAGCATGATTGTAAAAAGGGTTTAGCATGATTGTAAAAAAGGGTTTGATTTATATGTAAATAGCAGTAACAGGCAATACATATATACTAACTATTGTCAATATATATGTACTGCCTTTTACACTGCTTATTCTACATCAGCAGTATGTAGATTTTGTTCTGCAACACTCCAACTATCTCTTGGCAAAACAATATCTGCCAAAAAACCTGTTGGATCATATACTTTTATTCTGAGTATATGAGAACCACCGTATGTTGAAAACTCTCCTGTAGAAGGATTCAGAATCTTGAAACTTTCTGTAGCCTTGTTCCAATCTGTTTTTGCTAACTCTTTATGGACCTCTGACAGAAATACTTTCTGTGCTTCTGTAGTTGCTCCATTATCCAGAGCATTTTTAGCATCAGATTCAGTTAATTCTACAAATCTGATTCTACCATCCAATCCATTTGGATTGGCATCTACAACTGCTTGCAACTCATCTACATTACCTTTAAGGAAGCATGTTCTTCTAACAGTATTTATTCTGTTTCCATTAAAGGTAACATCTGTTGCTTCTAATAAACAGTATCCAAATGATTCAGAATTGATGAATCGGTTTACTACATGACCTGTAGTTTGATTTTTTACAAATTTGATCTTCATAATTTTAAATTTTAAAGATTATTACTAGGTTTAATTAATACTGAATGTAATTTATATTAGATTAGTTTTTTTTTAAAAAAAAATCATAACATACATACAACAACAGGGGGGTACAAGCACAAATTTTTGATGGGGGTAGGGTATTGAGGGAATATCCTCTCTTCAGATACATATACACAATATTTTCTATCATGATATATATTTTTCATTCTTTTATATCCCTATCATGATATATATTTTTCATTCTGCTATATATTTTTTTCTGATATTGATTTATTAGATTGCTTATTTTGATATTGTTTAGTTATTTTAATACAAGCACATTTTGGTATATTTTCACAATTTTATATATGTATGTAATTCATGTATAAGAATGTTTATGAGTATATTTGTATTGTTTTATATTGAAAAGGGGTTAAAAAAATATTTAAAAAAAGATAAAAAACATTTGTTTTAGATATAAAAGTTTTGTATCTTTGCTTTGTCCTCTTGAACCCTTATCACCAGGTAATGCTATAGGAATGAGGAGAAGCAGGTTGGGGCAGAGTATAGTGAAGATAATATTATCTTGTCATCTAGAAATGAGGCAGTCTGTTAGGACAAAGAGACTTATGTCAACAATGTGGTGCTGACACCGTTTAAGGTAAGGAAGATTCAGACTGCATAAAATGCTGGGGAAGAAATATAACCTTCCATGTTGGAGATGTAAGTTACAAGGTATTAAAGTCCCGAGCATTTATTTTTTTTGCTTAGGTGGCTGGGGATTATTATATTTTAAAAAATCGGTGTTATTTATATTAGAGTTATAATATTCCTTTTATACTAGTAATTTGTTATTTTATTACTTTGTTATATTTAGTATCGGTTTCATTTTATGATATTATATTTGTATGTTATAGATATGTATTATATATTATATTATGAGTGCCATTACTATGGAAATTTGTTAAAAACATTTAAATAAATTTGTTTATATAAATTTTGTTTTATATATTTGCATAGTTTAATAATTTAAAATATTAATAATATGAAAGAAAAAGAAGTTAAAAAAAGTAAAGAAGTGTCTTTAGATTTGGAAGACATACAGAGTGTAGTTAAGTATAAGGAACATTTAAGGAATCTTATAAGTGTAGTTAAGTTAGAGGCTGAGTATGAGGAATTGATGGCAAAGAAGATGATGATGATTTTAAATCAGTATAGGGCAGCAGATGCATTGAATGCTTATCAGAGTGGGGTTGGTAAAAATGAAGTAGAAAAGAGTGATAAGGTTGTTAAAGATGACAAGTAATTTACAAGAAATACAAGAAAAGATTTCTATTAAGAAGATAATAGAAGAAATGGAGAACAAGAAGAATATGAGGGTGATATTAGATAGGGTTTTAGTACAGCCTATAGATGAGGGATATGATAAAGATGGCAGTATGATAGAGTTGTTATCATCAACAAAAGAAGATATGAATAAATATTTGAGGGGTAAAGTTATATCAGTAGGTAGTGATGTTAATGATGTAAGAGAGGGGGATATAGTTTTATTTGGTAGGAACAGTGGGTTTATTTTAGATGTTGATGGTATTTATCATGTTATGGATCAGAGAGATATATTGGTAATTTTAAATAAATAATTTTTCTTCTCATGGATATAATCAGTCAGGTTGAGAAATATAGACTTAGTAATTTTGATATTGTAAGGTATCAATTATTCATGAAGTATATATTTTCTCGACCTGTTTTAGATTTTAATGATTTAGATGTGATGACTTTATTGGTTATTTATGGTAAGGTAAAGATAAAAAATTTTTGTACTGATGCCACTTATTATTTTAATAAGGACATATCTCCAGATGAATTTGGGTCTAAATCACAGGGTATAAGGAATAGGTTGACTAAGTTAATAAAAAAAGGTTTAGTAAAGAGGGATGGGGATGAAGTTGAAAGTTTAATAACAGAAGGTATAGTTAAAGTTGAAGATAAGTCATTATTGTTGAATTATCAATTATTAAGTTTGAACAATGAAAAAAAGTAGGAAAGAATTATCTGAACAGGTTGCTAAAGAGTTAGGGTATTCATCAAGTGATGTTGATGATATAGTTTATTGTTATTATCAGCATTTATTGAACATGATAAATAGTATGGAACATCATGCTATATATATTGAGAGGGTAGGTTCACTTATATTTAATTTAGTTGTATCAGATAGGTGGAGAAAGGATTTGCCTAAATTAATAGGATGGCATAAAAAGACACAAAAGAGGGAAGATAGGTTAAAAGAGAAGTTAGACTATTATGATTGGATAAATGATAAATTAGCAATATTGACAGAGAAGAATTATAATATAACATTAGAGAAACAGCAAAAAAGAAAGGAAAGATATGAGTTTATTGAAAATATGGAAAAACAGAAATCAGATTCTGGAAGGGATAAGGAATAAGGTTTTTAAAAAAGAGCATGTAGAGGAAGTTGCTAGAGAAAGGGAGCTTATATGTTTGAATTGTGATTATTATAATGGGAAGTGTTTAGTTCCTGGTACAGGTCCATGTTGTGGATATTGTGGTTGTTCTTTAGGGTTAAAAACAAGGTCATTATCATCACATTGTGATTTGAATAAATGGGAAGCAATAATGACAGAAGAAGAAGAAGATTTATTAAACCAACAATTATAAAAGGTAGAGTAAAAGTAAAACAACTATTAATACCAGTTTTAACTAGAGAAATGGGGAAAAACAAAATTAATAAATAGTTATGTTAAAATTAAAAGTATTAGATAGAACAAGAAAAGAACAATATCAAATGTTACCTTTGAGTTCCATGATGTTGGAATATGGTTGGAAACAATATAAGAATCATCTTGTGTTTTATAAAGAGCATGATACTGCTTTTAACAATCATACTGTAATGATTCCTAAGACTTATAAGTTAGCTAATTTTTTAGATGAAGGGATCAACAACTATCAGGAAAATTTAATGGTTGATTATCAAATGATTCATTATGAAAATAAATCTCCAGAACATACAAACTGGTATAAATATTATGTTTTACCATCTGTATGGGATAAACTAGAAGATTGTTTAATATATTCTGCTACTCAGTTGTATATAGAAGGTGGTTGTTATACAGAAGCAATAAAAGTTAGTCTAGAAAATAAAAAAAATAATTGTGGAATAAATCGCAATCACTACAAATATTATAAACTAACGGATTTTAATAGAAAATATGTACAACTATCAAACAAAATTAGAGATCGTTTTTGGCTAATGAGTTACAAACATAAAGAATGTAGAAAATTATGGAAAGAATCTTTATTAGAAAGTGATAATTGGTTTATGAACTTTTTGAATAATATACTTAATAATAATAACGATGATATTAACATTTAAACCAGATGATCATAGTTACAAGTGTGATACAGGTATAAATTGGACAAGTGTTACAAGTGTAGTATCTTCTTATGTGCAACCATTTGATTCTAAAGCACAGGCGATAAAGAGTAGTAGAAATAAAAGAAGTAAATGGTATAAGATGCCTGTAGAAGAGATATTACAAGCATGGGAAGATGAGTTGAATAGATCTTTGATGTTAGGTAATTTTTATCATAATCAGAGAGAGAGAGATATGTTAAGTTTTAGTACCATGACAAAATATGGGAAAGAATTAAAGATAATAAAATCAATAATTAATGAAGAAGGGTATAAAGTAGCCCCTAATCAGAAATTAGAAGATGGCATATATCCAGAGCATTTTGTGTATTTAGATTCATTAGGTTGGTGTGGTCAAGCAGACTTAGTGGAGGTACATGATGGTTTGTTAGACATAGGAGATTATAAAACATCAAAAGAGATAAAGAGAAAAGGATATACAAATTGGGAAGGTATAAGCAAGAAGATGTTAAAGCCATTGCATCATTTGGATGATTGTGAATTTAACAAATATGCACTACAGTTAAGTATATATGCTTTTATTATATTAAGACATAATCCTAATTTAAAATTAAATAAGTTAGTTATACAGCATGTAAAATTTGAGGAAGCAGAAGAAAAAAATAAATATGGTTATCCTATACATTTATTGAAAGATGGAAAACCGATAATAAAAGAAATAGAATATATAGAATTGCCGTATTTGAGAAAAGAGATTCAATCAATAATAAATGAAAAGTTATGGTAAAGATTTTTGATTTTGAAAATGGAGAATTAGTACCTACAATACATTGTGAAACATTAAAGAGTTTAAGGGCAATAAAAGAGAGGTATAAGAAAGATTATATGCAGGTATATTTATATTTGCACTATATGACAAGTACCAATCCAGATAATAATCCATTTTTCAATTACAAGGAATATGAAAAGGAAAGTAAGATATTTGAGCAATTAGGAGATGTCAAATTTTCTCCAGAGGACCCAGAGGTGGTAGAGGGGTTAAGATTTTTGAAAGAAGTGTATAGTACACCTATATCAAGAGCTTATGAAGGAGCAGCAACAGCATTGGATAATATATCAGAATATTTAAAGGAGACATCAATAACAGATGGCAGAGATGGTAATATAAATCAGATAACAAACACATTAAAGAATTTTGAGATGATAAGGAAGTCATTTAAGGGTGCTTATGAAGATTTGATGGAAGAGCAAAAGAGTTCTGTTAGAGGTGGACAAAAGGTAGCATATGATCAACAAAAATATATGTAATGTATAAATCAATACCATTATATGATAGTGATAAGGATGAGTGGTCCAGAAAAGAGTTTCAGAATAATGCAGAATATTTAAATTGGTTATGGTCATTATTTAAAGAACCTGGGGATTATAATTTTGATAAGACATCATTTAAGTTTAATGAACAAGCAAGGCATTTTACTGAACATGGTGTTTTTTGTTTTCACATAGAAGGTAGTATAGATTATATTAAATATTGGGATACAGAAAAAGATAAATGTATCAATGGCGTTGTTTTTAAGAGTGGGGATACAGAATGGTATATAGTAAGAGAGTTTTATTTGCTATTAAATTTCTTACCTATAAAAAACAAAGAAAAGAAGAATAGGATAACCTTTATAGATTTCAGAGATGTTCAGTATCATATGGGGTTATATGAAGAAATTGCTGAACATTCAAATAAGAATTGTGCTATCATCAAAAAAAGGCAGATGTTATCTTCTTATTATCATGCAGCAAAACTTATATGTGGGTTTTATTTTGATGAGGGTTCAATAAATAAGTTAGCAGCTTCTAAGAATGAATATGTTGATGGTACATGGGGATATATGTATGAATATGCAAACTTTTTGAATGCACATACAGCATGGTATAGACCAAGAAATCCAGACAAGAATGAAGGTACATCAAAACATTGGATACAAAAGATAAAGATTAGGAAGGATGGCAAGGACCAGGAGATAGGGTTAAAATCAAGCATGATAGGATTGAGGTTAGAAGAAGATGCTACAAGAGGAGTTGGTGGTCCTTGTAGTAAATTCTTTTATGATGAAGGTGGTGTAACATTAAATTTAGGTAAAACATTAGAGTTTTTATTACCATCAATAAAGTCAGGACTTATATATACAGGGATGTTTATAGTTTCTGGTAGTGTTGGGGATTTGAAAGAGGCAGTTGCATTAGAAGAATTGATAAGGAGACCAGATTCTAAAGATGTATTAGCAGTTCCATGTAGATACTATGATAAGGAGGGTAGCATTGTTAATTGTGGTTTATTTATTCCAGAACAATGGGGGATGCCACCATATATTGATGAATATGGAAATTCATTAGTTGAAGAAGCATTAGAAGCTATATATAAAGAAAGAGAGATATGGAAAAAGACTATAACAAGTACTAATGAGTTACAGATAAGAATATCTCAACATCCTATAAATTTAGAAGAAGCATTAGCAAGTAGAGAAGATAGTCCTTTTCCATTAGGACTGATAGCTAAACAAATGGATAGGATAAAGAATAATGATTATTTTTTAGAATATGTAGATTTGAAAAGAGATGGTAATGGGAATATTGTAATAAAGAGTTCAAAAAAGAGACCTATAGATGAGTTTCCTGTGAGAATGAATAGTGAAAACAAAGAAGGAGTTATAGTAATGCATGAAAGACCAAATTCAGAAAAGCCAAAATTTGGAACATATTTTGCATCATTAGACCCTGTTGCTAAAGGAAGTACATCAGAGACAACATCATTAGCATCTTTATATATTTACAAAAATGCTACAGAAGTTACAAAGATAAAAGAAGATGGTAGTAAAGAAGTTTATATAGAACAAGGGAAATTAGTATGTTGGTGGGCAGGAAGGTTTAATGATTTAAAGGATACGCATGAAAGGATAGAGATGATGTTAGAGCTATACAATGCATGGTGTGTTATAGAGCGTAATGTTTCTTTATTTATTCAGTATATGCAGATGAGGAATAAGCAAAGATTTTTAGCTACTAAAGATCAGATGTTATTTGTTAAAGATGTAAATACAACAAAAAGGACACAATCACAAGAATATGGGTGGGCTAATTATGGTAATATTTTTAAAAATCAGATATTGCAATATGGTATTAATTTTGTATCAGAACCTATATATCAAGAATTTGAGGATGATGGTAGTGTAAAAAATGTTACTTATGGAATAGAGAGGATACCAGATATCATGTTATTAAAAGAGATGCAGGCATATAGGACAACAGGTGGCAACTATGATAGGTTAGTATCATTTTGTGCTTTAGCAGCATTTGTTGAGATACAGACAGCAAATAAAGGATATAATAAAGAAAGAGTTTCTGAAACAAAAAATTTGGATAATAAAGAAAAAAATAGTAATTTTAAAGTAAGCCCTTTTAGACATTTAGGTCAACCAGGTCAGATGAATAAAAGAGGGAAAAGAAGTGCTTTTAAAACAATAAGATAATGGAAGTATATAATGCTTTACAAATAAAAAAAGGTGCTAAAGTAGAAGGTAATACTTATACTATAAGACAACCATTGCAGTTTGTTTTAGATCAAAATAAGACAGATGATTGGAAGAGACAAAACATGGATTGGTTAGAGAAGATTGGTCTTGAACAAATTAATGCTAAATATAAAAGATTGTTAAAGAATTATAGATTAGCAAATGATATTATTGATAAAAGAGATTATATTGCTGATGATGATAATGAATCTTTAGAATTAATAAACATACTTACTGATGATGATTCAGAAGTTTATGATTTAAAATTTTATCCTTTAATCTCCAATGTTTTAAAAGTAATGATTGGAGAATTTAGTAAAAGGTCTGATAAGATATTATATAGAGCTATAGATGATTATACTTTTAATGAAATGCTTGAAGAAAAGAGAAAAGCAATAGAAGAAGTATTAATGCAGTATGGTTCATATAAGATGCAACAACAGATTCAGGAATTGGGATTAGATTTAGAAGATGAAGAACAGGCACAGCAAGCACAGCAAATGATGGAAGCTGATGTTATTAAGAAATTGCCTGAAATAGAAACATTCTTTAAAAAAGATTATAGAAGCATAGGAGAGCAATGGGCTATGCATCAACATAATGTTGATTATGAAAGATTTAGAATAAAAGAAAAGGAGATAACAGCATTTGGAGATGTCCTTATTACAGATTCTGAATTTTGGCATATGTTTATGGGAGAAGATGATTATGATATAGAATTGTGGAATCCTGTATTAACATTTTATAAAAAATCTCCTGAAACAAAATATATATCTAATGGTTCATTAGTTGGGAAAATTGATGTTATGTCTGCATCTGATATTATTGATAAATATGGATATAAGATGACAAGGGAACAGTTAGAATCATTTGAAGCTTTTAATCCAAATGGAGATGTGGGATATGTATTAAATGGTTTAAGTAATGATGGTTCTTATTATAATCCTTCATTATCATATTCAGAGAATATAGAAGGTCCTTCATTAGGAATGAGACAATATCAATCATTTCAAAATATGTTTGGATCTTTAGATGTTATAGATGAAGTTTTAAACACAGATACAGATACATTTGCATCAAGTATAGAGAATAGCTTTAGAGTAACAACAGCATATTGGAAGAGCAAAAAACTTATTGGTCATGTATCAAAGATTGATGAAACAGGTATTACTAGAGATTTTATTGTTGATGAGACTTATAAAGTAACAGATAAGCCAATCTATGATAATAGTGTAAGAAAAGATAAGAGTAAGAGAAATCTTATATATGGAGAACATATAGATTGGATTTGGATAAACCAAGTTTATGGTGGTGTTAAAATAAATACACATAATGCTACTGTTATTGATAATAATAGTTATGATTTTAAACCTATATATTTAGATGTAGGTCCATTAAAATATCAATTTAAAGGGGACAATAATTTATATGGTTGCAAATTACCTGTTGAAGGATGTATATTTTCAGAAAGGAATACAGAAAGTAGAGCTTTTGTAGATAAGATGAAACCTCATCAAATAGGATATAACCTTGTTAATAATCAAATATCAGATATATTGATAGATGAATTAGGAACAGTTATAATGTTTGATCAAAATATATTGCCTCAACATTCTATGGATGAAGATTGGGGTAGGAATAATTTAGCAAAGGCATATGTTGCTATGAAGAATTTTCAGATGTTACCTGTTGATAGTACTATATCAAATACAGAAAGCACAGTAGCATTTCAACATGCACAGGTATTGAATTTAGAAGAAACAAGCAGATTGATGTCAAGAATTAATTTAGCTAATTATTTCAAGCAACAATGCTTTGAGAGTGTTGGTATGTCTCCACAAAGGATGGCAAATATATTAGCACAAGAGACAGCTACAGGAATAGAGCAAGCTATTAGTATGTCTCATGCACAAACAGAGATATATTTTATTCAACATTCAGAACACTTGATGCCAAGAGTACATGAGATGAGAACTAATTTGGCACAGTATTATCATTCTACAAAACCATCAGTGAGATTGCAATATATGACCTCTATGGAAGAAAGAGTAAATTTTGCTATCAATGGTAGAGATTTATTGTTAAGAGATTTTAATGTGTATATAACTACTAAGGTTGATCAAAG
>Ga0116172_10003243_pt1 | contig 13677 bp, 12 predicted proteins | sample AD_UKC083_MetaG_FD_89799 | JGI IMG/M metagenome (GOLD analysis project Ga0116172, IMG submission 89799) | Active sludge microbial communities of municipal wastewater-treating anaerobic digesters from USA - AD_UKC083_MetaG | ecosystem: Engineered > Bioreactor > Anaerobic > Digestate | place: USA...
CAAGCCCGGCACCAAAGAAGAATCGCGGATTGTAGGAAATCTGTTCGATTTTGAACTGACCGCGCCGGTTGAAGTACACCGGATGATCTGGCATGCCGGCATAAGCGAAAAAAGCTCCGAGGGATTTGGGTGGTTGGAAATGGTTAATTAAGAAAACAAAGAATGTGAGGGAGAATTAAGAAACAGCTGATTATAAATGGCTGAAAAACTATATAAATAATGGATAAAATAGAAATTGAAAAAACTGGAAATTTTTGGATAGACAACGGTATCGTTGCACTATACAAAATATTGCGAAAAACTGGTTATAGTGCTGATTTAAATGCGTCAACATTAACTGTTTCTACTGAGAATAATAATGGAAAAAGTGTTGAAGATATTTTAAATCACGCTAAAGAAGAGGTTGTAAAATTCTACCTTACAAAAACAAATAGCGCAGGGTGGATTTATAAAGAGGGGCGGTTTGAAATCTATAGAAAAACCGATTTTAAGATGCATTTAAAATCTTTTTTTAAAGGAAAAAAACCAACAACAGAAGGAGCTTTATATACACCTGACGTTGAAGACGAAAAATTAGGTGCAACAGGAAAAAGAATGACTCCTGAGGTATTTCAAGAATTTAATAAATTTAAGTCAGAAAAATCTCCAGTGATAATTGGTGACAAGCGAGTAACTCTTACTAATAAAGGTTTTGTTAATAATCCACCGAAATATGAAATAGGGAACGATTTTTTAGAAGACTTTTTAAGTGGAGGTAATAAACTCTGTTTATTTAGCGGGAAGCGATTCAGAAAGACCAATACGATCACAGGAATGAATTATCCTTTTCTGACAGGGGCAAGCGGAGAACTTAATTTTGCCTCACAACTAGATGTAAAACCTGCAATTTCTGCGTTGTATGATTTTGTTTCGCTCTTTTCCTTCTACAATCTAAATTATTTGTTGCAGGATGATTTGAAAAACTATTTTGTTTTGTATGATAATAATTTAAAAGATCTTGAAAGCTTTTATGATGTCATAGCTGCAAATATTAATAATCTAGCCAAGCCTGATTTTTGCAGTTTCGAAACTCAGATTATAGGAACTCAATATGAGTCCGAAAGCTTTTTTAATTTTTTACTTTCCGTATATGCTCAGGTAAATCAACGCATTGATAGAGACAAACGCAGAGGAATTTTGTTTAAAAAAAGCGTATTTACCTTATCGAATGATGGTAATATTTTTCGCGATGTGAAGGAATATACTTCTTTAAATGCATTATTCGAATTGTTCGATTGTTTTGAGGATAATGGAACTGATGAACGCAGTTACCGTGAACCGTTTTTAAATTTTGTTCGCTATTTCAGTCAACGATTAGATAGCGGGAAGTATGATACAACTTGGCGAAACCGTTTATGTTCAGATATACTTTCATTCCGTAGCATTCTTAAAACAGTTGAATGGTTTATGGGTGAAGTAAAGATGAAAGAAGACAGAGGGAATATCATATTCTTAGATAAAATCATTGAAATATATAATTCTAAAACTCAAAAAACTATGAAAACCGAAATGGTCGATATCTGTAAGACGGTAGGAAACCGTATAGGTGCATATTGCCGTGAAAAAGACGACAAAGGCATTCTTTTTTCGATTAGAAATGCTAAAAACAGAACGGAGTTTCTAAATGTATTGGCGGAAACTCAATTTAGAACAGAAGTTTCGTATAGCGAAACTTTCTTTAAGGAACTGCCTGATGATTCCCAGTGGGAAGAGTACAAGGCATTGGTTAGTATCTTTGCTATGAATAGTTTTTTATTTAAGGACAAAAAGACAATCGAAAAACAATAACATTTAAAAACAAATAATTATGGAAACGAATAAAACAGTTAATTGCGTAAATATCGCTTATGTTTTCAAAACTTCATTAGGCAGTATAAATGGTAGTTGGACAGAAGGAAATGTCAGTACTGTAAAGAAAATCACCTTGCCCAATGGGACACAAATACCTTATGTTTCCGGACAAAGTCTGAAATATCAGATTCGTAAAGCATGGAAAGAAATGGGTTTGGCAGACAAATTATCTGAAGTTAAACAAGCAGAAAAGAAAGCTGGTGTTGACTTCACTTCTGGTGAGCCTAATTTGTATTTAGACGATGATTTATTGGGTTATATGATTGCTTCTACTGGAGAAAATCGTCGTCGTACAGCCGTTGTTCGTACTTCCGCTGCTATCGGATTATTTCCATTTCGAAATGATCGTGATTTGGGTACTAAATCCAAAGAAGAAACAGGTGGTGATGTATCTGCCGGAGGGAATATTTTTGAAACTGAAATTTATTATAATTATTTCCGTGTAAATATTTTGGTGGAACTTGACCGTTTGGGTGTTTTTCAGGACTTTGAACTGGCAAAAGCAAATAAGGGAAAAACACCACCATTAACTTCGGAACAAAAAAAGGAACGCTTGAATTATTTACTGAAAGCTCTATCGCATATTTGGGGTGGAGGAAAACAATCCCGTTTGTTAACTGATATGTCACCCAAATTTTTGGCCATTACTTTTCAAAATACCAAATCACCTATTTTCCTTGAAACGCTGGCGGTTTCCGAAAGTGAAGAATTAAATACAAAAGCTATAAACGAGGTTCTTACTGGAAATTCAAGAATTATTGAAAAACAATTGCTGGGAGTTCAATCCGGTATCTTCAAAAATGATGATGAGATTATAAAATTATCAGAAATAACGGATATCCAAACCACTTTCAGCAACGCGGTAAAATACATAAACGAAGAATTATTTAAACAATGAAGTTTATACGAATAAAATGTTCCGGCTGCCTGAATTCTTTTCGGCAACCGGACTTTCATACATATCATAAAACACTGCCTCTTCCCCCTAAAACCACAGTGGCAGGAATGATTGGCAGTGCTTTGGGAATTTCTCCAGAAAGTGTCAATGAGGAATGGTTGCAAAATAACCGCTTCCAAATGGGAATTGTAGGTAAAAACAATGGCAAAGCAAACGATTTGTGGCAAATAAGAAAATACGAAAACAAACAGATCGCAGCATATAAAAAAGGAAAAGAATCAGCACCCTATAAAACGGCTGTAATTGTTCGGGAATTGTTATATGCTTCCGAATTTACGTTGTACCTCCATTTTGCTAATGAGGAAGATTTTGAATTAGTATCCGCTAAAATGCAAAATCCAGAATGGGTTCTTTCGTTAGGTAGAGAGGATGAGTTGGTCTTGATACAAGAGATAAAGCAAATAGTCATAAACGAAACAACAGACATTAGTTTTTGTAATACTGTTCTGCCGATTGATTTCACAACCACACCCTATGATATTATCTTAAAAACTGAAAGTATTTATGATAACTTAATGGATGAGGCCCCAAAATCGATAAAATTGCCTATCGCTTTTTCATATAATAACGATACGGGAGCAAGAGAAGCAAATGAATTTCAAACATTTTCTTTTGTATATAATTTACCTGTCAAACCCAGAGAAAGTAAAGGTTTTTATGACGAAGAGTTGCGGCACTCATTCCAGATTTTTTAGTTCATGAACTACAAAGAGATTTTAGCGAAAAGTGATCCGAAGAAAACTTTGATAGAACATACTAACGATTGCCTGTTTTGGTTTCAAAAAGTTGTGGATTGGAATGATATTCTGATAAATAGAATCTCAAAGCGTTATTGCATTTCCAGATCAGATCTGATAAAACGGCTTTTTATGACGGTCGCTTTTCACGATATTGGCAAAGCAACCGAACGTTTTCAAGATAAAGTTCGGGGTGAAATATTACATTCTCTAGAATCTCATGCTTTAACCTCTGTCCCTTTTATTTACGAAGAAATTAAAAACAACCCCATAAAAATCATTGACGACAATCCCTTTTTTCCTGAAATTCTCGCAATTGCGAGTCACCATAGCAAGTTGAAAAACGGATTGTTTCAGGATTACCAAAGAATGGAGATTAATTTTGCGGACGAAGGCTATTTTCAAACTTTCTATCAGAATATCAATCAGCAGGCAAATGAATTAAAGATTCCAAACTGGCAGGACTTAAAAGTCAACAAGAAACTGTTTAATAAGAATACATATTTCATATTTTCTGATGACATTTTGTATTACCTTGGTTCATATAAGTATGAAAAAACATATGTTGTTAGGGATTTATTTCTGCTTTTTAAATCGGTGTTGCACTATTGTGACTGGTTAGCTTCGTCTAATAACGAAGCCTATCTATACTCTACTATTGAAAATAATGAATCGATTACGGATAAAATGAAGCTTAAGGAATCTCAATTTATCAATTGGGAACCATTTCAGTTACATGCCGCAAAATCAGGTTCGAAAAATATTTTTGTTCAGATTCCAACAGGACAAGGTAAAACAGAGGCATCTGTTTTATGGGCAACTCAAAATAATGACTCCCAAAAAATAATATTCTTATTGCCAACAATGGTGACAACTAATAAAATGTGGGAACGAATGTGTCGTTTTTTTGGAGGAATAGATAATGTTGGATTATCACACGGTACGGCAAAATATGTGTTGAGAGAAAAAGAGGAAGATATGGAGCCAGAAGCATTGAGGAACCACTATCTATATAATCGAACCTTTTTCAAACCAGTTACGGTAGCCACTATCGATCAACTTATATATAGCTTTTTTAATTGGGGGTATTGGGTACTCACAGGTGCGGCAAGTTTTAATGCGAAAATTATTATTGACGAGATTCATATTTATGACGCTTATACTTTTGGCCTGCTGTTAAAGGTTATCGAGTGTATTACTCCTTACAATACGCAATTTGCAATAATGAGTGCCTCTTTACCCGAAGTACTTAAGCGGGAATTGGAAAAGGTGTTGCCAGATTATGAATTGATAATAGATGAAACATTTGACAGCGAACAACGCCATAAAATCGATGTTCGTGATTGTTTGATAGAACAATGTGTTAACGATATTATCAAAGATTACGAAGCCAAAAGGAATATTCTTGTTGTTTGTAATACAATCGCCAAGGCTCGTGAAATTTTTGACCTTTTGGATGAGAATATTTCTATAGAAAACCGAATGCTCTATCATTCCCAATTCATCTTGCAGGATAAGAAGGATAAGGAAGATTTATTGGAAGGTCTGAAATCAAGAGATACTGGTTTTGTCGCCGTTTGTACGCAAATTGTCGAAGTAAGTTTAGATATTGACTTTGATATACTCTATACGGAAAATGCGCCAATTGATGCAATTATTCAGCGATTGGGAAGAGTAAACCGTAAAGGCAAAATTCAAAAACGAATTACGGAAATGCAATTTGCTAAAGTCGTAATTACACGGGAATCTGAGAAAAGCAGAAACTATGTATATAAAACTTTACCTAAGATTTTATCATTGACATATTCTAACTTAAGTAAAATAGCCAATGAGCAAAAAGGGAACATTACGGAAAAAGATTTAAAGAACCTCGTTGACATAATTTACACAGAAGAAAATTTAGGAGACGATTATTTCGAGGAGCTAAACGATGCAAAAGATTTAATTCCAATAATATGGACAGATTATCTGAAGAATATTTATACGATAAACATTGATGAAGCTAGATTGCATCAAATCAGTTCTCGCAAGAGTGATTATATCACTGTCGAGGCTGTTTTATTAAGGCATTATCAGGAATATAATTTTGACGAATGTATTGCTAATAATAATTATGATTTATTGAGAAAATACACCATAAAGGTTCCTCTGCATATTGCAAGAAAATACGCCAGTAAAAAATTTAATGATACCGATATATATTTATTGGATATGAAATACGATGAAAATTACGGTCTGTCATTAGAACAGGATGACCAAAATATAATTTAATAATGCAAGTTACAGGAACTCACATTCATTATTATTTCAATTGTCATCGTCAGTTGTGGTTGTTTGCCAACGGAGTTAACATGGAACAAACCAGCGATACTGTTTACGAAGGAAAATTACTTCATGAAACTTCCTATGAAAGAAGATCTAACCGATTCAGTGAGGTTGAAATAGGTTCTGTTAAGATTGATTATTTCGATCAGCAGAATAAAGTAATCCATGAAATCAAAAAATCGAGCAAACTGATTGAATCTCATATCTGGCAGGTAAAATACTATATTTGGGTATTCGAACAAGCCGGAATTGAAGGTGTAACTGGAATTTTAGAATATCCAAAAGAACACAAAACAGAAGAAGTTTTCCTTAATGAATCTGACCGGATATATCTTGATGGACTTTTGGTTAAAATTGATAAATTAATTCATCAGGAACGATGTCCTCCTTTGCTTAAGAAACCTAAATGTAGAAATTGCAGTTATTTTGACTTTTGCTATTCCAATGAAGAATGAAAGCAGTTCATTATTAAATATTTGAATTATGTGCATCTTGAAGTTTGAAGAATGTAAATGACGTTGTTGTACTATTATGATAAGAAGATGTTTTGTTCAGTAGTTTTTAAGGACGTTTGAATACTTAAGCTAAGTCCAGAATGAAGAAAGCTTACTATCTGTTCAATCCAGGGCGGTTGCAACGCAGAGATAATACACTGAAATTCACGCCATACGATGAGGAAGGACATGAACAAACACCACGGTTTCTCCCTGTTGAGAATATATGTGAGTTGTATTGCTTTGGGGCGCTTGAAGCCAACTCGGCTTTGTACAATTTCCTGGGACAGGAACAAATACCGGTACATTTTTTCGATTATTATGAGAATTATACCGGATCATTCATGCCAAGAGAGGCTCTCATTTCAGGTAAAATGCTCATAGCCCAGGTTAAGTACCAGCAAAACAAGAAAAAGCGGATAGATCTTGCGCAACGGATATTGGATGGGGCAAGTTATAATATGGTAAAAAACTTAAAGTACTATAATACAAGAGGAAAGGATCTGGAACCGATCATCGGGATTATAGAAAACCTGGCTTCAAAGATTTCCGGCACTACTGCTATCGATGAACTGATGGGAATAGAAGGGAATATCCGAAAGAACTATTACGAGGCATTTGAGTTGATAATTAACGATTTCAGCATGGGAGGACGAAGCTATAAGCCACCGCTTAACGAGGTTAATGCTTTGATATCATTCGGTAACATGATGTGTTATAGTCAGTGTCTTAGAGCTATTCATCAGACACAGTTGAATCCGGCTATCAGTTTTTTGCATGAGCCGGGAGAACGGAGGTTTTCCCTTTCTCTTGATTTGGCGGAGATTTTCAAGCCCTTGTTGGTAGACAGAGTCATCTTTAAGGTGACCAACAAGAAGATGATACAATCGTTGCATTTTGAGGAAAACCTTAACAGGGTTCTTATAAAAGCCAATGGCAGGAAGATCTTTGTTCAGGCTTTTGAAGACAGGTTGAGAGAGACTATTGCCCACAGGACATTAAAGAGGTCGGTCAGTTACAAACACCTGATAAAGCTGGAATGTTATAAACTTCAGAAACACCTTCTTGAGATAGAAGAATACAAACCTTTTAAAATGTGGTGGTGATGTACGTGATTGCAATGTATGATGTTGGGGAGAAAAGAGTCGGAAAGATGCTGAAGTTGTTCAGAAGGTATCTTAACTGGATTCAGAATTCTGTTTTTGAAGGGGAGATAACAGAAGTCAAACTGAATGAATTAAAGATTAAGGCAAGGAAAATTATGGATGAAGAGACTGACAGTCTGATTATCTTTAAGACGCGGCAGGAAAAATGGCTTGAGAAAGAGATTGTTGGCCATGAACTACAGAAACTGGACACCTTTCTGTGATTGTTTCATTGTCGATGTATCTTAAAATTGGATAATATTGTTTCAAACAGGAAGAGAATTTTTCAGGAAGGTTCTTTGACATACTGAAAATAAATGGTTTATAACATATTGTCGAACACCCGTGAAAAATACTTTCAGGGTGTTCGACAACTTTTTTCATTAAAAATATTATTTTTGTCACATTGATATTGTTGAATATCAATGTATTTTTTTGAGTCGTCGAACGGCTTTTAATCGTACCAATGTGGAATTGAAATAGTTAATTCCGGTGCCGTCACCGTAGAGCAACTGATCTTTTAATCGTACCAATGTGGAATTGAAATCGTTTTGCGGGACAAAGCTGTAACACGGCACATAAGCTTTTAATCGTACCAATGTGGAATTGAAATAGTTCATGGCCGTTATAATAGGTTATCGTTTCCTTCTTTTAATCGTACCAATGTGGAATTGAAATGGCGTTATGTGGTTTATAACAGTGAGTACACGAACTTTTAATCGTACCAATGTGGAATTGAAATTTAAGATAACTTCTTACTGGTCGTCTGGTATGGTCTTTTAATCGTACCAATGTGGAATTGAAATTCGATGAGATCGACAGTGAGAAGTTCGATGTTCACTTTTAATCGTACCAATGTGGAATTGAAATAAAGACTTGATGATCCTGAAGTTTACAAGGAGCAGACTTTTAATCGTACCAATGTGGAATTGAAATACACGAAGATACAGAGGTTGCCTTTCGGCTCTAACTTTTAATCGTACCAATGTGGAATTGAAATGCAGATAGCGAGGTTGATGCCGGACAGGGATTTTCTCTTTTAATCGTACCAATGTGGAATTGAAATAGGAGTGCAAAGTTCGTTTCAGAATAGACTTCAAACTTTTAATCGTACCAATGTGGAATTGAAATTCCTCCAGAACTCCGAAGGCTTCAGCCCTACCTCCTTTTAATCGTACCAATGTGGAATTGAAATACAGCAACCTTATAGACACTACCACAAAGGATAGCTTTTAATCGTACCAATGTGGAATTGAAATTTGACCATAGCCTGTTCGCCCCGGCTCCGCATCGCCTTTTAATCGTACCAATGTGGAATTGAAATTCATCTCTGACTGAGGCAATATAATAAAAGGCTTCTTTTAATCGTACCAATGTGGAATTGAAATTTGGATAATGGAGGCGTTATCTATCGTAAAGCTGTTGCTTTTAATCGTACCAATGTGGAATTGAAATCGTCCATCTTCCATCCCGCTCTGAGTCCTGTAATGACTTTTAATCGTACCAATGTGGAATTGAAATTAGCATGAACACACTAAGCGGTTATATAGAGATAGACTCTTTTAATCGTACCAATGTGGAATTGAAATTTCGGCAGCCAGGTCGAAGCCTCCTATACCACTAACTTTTAATCGTACCAATGTGGAATTGAAATTCGGCTGGGTATGGTTATTTTATTCAGAACGACATTCTTTTAATCGTACCAATGTGGAATTGAAATAATAGTAGTTTACTCATGTATAGCTGCGTTTATTAACTTTTAATCGTACCAATGTGGAATTGAAATTAGATCCTGTCAGTGTAATAGTATCAACCCTGTACTTTTAATCGTACCAATGTGGAATTGAAATTGATTCCTTATAACCGTATTCAAAGACAGAGGTGACCTTTTAATCGTACCAATGTGGAATTGAAATTGGGTGTTTATATGAGTACGAATTACCGTGATATTCTTTTAATCGTACCAATGTGGAATTGAAATGGGTAATAGCCATTTTTACTAAGGTAGTTCCTGGTCTTTTAATCGTACCAATGTGGAATTGAAATTTGGGCAGTCCAATCAGCTCCTTGTCAAGAAGTGCTTTTAATCGTACCAATGTGGAATTGAAATATAGTTTATTGTTAACATGGAATTTACAGTTATTGACTTTTAATCGTACCAATGTGGAATTGAAATATGATTGAGATATCACAATTTATAAAGTCGCAGGCTTTTAATCGTACCAATGTGGAATTGAAATTCGGGGGTTAAAGCAACGCAACAATCAGCCGGTAATCTTTTAATCGTACCAATGTGGAATTGAAATAGCAACTTACCGTCTATCGGCTCTGGAGTGGAAGCTTTTAATCGTACCAATGTGGAATTGAAATCAAGGAAATTGAGAGAGTTCATGCCGGCTTCCTTCGCTTTTAATCGTACCAATGTGGAATTGAAATTTGGTGTGTGGTACTTACCGCTTCCAATGTAGATCTTTCTTTTAATCGTACCAATGTGGAATTGAAATGAATATTGGCAGAATAAAGTCTTATCAGAGAATACCTCTTTTAATCGTACCAATGTGGAATTGAAATTAGTATGAGCTGACATATAAAGCACCCCGGCTTCCTTTTAATCGTACCAATGTGGAATTGAAATTAGCTGTTATCATATTACCCTGTAACTCCTCTATCTTTTAATCGTACCAATGTGGAATTGAAATCTCGTCAGGCACATCTTTATAGCCTAACTCTTTGAGTCTTTTAATCGTACCAATGTGGAATTGAAATTTCAATAAAAGCGTGGTAAGACATATCTTCTGTTTTCTTTTAATCGTACCAATGTGGAATTGAAATCTCGAATGCCGTAAATCTAAAGTATGGCAGTTCTTCTTTTAATCGTACCAATGTGGAATTGAAATAAGTACTTTATGCCCGTAGTTCTTCGATAGTCTAAGCTTTTAATCGTACCAATGTGGAATTGAAATGAAGTGGGCTGTCCGCAGTGGAAAGTATTGTTATACTTTTAATCGTACCAATGTGGAATTGAAATACCGATAGCCCCGCCCACACCGGAGAGAAACTTTGCTTTTAATCGTACCAATGTGGAATTGAAATTAACTATTAGAATCGGCTTGCATAAAGGCAAGGGTCTTTTAATCGTACCAATGTGGAATTGAAATAATAATAAAGCAACCTTGTCACTCATTATTTCCTGCTTTTAATCGTACCAATGTGGAATTGAAATTTATAATAGGTTATTGTTTCCTCCCCGGCACTATAACTTTTAATCGTACCAATGTGGAATTGAAATAACGGTAACGGACGTTGAGATCAGGGCAACTGACACTTTTAATCGTACCAATGTGGAATTGAAATGCAGCTTATTCAAATGCCACTACTGGAAACGGCTCTTTTAATCGTACCAATGTGGAATTGAAATTTCAACAAACACTCGGTATGAACTGTCATCTATTCTTTTAATCGTACCAATGTGGAATTGAAATTGTGTCAGCGATGCGAAGCAAGGGGGAGAGTGCTATGCTTTTAATCGTACCAATGTGGAATTGAAATCAATGTCTCTTACGTTAAAGTCGACAGCCTTTCCCCTTTTAATCGTACCAATGTGGAATTGAAATCGGATCTTTTTTAAGAGGCTCCATCTGCCCGGCTTTCTTTTAATCGTACCAATGTGGAATTGAAATTTAATTCGGAGTCTAGCCGACTACAGGCGTTTCACCCTTTTAATCGTACCAATGTGGAATTGAAATCGCTTTTTTAACCAAAAAAGCACGAAAAAATGAGCTCTTTTAATCGTACCAATGTGGAATTGAAATTAACATACCGGAGGATAACCTTTATTTTTTTTATTACTTTTAATCGTACCAATGTGGAATTGAAATAATAATTCTTCCATCCGGGAGGACACGATATTTACTTTTAATCGTACCAATGTGGAATTGAAATAGAAGATATTCTATAGCGTTCGACCTGGTGATCGAGCTTTTAATCGTACCAATGTGGAATTGAAATACAGATCCGCCGCCGGAGTCGATATCAAGAATTATTCTTTTAATCGTACCAATGTGGAATTGAAATAGCTCCTGCTCGATATACGGGATAAGCGTTTTTCGCTTTTAATCGTACCAATGTGGAATTGAAATAATCTTTCCCCTTTTTTACCCACGAGCCCGGGACTTTTAATCGTACCAATGTGGAATTGAAATTAAAATAAAGCTACTTAGCTTGTTGTAGACGATCAACTTTTAATCGTACCAATGTGGAATTGAAATACGAGATTAACTCCAGGGAGCTGGCCTTGCTTACCCTTTTAATCGTACCAATGTGGAATTGAAATGCAAAACAATTCCACTTGTAAAAGACAAGAAGAACTTTTAATCGTACCAATGTGGAATTGAAATCTCGCAGGGATCCGTTCACTCGCACATCGCTATGGACTTTTAATCGTACCAATGTGGAATTGAAATTATGCCCCGAGAGAGTTTAGGAAAAGGAAATATCTTCTTTTAATCGTACCAATGTGGAATTGAAATTACTTGTTACAGTAAGACCCGTGGCAACAAGGTGGGCTTTTAATCGTACCAATGTGGAATTGAAATACGTATGCCAGCTGGGCGAAGAGCAGCGACGTGGCCTTTTAATCGTACCAATGTGGAATTGAAATATTACCTGTCTTCGTGTTTCATATTCAGCAATTCTTTCTTTTAATCGTACCAATGTGGAATTGAAATGGGAATATATTTTTATTGATTACCAAGGGCACGTGCTTTTAATCGTACCAATGTGGAATTGAAATACATAATGCTGGTAGCCGAGCCCGACACCAGTGGAGCTTTTAATCGTACCAATGTGGAATTGAAATTTATTTACCTTGCTTATCGTTCTCCAAGCCTGCCCGCTTTTAATCGTACCAATGTGGAATTGAAATCAGTGAGCCGCGACAAAATATGCCGCCGAGGCGCACTTTTAATCGTACCAATGTGGAATTGAAATTATGTCAACGCTTTCAACCTTGTCGACAGAGATCACGCTTTTAATCGTACCAATGTGGAATTGAAATAACAAAGGCCCCACGGTAGGGAGTGTTAGTGCTTCCTTTTAATCGTACCAATGTGGAATTGAAATGGTGACCCGACATTCGGGTCTGGCCAGAACACGATCTTTTAATCGTACCAATGTGGAATTGAAATGGCAGAAAAATCCCTCAGAAGAGTCGTGGACCTTCTTTTAATCGTACCAATGTGGAATTGAAATTGTCTAAAACCTATTTCTTCAATGTAATTAATGCGCTTTTAATCGTACCAATGTGGAATTGAAATTCTCATCCGCGAGCCTGAGGTTGTCAAGAGATATAACTTTTAATCGTACCAATGTGGAATTGAAATTCATTCAGCAATGTTTTTTCACGGTGTTGTTGCTCTTTTAATCGTACCAATGTGGAATTGAAATTGAATCGAACTCGGCGGTTCTTTGAAATTAATATACTTTTAATCGTACCAATGTGGAATTGAAATTCGTGAACAGGTAGGGGTTTCCAGATTCAAATGCTTTCTTTTAATCGTACCAATGTGGAATTGAAATATTGTCTATCACTATGTTCTTAAAAGCAAGATTATTCTTTTAATCGTACCAATGTGGAATTGAAATGGAGGTCTTTATGACCCGGAAGAATGGATGAAAACTTTTAATCGCACCAATGTGGAATTGAAATGTGCAATGAATTCTGGAACCGCAAATACTTTTTACAGCTTTTAATCGCACCAATGTGGAATTGAAATAGAGAAGGAACCTGGGTCTTAAGATCGATCACGGTCTTTTAATCGTACCAATGTGGAATTGAAATGGCGGTATAATAACAGTTACCGTGTCCGGCCACTTTCTTTTAATCGTACCAATGTGGAATTGAAATTACCTGCCTAAAATCAATACCATTCTCCTTTAATGCCTTTTAATCGTACCAATGTGGAATTGAAATAGACATAATCAGGCAGGAGGCAGAGCATGTAAAGCTTTTAATCGTACCAATGTGGAATTGAAATGAAATTTCAGGAGTATAAAGAATTCCATTTAGTCGCTTTTAATCGTACCAATGTGGAATTGAAATGGGATGGCCAGGTGATCAGGTCTGCTTC
>Ga0116172_10003245_pt1 | contig 13672 bp, 14 predicted proteins | sample AD_UKC083_MetaG_FD_89799 | JGI IMG/M metagenome (GOLD analysis project Ga0116172, IMG submission 89799) | Active sludge microbial communities of municipal wastewater-treating anaerobic digesters from USA - AD_UKC083_MetaG | ecosystem: Engineered > Bioreactor > Anaerobic > Digestate | place: USA...
AAAAACTATGTCAAAATCAATATTGCCAGAAAATTTTATAAATGCTTTAAAAAGAAGATTAAAAATAAAGGAGAAAAATTTAAAGGAGCAACAACAGTCCCTTATAGATAGGGATCCCTATTTACAACATGGCAGGGCCACAGATAATGCGGAAACATTAGATGATGTTTTGGAAGATACAGGTAAAACCATCACCGATGCGCGTTTATCTACAGTTAAGGAGTCGAAAGTACAAGTTAGAAAGGCCCTTGAGGCAATAAAAACAGGTAAATATGGTAAATGTGAGACTTGTGGGAAAGATATAGATAAAGCTAGATTAGATGCTTATCCGGAAGCGACAACATGTATAGATTGTGCAACAGACCAATCTCAAATTGAGGACATTAGGCAGGATGAGATTCTAGAGAAAAACGCTTTGCAGTGATAGAGGTTGTCTACAATTGTAATCACGTTTTTTCCAATTTTGTTGGGTTTAAGATGTCCGTTCTATTATCTACTTTGTTGTTAGTGTTATTTTCATTTTTTTACATAAAAAATTTTTACGAAAAGGGTTTTAATTACAATATAGGATTTTTTCTTATACTGTTTGGTAGTGTATCTAATATTTTGGAGTGGGTTAAAAACGGGTGTGTTATGGACTATATAAACTTTTTTAATCTTTTCCATTTTAATTTAGCCGATTTTGCCATTACAATAGGTGTGTTTATTATTTTTTATCAATCATGGAAAAAGAAATAGAAATAATATTTGAAGATGAAAATATATTAGTTTTAAATAAGCCCTCTGGACTTGTTGTTAATAGATCTAATACCTATAAAGATCTGACATTGCAAGATATTTTAGATGCTAAATATTTTAAAAAGTGCGATGTTATTGATGAAGAGTTTATAAAAAGATCTGGCGTTGTACACAGATTAGATAAAGATACATCGGGTGTTATTGTTGTAGCTAAAAATCTGGATCCTTTTTATTTTTTGCAAAAGCAATTTAAAGAGAGACGCACTTTTAAAGAATATATTGCTATTTCGCACGGCAGGGTAGGGGATGAAATAATTGAAATAGATGCCCCTATTGCTAGAAACCCAAAAAACCCGCTAAAAATTGCTGTTGTTTCTGATGGAAAAAGTGCCTTTACTAAGGTAGAAAAGGTAAAAGTTTTTAATAAGGAAAATACAGATTATACCTTTTGTAAAGTTTTTCCTAAAACGGGTAGAACACATCAAATTAGGGTGCATCTTTCTGCTGTTGGCCATCCTGTAGCGGGGGATACTATTTATTGCGCAAAAAATTTACTCGAAACAGATGAAAAGATCTTTGGGAGAATGATGCTACACGCGCATTTTTTAGGGTTTTTTAACCCAAAAACACATAAATTTCAAAGATTTGAAGCCCTCTTGCCAAAAGAATTCCAAATATAATATGATATATCAGATATATCTATGAAAAAGATTCCTGCCCGAAGGAAATACAGTTCTAGTTCTAAAGCTGGTATGACCAGATCTGCACGTAAAAATATTCGTAGTGCAATCATAATTGCTATAGTATTTATTTTCTCTTTTCTCTTCCTTTTTTCATATACTTTCTACAAATATCTAAATCAAAGATTCGCGTCAGCACTTTCCCCGACAAGTTATGCTATTGCAGATGACTCTATTCCTACAATTTCCTACATTGTTGCGGAAGATTTAAAGTCAGACCCGGTTGTCATAAAAAAAGTGGAATTTCTAATATTTAACAAGAAAGACAGATATGTACATATAATAAGTGTGCCAGTTGATGTAGATTATGAAATACCTGGAAAATTTGGTTCCGAAACCTTAGATAAAGTCTTTGCGCTAGGTGAGTTAAATGCACAGGACAAATATGTTTCTGGTGCTGAGGCAATAAGCAGGTCTGTTTTTAAGTTGTTTGGTTTTAAAGTAGATAAGTTTGTTGTTACAGATACTAGATATGAGGAATTCTTTGACACTGTGTGGCGTAATGGTGGAATACTGAACATGATGAAGATGAAGAATGTTACTAGCTTAGGAGATCATTTGAAAACAAATATGGATATCAGGGAATTCTATGGCATGACATCCTTTGTTAGCTCATTGCCTGGGGAAAATATAATAATAGAAAGAAATCTAACTCCTAAAAACTTTTCAAATACCGACACTTTTGACGCATTCATTAGGGAGTTTACTTTAGACTCCATTTTATTCAAGGAAAAGAAAAACATAGCTGTATTAAATGGCACCAACTATTCTGGGTTGGCGTCTTTTGGTTCAAGAGTAATTAAGAATTTTGGAGGTAGGGTAGTGGCTACCCAAAATACGATCAAAACTTACGATAAAAGTCTCATAGTTACAGATGATGCTGCGTCAGAAACAGCGTTATTTTTATCACGGGTTTTTAGAATACCTAACATAATTTCTAAATCAGAAGCGCAATCTCATAGTATTATGGAAAATGAAATAGATAGATCAGATATCGTAGTCATACTTGGATTTGACACTTCAGGTGATTTGTATTAGTATAAGCATAGTACTCTCTCCTTTCTATCCCCCGTCCCAAATATAGGGCGGGGGTTTATTTATACCTCCAATCTGATATCTTAAGTTTTAGTGGCTTAGAGTTCTTGGGATTTAAGTGTTACCCCTCGGACTCGCAAGCTCGTCAGATGGGCGGGGGTTTTTGTTTACCTCCGTAGATTTAAATTGTCGCCGCAAAGTAATTTGAAAACTTGTAGTTTAGTGGTTGGCGCTCGGATTTTGGTTCCACAAAATCAGATGGGCGGGGGTTTTTGTTTACCTCCGTAGATTTAAATTGTCGCTGAGAGGGAACTTGAAAAATTTTTTAGTTTTACAATAATAGATAGACTAAATGACAAAAACAAAGGAGAAACATAAATGAATTTAGGAGATTACTTATTAATAATCATTGCCTTAGGGCTAGTTTTGTTTGGCGTATACTTAAAAATTAAGAAGTCTAAAAAAACGATGGATAAGCTTTCCGACAGTAATGTAGAGGTTTTAGAAGTACAGCTAAGTAGAAATGACGACCAAACAAAGGATATTCAAGCATCCTCCCTGAGTGCAGAAAACATGTTCTCCGCCTTGCACGGTTTGCTAAAGAGTGACTCAGAGATGCAGGAGCGTGTGTCTTTTGAAATGGTTGCGTCTGGGGATAGGGGGATACGTTTTTATGTCACGACCCCATCAAATATTTTGAAATTTGTAGAAAGCCAGATATATGCGCAATACCCAGATGCCAGCGTATCTGTGGTGTCGGATTACACCCCAGCTATAAATACTTCCCACACAGATTATAAGATATCCACAATTACCTTCATGAAGCCAGATTTTTATCCAATTAAAAGTTTTAGGGATTTTGAAACTGATCCTATATCTTCAATGTCATCTTCCGTATCTAACTTATCAGGTGGGGAAGAGGTTTGGTTTCAGGTTTTAGTTAGACCTATTGCAGATAAATGGCAACAAGAGGGTTTTGATTATGTAAACAAAGTAAGGGAGGGTGTGGATCCTGGAAAAACAAGAAGTGCCTACAATATATTTTTTGATGTTATTAAAAAGGAAATAGTAGAAATAGCTTCTGGGGTTATTACAGGTCTTTTTACAACACCTACCCAAGGAACAGAGATTAAGGGAAAATATATCACCACCCCGCCTAAGATAAGTGCTGCAAAAGAAACGGAACTGAAATCAATTGAAAATAAACTATCAAGAATGGGTTTTGAAACTATTGTTAGGGTTGTATCGGCCTCTAAAAATATGGACAGGGTAGATGCTAATATGCGGGGGTTAGTGGCTTCTTTGGATCAGTTTTCTGGGACAAGTTTAAATAGCTTTGTTAGTAATGAAGAGAGTAATAAGGTTTCGGCTCTTAACGATTATAAGAACAGAGAGTTTAATGTTGATAGATGTTTAATACTCAATACAGAAGAGCTGGCAACCCTTTTTCATTTCCCACTGTCTCACATAGATACACCTAACATATCTTGGGTTTATTCACGAAAATCAGAACCTCCATCTAACCTGCCTGTTGAAAATTGTACATACATAGGTGAGACATTGTATAGGAATAAATCTGTCAAATTTGGGATAAGAAACGATAACGATGATAGACTAAGGCACCTTTATGTAATAGGGAAGTCAGGAACAGGAAAATCATCATTATTTGTAACAATGTTATCTCAAGATATAGCTAATGGTCAGGGAGCCGCAATATTAGATCCTCATGGTGAGACTATAGAAAATATCTTAGATAGAATTCCCGATAATAGGGTAGAGGATGTGATATATATGGACCCTTCTGATACTGAATTTCCAGTTGCATTAAACCTTCTTGAAATAGACGACCAATCTCAAAAAAATCTTATGGCCTCAGGACTCGTTTCAGCTATAAAACAACATTTTGATTTTTCATGGGGACCTAGACTTGAGTACTTATTAAATTATTGTGTTCTAACTTTGTTAGAGGTTCCAGGAACCACGATGTTAGGTATCACTAGATTATTAGAAGATCAAAATTATTTAAATTATATTTTGCATAGTGTTAGAGACCCGCTGGTTAAAAAGTTTTGGGATGAAGAGTTTAAGCAAATGAAGGGTAACCAAAAGCTTGTAACAGAGGCCATCTCACCTATTCAAAATAAAGTAAATAGGTTTTTGGCTTCTACTACTATAAGAAACATACTTGGACAAAGAAGATCTACTATAGACATTTGGGATGCTATGAATTCTGGAAAAATACTTTTAATGAACCTTTCAAAGGGTAAAATAGGTCAGGATAACGCTAACCTACTTGGAGCTCTGTTAGTGTCTAGAATTCAATTCTACGCCCTCCAAAGGGCTAAAATACCTAACGATAGAAGAAGACCTTTTTATCTTTATGTAGATGAGTTTCAAAATTTTGCTACTGGAAGTTTTGAGGAAATACTTTCCGAATCAAGAAAATATAAATTGGGGTTGAACTTAACACATCAGTTTACAGGTCAGCTGCCAGAAAATTTACTTAAGGCCGTCTATGGAAATGTTGGTACTATAATGACATTCTCTCTAGGTGCTCCCGATGCTAAAGAGTTATCTAAAGAGTTCGCTCCTTATTTTACTGAGGAGGATATAATTTCCTTAGAAAGATTTCAGATATATACTAAATTAATGGTTGATGGAATGACTTCACACCCATTTTCAGCTAAAATTATAGTTCCATGGGCAGATGATTTTATTGTTCCTAAAACATCCAATCGTGAAAAGGTTTTGCAGAGAAGTAGAGAAAAATATGGAGTACCAAGGGAGAAAGTTGAGGCCAAAGTAAATAAATGGCTTACAACAAAATTTGATAAAGGTATGGCTATAGCTCAAGAGTACGCTGAAAAAAACTTGAATAATTTTGAGGATATAAATTTAAAAAATACAGAGGAGTAAAAAATGGAAGAAAATAAAAAAGAAAAAAAGGACGAGTTTGAGTTTAAAGGTAGTTATCAGAAAAAATATGAGAATATAAAAAATCTTATTCAGGCATCTCTAAATCACATGGAGAAGGTTAAAAATGCCATAGATTTGATGGAGCAGGAGGAAAGGAAAGCCCACTACCAAAATGTCCCTGGAACAGAGGGAGTTTTTGATGGCCAATACCTAATAGCACAGGACGGTAGAAAGACAGAAGTTCCTGCCAATTATGCGGCTAAATCTAAGTTAGTTTATGGTGATATCTTAAAGGTTTTTACAGATTCAGGTAAGCAGATTTTTAAGCAAATAGATAAAGTTGAAAGAATATGTGTTGAGGGTGTGTTGGCTAAAAAGGAAGGAAAGTGGTGTTTGTTAACGAACGAAGGTTCGTACAAAATATCAGATGTCTCTGCTGAGTTTAATGGCGCTGAGTTAAACGATAAAGCGTTGGCTTTAATACCAAAAGAAAATCCTAAAGTGCCTTTTGCAGCTCTAGATAAGGTAATTAAGGATGACGCCTCCTTGCCGACAAAACCTGTAAAAAAAGATATAAAAGTTGAAAGCAAACCGAAATCAAAAAAGTCAAAAAATGAAAATAAAGATCCAAGAAGTGGAGAAGTTGCGGTAAATAAAAAAGACAAAGATACAAAGCCAAAAAATATTAAAAAAGAAGAAAAGATTACACCACAAAAGCAGGTTATTGATGAAAAAGTACAAAAAGAATATATCAACAATATAATGGATGACGATGATTTGAGGTAAACATTTATTCAGTTTCTTCCTCTTCTGGTTCTATGTCCATTTCTGGTTCTTCTATGGTTCCTTTTCTTAAGTAAGGTCTTATTTCCACCTTGTCGGGTTTAAAAATTGGTGCCGATGCTTTTATTAGTACTACCATTTCAGCACCTTTCCACTTTATGAATATTATTTTTATATCTATTTTCTTGTTTAGAGCACAAGATATTCTCTGTAATGTGTAATCGTCGTTTATATTTCCTACCAATATTTTTTTGCCCTTTTTATCTCGGTACAGTTCTATCTCCTTCTTTTTTTGTTTAAATGTTAGTTCATCTCCAGATACAAAATCCTCTTTTTTAATACCTTTAGAGATTGTATTTATAGAAACCTCATGACTACTACCAGGTTCTTTTAACAGGGATTTTGTATTTATATGAGATCCCGATACTTTAGAATCAATTTTTTGGTTTTTTGCCAATTCGAAGTTTTTTAATGCTATTGGGTTTATAGGGTCTGCATCAAGAACTTCTTTAAATATCTTTTTTGCTTTATTGAAATCCTTTTTTTGAATATAACACCTTCCTAACCTTATTTTTGTATCTATATTGTTTGGGTAAATCTTTAATATTTCCAAGTTAAGTTCTATGGCTTCATCCCATTTTTGTTTTAGTGATGCACTTATTGCCTTCTTTGTTAATACTGCCAGGCTCAAACTCATAAGTGATAGGATATAAAAAGAAAAAATTTTGTCAATAAGAGATTTGAGACCATTTACCATATCAGTGTTTTAAAAAATAAAAAGAAGTGATAACATAGTCGTTATGTCAGGACATTCTAAATGGGCTAATATAAAAAGAAAAAAGGAAGTTACAGATTCAAAAAAGAGCAAGATTTTTTCAAAGATGAGTAAACTAATTAGTGTTGCGGCAAAGTCTGGAGCTGATCCAGATTCTAATCCAAAATTAAGACTTGCTGTAGAACGTGCTAAAGAGGCAAGAATGCCTAAAGATAATATAGATAGGGCTATTGCGAAGGGCTCTGGCCAAGGTGGTGGAGTAAGTTTTTCTGAAGTTGTCTATGAGGGGTTTGGTCCAAATGGGGAAGCTTTTTATATCAAGGGCCTAACGGATAATATAAACAGGACTGTTGCTGAGATTAGAAATATATTTAGTAAACACGGTGGGTCGTTAGGGGGTTCGGGAAGTACCTCCTATATTTTTTCTCCAGACCCAGAAAACCCAAGTTATATGGTTGAAGTTGCTCCAGAAGATGCAAAAAAACTTGAAGGTTTGTTAGAGGATATTGACGACCATGATGACGTTCAGGATGTGTATGTAAATTTTGAACTTCCCGACGAAGAATGATTGTAATAGGCATAGATCCTGGTACAGCTAGAATGGGGTACGGGATTATAGAAGTTAAAAACAACGGTAAAAAAATAAAATTGATAGATGGGGAAGTTATAGTAACTCATCCAGATTTAGAGCCAGAAAAGCGTTTAAAGTTCTTGTACGACACTCTAATATCCGTATTAAAAGAAAACAAACCAGATATTATGGTTATTGAAAAGTTATTTTTCAATACAAATGCAAAAACAGCTATAGCTGTTGGACAGGCGCGTGGGATTAGTATGCTTGCTGCTGCTAATAAAAAAGTAAAAGTAGTGGAATACACAGCTTTAGAAGCAAAATTAGCTTTAACTGGATATGGTAGATCGGATAAAAAAACGATGCAAGATGCTGTTCAAAAAATTTTGGGTTTAAATAAAAAAGTAAAATCTGATGATGCTAACGATGCTGTTGCTATGGCTTTATGTTATGTGAAAAAGACAATGTTAGATGCTCCTACCAAAGTTAAAAAGGGAGATGCTGAAGACGGGTGGGAGGTAGCATTTGTCCCAAAACACTCTGCCAAAAAGGTTAAAAAGAAAAATGCTAAAAATAGTTAGCTCTGATATAGCAAAAAGAAATAGGTACCTTATTCAATCAGCACTCATAGCAGTATTTATATACATTTTTACCCAAGGTGTGGTTAAGCAGAATTTGTTTTTGACTATAGTATTAGCGATCTTCCTAGTAGTTTCTGGTGTTCTTATTTCACATTATCCAGGGGTCACAAAAGAAAACTTTTTGTTTAGCACAATAATGCCGATCGGTGTTGTATCGGGGGCTCTTCTTTCTTTAAATTTTTATCCTAATTTGGGATCGGGTTTTAAGACAGTTGTAATAGTTTTCTTTTCTGGATTGTATTATTTAGTTTCCCTTGCAGACAACATATTTTTAGTAGTGCACGATAGGGAAGAGATCATTCCGTTATTTAGGGTGGCAGTGACATGGAGTCAGATTCTTCAAATTATTGTGGCTATACCTCTCCTTGCGGGTATATTTAAATTGGATGTAGTGGTTTTTATACAATCCGCGTTGGCATCAATAATCTCTGTTTTATTTACTTACTACCAATTGAAAATACATGAATACGAGCCCGATGCAAAGAAAACTAATATTTGGGAAAGGGTATATTTGTGTGCCTTTTCCTTTTTCATCACCTATATAACCTCCTTTGCAGTTTCTTTTTTCCCATCAGAAGATTTTTTACGGGCTTTGTTTATGTCATCAGTAATACTTTTTATATTAAATTTCGTATCATTGCACTTAAAAAACGATTTATCCCGCAGAATCATAGTGAGATACTTAATAATCATACTGGTGTTTTTTATATTACTGTTGTTTTTTAGACTTTAGATTTTTTAAACAACTTCAATTTATTTATCTTATAAGTTTATAGATCTTGCTTTTTGTTTTAGTGACAAGGTAGAATAGGGAAGTGGGGAAGGGAATAGCGCAATTTTCGTTAGGGTTTTCTTCGGTACGTTTGTCATACTATGGGTTAGAGTGCTAACTTTTCTAACTTATAGTATCTTATAGTATTTTTAAGATTAAAAAAGATTGTAAAAATTATATTTTTCTGTAAGTTTGTCATATATATTTCTCTGTAGAATTGTCATAGTTACTTCTGTAAAATTGTCATAGTTTCCTGGGGTAGGGGATGTGGATAACTCAAGGTGCGGGAAAGGAAATTAATAACTGCAAAAAACTCACAATAGGTTTTAGAGAAATTTAATTGAGGGAAATTAAATTAATTAAATAAAAATAAAAGTAGAAAATAATTTAATTAATTAACGTGCGTTTATTCCACTTCTCTCTCAAGATCAGTGTCATAATCCGTCTACTTCCCTTATATGTTGTTTTATGGCTTTACCCCTAACTGAATGTCGTTAAACATACATTATACGACGTTTCGTGTGTTGGGTTAGACCATCCCCCATCATGTATTTCTCACAAAAATAATAAAGGAGATTATAATGATTATTTTTTTAAATTTATTTATTAAATAATATATTAGTGAAAACTTAGTTCCTCTACCTCATTTCTATTTCTATATTTGTTCTGGCGTCCATTTACCGCTTTTCTCCATATGCGGTTATCTTGTAAATTTTTTACGCCTCTCCCCGACCCTATCCCCACCGTTTTTTATTTAATAGATATCCATCTTTTTGTTGTTGTTACAACAAAAAGAAGGTGTTAAGCTCTAGAATCGATTTTAAGGCGTTTTTAATTTTTTGACGTTACTTTAATCATTTAAGTATAGTTGTTTATCTTTAAATCACCCGCAATTGCCCAAAATATACATATGAGTTGGCGAGTCTTGCAGATTTTAATATATTGTCATTTTTCACAAACTTGTATATGAAGTATAATTCTATTAAATATGACCAAAGTTAATTTATCCTCAAAATTTGACGATGTTGTATTAGATTATCTTGAATTTTGTGAACTTGAAAGAAACCTCTCACAAAACACTATCAAGATGTACCATTTTTATTTAACTGATTTTAGTCAGTGGTCAAAAGATTTCCTTAAAAAAGATATTTTTTCAATCTCAGACATAGATGACGAATTGGTTAAGAAATATAGAGTCAACTTGAATCGTAGGATCAGCTCTAAGTCAAACAGTGAATTTAAAAGGTCCACTCAAAAGACATTCCTTGTCGCTATTAGAGCATTTTTGAAATATTTAGTCATCGAAAAAGGTGTAGAGGCCTTTTCTCCAGAAAAAATAATTTTGGGTAAATCAGAAGACCGTGTGCCAAAAGTTCTAAATACACAACAAATGAAGAAATTGTTTGAAGTTCAGAATTTAGATAAAAAGTCTGGGATTAGAGACAAGGCGATTATTGAAACACTTTATAGCACGGGCTTGCGTGTGTCAGAGCTTGTTGCGTTAAATAGAGATGAGGTAAATTTAGAGACCGGAGAGTTTACAGTCGTAGGAAAAGGTAGGAAAGCTCGCACGGTTTATTTGTCACCTGAAGCCATAAAATGGCTTAAGAAATACCTTTCTACCCGTGCTGATCCTTATGTTCCTTTGTTTATAAGGTATTCTGGTAAGAAAATGCAGGAAAATGATTTTGATGGGGAGTCTTTAAGAATTACCCCACGTAGTGTCCAAAGACTTATAAAAAAGTATGTAAAAAGATCTGGAATATCTGTTGATGCTACTCCACATACATTAAGACACACCTATGCCACAGGTTTGCTTTCCGAGGGAGCTGACTTACGTGAGGTACAAGAAATGTTAGGACATTCTAATGTTTCAACAACTCAAATATATACCCATATAACAAATAAACAGTTGCGGGATATACATAAAAAGTATCATAAGGATATTATTTTAGACGGTAGTTCTTTAGATGAAGATTTAGATGAAGATGACAAAGTTTCTTTTCTTGGGTAGTTTTCCACTTTCTTATAGGTAGTTTGTCCACGCTGCTAGGTGCTATAGGTTACGTTACATAAATTGTACACAATTACCAGCCATTGTTTTAAGTTCCTGTTAATGTTAGAATATCAAGAATAAATCAATAGAAGGAGAGAAAAATGGGCAGAAAAACGAGATTGTTTGAAAGCTATGAGACTTTGAAAGGTGTCGCAAAGAGAACTCTTGCTATTAGGCATGATATTAGTGGGGTGGTTTCCCCTATTACAATTGAGTATGGGGATATCCATTTTGCTGAATCTGGGACACTAAAGATAGATTTTCGCATACTGAATGTTAAGGGATTTTTAGCACTATCTAAATTTTTTGATTTTGATGATATTCTTTCCATCTTTTTTAGGGGTTGTGTAAACCATCTTTTAGCTCAGGACCATGAAAAAATTGGAATTGCTGAAATGTATGGGTATTATATTTCTGAAATATGGTTTTACGGACATGGGAAATATTCGATTTTATTGAGAAATATTTGGGATTAAGATGAAAAAAGCAAATTCAGATGTTTCTTGGTGTTGGTGTTGGAATCCTGCAACTACCGTTAAAACAGAACACGTGGTGTCAGAAGAATTTGATAATGAAGGAAAACCACTGGCCGTTTTGAGGCTTGGTGATGTCCTTTACTCATCTAAATGCGACAGTTTAAGGATAAAATATTGGCTTATCTGCTCCCCGCTTTTTAGGAAACCTCAGGAGGATGTTGTTAAAAACCCTGAGTTTTTGGCGCCAATTTGCTGGGAACATCTGCGTATGCAGGGAAAGGGAGAAGAAGAAAAATATAGGGTGATAAGTATGGATCCTAGGAATAAGAATGCTTCTTATGGTACTATTCTTATGAAGAAAATATACTCACCTACTTCCTAAAAGGAAACATGAAAATGTTTCCTTTTTTATTTTTTTAATGTTTCAATATACTTTTAATGGGCTCGTAACTTTTTCTGTGGATTTCACAAGGCCCAAATTTATAGATAGCTTCTATATGAGCTTTTGTCCCATACCCCTTGTGCTTATCAAAACCGTACTTTGGGTAGTTTTTACTGGCTTCTATCATAATATTATCTCTGAATACCTTAGCTACTATACTAGCTGATGCTATTGTTATGCTTTTATTATCCCCATTTATAATATTTTTCTGATGTTCTTTTGTTATGTTCTCAACCTCAAACATATCTGTGAGCACATATTGTGCCTTTATTTTTAAATCTTTTATAGATTTGAAAAAAGCTTCTTGAGTTAGTTTTGGAATACCCATTTTATCTATATCCTCCGGTCTAAAAACCTCTATAGTATAGCTTAAAGCTTCTTTTTTAATAAATTCAGATAAATAACCCCTCTTTTTTGCAGATAGTTTCTTGGAATCTCTTATTTGTGTATACATATAGGTTTCTACAAACTCCTTTTCTTCTGGTGAAACGTCGTTATTTGTTGAATCTTCTTTTAATATTGTTTTATTACCCAATGTGTCCTTTTTTCCTAGATTAGTGGGAAATTTAACACTACCTTTTTCTATATTTTTGAGAATGTCTTGAAAGCTAGGACTAAATATTTTCTCAAGATCTAGGACAACAGCAGATACAACAAATGGTCCTGCTAGAGGTCCCCTGCCTACCTCATCTATACCAGCAACGTATTTTATACCGTTGTTGTATAGTTTTCTCTCAAATTGAGTAATTTCTTGGAAGGTCATTAATTATCATTTATATTAAAAGGTTTTGTATTACTTCTCTTCTTCCTCGACCATTTCCTGTTCTTCTTCAGTCATTAAAGCTATAGATGCCACCTTGTCATTTCCGTCTAATTTTATCAATCTAACTCCTTGCGTGGCTCTTCCTAGTGTTGGTATTTGGCCGGCTGACAACCTTATCACTTTTCCGGATGTTGTCGCAATAAGTACATCTATATCTTTTCCTTTTTCTAAAGCTCTTGCTGACACTAATTTCCCTGTTTTATCTTTAACTTTGTAAGTTAGTATCCCCGACCCCGATCTTTTTTGTACTTTATATTCTTCCGTGGATGTCTTTTTACCGTATCCAAGATCTGACAGGACAAGAAGTTCCACATTTTTACTCTTTTTGGGTATTATTACTGTGCCTACAACCATGTCATCATTTTTTGATAATTTTATTCCACCCACACCTTTTGCAGATCTTCCCATAGGTCTAACATCTTTTTCACTAAATCTTATGGATTGACCCATTGCTGTTGTTAATAGTACATCGTCCTCACCTGTTGTGGTGTCAACAAACGTTAAATCATCACCTTTGTCTAGTGTTATTGCAATGATTCCAGAGGTTCTTATATTTTCAAAATCTTCAATAGATGTCTTTTTAACAACACCTTTTTTGGTTGTAAAAAATATACAACCACCCATGCTATTGTTTTCTAGTTCCTCAATAGTTTTTGTGATGAATGCCTGTACTTTTTCATCTTGTTTCATGCTCAAGAAGTTTATTAAAGGAATACCTTTGGCATTTCTTGACGATTCAGGTATATCCCAAATTCTTAGTTTATAAACTTTACCCGTATTTGTGAAGAAAAATGCCCAATCATGTGTATTACATATCTTTATTGATTCAACAGCATCTTCTTCTCTTAATTCTTGTCCTTTATGCCTTTTCCTCCCCTGCCCTGCTTTTTATATGTAGTTTCTT
>Ga0116172_10003263_pt1 | contig 13637 bp, 12 predicted proteins | sample AD_UKC083_MetaG_FD_89799 | JGI IMG/M metagenome (GOLD analysis project Ga0116172, IMG submission 89799) | Active sludge microbial communities of municipal wastewater-treating anaerobic digesters from USA - AD_UKC083_MetaG | ecosystem: Engineered > Bioreactor > Anaerobic > Digestate | place: USA...
CCACCCTGACAACTTCAGCTGCTGTCGGAGTTGTGCAAAGGTCTCCTCTCTATCGTTATGGGGAAACCTGCGCACCGCATCCATGAAGCAGATCCCGTGGTCCGTGACAAATAAAATGAATCTTTCCTGCCTCTCGTTAATCATCCCCGATCGCTTGAGAAGCTTCAGGAGCCGCGGTCATGCTGCGAGCTTTACGTTCGGGAAGTTGTCATAGTATATTCATCCCTGTATGGGGCTCATTCCGTAACCAACATATATGGTTTTTCATCTCATCCCGGGGTAACTGAGGGCGGTCAGGTATTCTAGAGGCCATCACAGATGCATATCTGGCAAACGCCCCCTGCGGGCATTGTACGGAACAGCTTGCCGTTTTATTATCCCATGATAATCTTCTGCTAAACCGCTAGATGCGTTTTCCCTGAACATCAAAAGGTTTTGCTTCCTTTACCCTCTTCTCCGCTTTGGGAAGATCCCTGATAAAAATAAAATCCCCTTTTGATTTTCCTTTGAAAGCAGTCAGCTCTCGTGCCACTGGGTCATAGCAGCAGGGAGTAAAGCCTCTGTCGATCATCTCCTGGTATAAAGCCAGTTCATCGGATCCATACCTCGTGCCGAGTCCTCGAAGCTCAAGGATTATCACGTTGAGATCCGGATTATCCAGTGTCCGCCTGGCACCTGCAATTACCTGGGTCTCAAATCCCTCGACGTCCACCTTGAGAAAGTGGGGCAATTCACCTCCAAGCGCATTGTCCAGGGACTTTACCGGCCGCTTTAGGGCACCCCCCTCGCCCGATGAAAGGCACACGTGATTTGCCGATCCCTGGGAGCTGGTGAACTCCAGTTCCCCGTCTTCTGGGCCAATGCCTATGTTGTGACAGGAGACAAGCCCGCCCAGGAGCCTGTTGATGCTCATGTTGTCGAGAAGTCCCTGGTATGTGAGCGGCACCGGCTCAAAGGAGACCGATCTGGAGCCAGCAGCCCCGGACGCGAGAATCGTGTAGGCCCCGATGTTGGCCCCCACGTCGCAGAACAGTTCGCCGCTCCTTAGGTAATGAAGGAGAAAGCCCATTTCCTCGAATTCCATCAAGCCGAGATAGTAGTTTCCCGTCGAGGCTGGTTCATGAAGGCGGATGATAAGCCTCGTGTCATTCACGTACGGTACGATGCAGGAGTGGCTGCACAAACGCTGTGCAATCTGCCATGCAATAAAACGCCATATCCGTTCAACCCTGCGCCCTGACGACAGCGGATGGTTCCAGATGCCTTTGAGTATGTCAATGAGCTGCATCAGTCGACATCCGCATCAACAGGTTTGATCCAGAGCACGGTGTCCCAGATTCCGTTTGTGGTACGGATTATCCTCCAGGCATGCAGTCCTTCTGTAATGCCCTGCACAAACATCTCGTCCTCCTTCCCGCCTGGCAAAGCTGCTTTGGGAATCACGGGGAAATAGTTCTCCGCATTGTCGAGTATAAGCAGTCCGCCCTTTTTGACCTTCGGCAATGCATGGGCAATGCATTGCAGGCGCCTTCTTCCGTCTACAAGAACAAAATCCAGCGATCGGTTGGGGAATGAATCGATGGCCGATTCATATCCGGCATCGAGGGCACGTTTGAGAAAGTTTACTTTTAAAGACAATCCCTTTGTCCTGATCTTTTCGTTGATATTTTGAAACCATTCCGGGTCATGCTCAACCGAGGTTATATGGGAAACCTTGCTACCAAACCACAGCGTGCTCCTGCCTGCCCCCCACTCGAACCCTACATCATGAGGGCGGAGCCAGGATTCAAGGATAGCTATCGCCTGGGGGGTAAGCCAGGGATATTCAGAATGCCGTTTCTGATACAAGATGTCGATCAATCGATAATAAATATAACGTGGAGTAGCGTGAGCCAAGGATCTCATCGACCAGATTCCCCTCCTTCTTCAAAAAGCTTCCGGATTGCTAACGCTGAAAATCCTTCCGGCATCCATACTTGTATCAAGCTGACTGAAAAACGTACGAAACCCGTACTGGCAAATCAGTTGCCGCCGAAAAGGGCATTTCTATATTCGTACACCATGCGTGCAAGCCCGTATCTCTCTTCTGCAAGACGGCGTGCGCCCTTCCGGTAGCTGCCATTGTCCCGATAAATCTCAAGAGCGGCTTCAACCAGGCCTGGAACATTTCCCGGCGCCTCACCCTTCCATGGGTTCCCCGACGTGTTCACGCAGCAACCTGCCTGCGGCGACAGCATCTCGGGCAGAACACTTGTGTTGAAACCGATAACCGGGGTGCCGCACGCCAAGGCCTCGATAACGCTGTTTGGGCAGGCGGCGATGGCATCTATCTGCACGTACACAGTAGCCCCCCGGTAGTAATAAGGCAGACTGGCATTCGGTACCGTTCCCATGAATCTGACAAAGGGATATGTGTCCCAGAGAGAAGACTCCTTATGATAATCATCCCCGAACACTAGCACCTCGGTGCTCAACCCCTTGCCGACGAGCGTTTCCGCCAGCAGCACAGCAGGGTGCTCCCGGGGATTGCACTGGGTTCCCTCGACGCTGATGATGCACATATCGGCCCCGGACTCATACTTGGGCCCCTCTGCAGAAAAAAGCGAAAGATCGATGCCATTGTAAATGACCTGGAAGGGTTTGTTCACCTTTCCATATATCCTCTCCCAGCTTTCCTTGACAAAATTGCTCTGGTACACGATCCGGTCAGCGAGGTGAGCCCGAATGAAGGCCATGTTCCATATCCCCAGCCAGGTAAGCATTCGCACGGAGAGCGGGATATGCATATGCCTGTTGGAAGGGAAAGGCGTGCCGAGACGCTGCACGATCCTCGTCCCCCTCCGTCTGGCACACACTAGGGATCCGATCTTTCTTGAAGCGTTTATTACCAGCAGGGCATCCATCCCTTTCTGGGTCGTGTCATAGAAGACCTGAGTGTTCCTCGATCGCAACTCTTCTGAAAGACGCCTCTGGAAAGAGGCCGGCCCCCCATGGGAATTACGCAGATCGGGGAAAATCCCTATCGTATCAGGCATACAGAAGAACAGCCCCTGCTGCTTTTACCATACTTAATACTGCAGCTTCCTGCATACCCGCAATCCCTCTTCGTCAGGGAAGATATGGGAATGGATTGGCATGCTGAAGAGCCAGGCGATGAATTTTGAATATTCGATGAACGAAAACCAGCATTATACATCAGGTCTTCTTTAAATGGAGGACATAGCTCCCTGTGAGGCAGGAGGCAGCAATTTCATTGTCCAGTATTGATCTCAGTCTTCTCAGCCTGTACGGCACATACCAGCGCAGCTGGTGAGATGAGAAACCACTGCGCACGCCAGCCTTCTGCCACCTTCTGTAACTGCTCTTGGATGCGAAGCTGATGTCCGGGAACAAACGCCGTTTCAGTGGCGGCACGAGCCGGCATGCCATGATCCAGCTGCAGTCGCCGACAATGAGGGAGCCACCCGGGACAAGCCACTGCCCGAACCTTTTGAACAGATCAACTACCTCGGCATCGCTGCTTTTCCCTCTGGGGAATATGTGATGCAGTGTATTGCGCAAATAAATGAATTCATATGACTGCGGCTCCAGATCCGCACACCTGATATCTCCCTGAATTATCTTCAGATAGGGAAAACCGAGCTCTTCGACCTTGGCGAGGGCCTTCTCGTAGTTCGAGGAAGAGGCCCCATGTCCTTCATACTCATCGGCGATGTCGACTGACGCCCCGCGGTTCAGCTTGAGATAAAATCCTATCGTACCGTCCGCACCGCCGACGTCCAATATCTTCATTCCCCGGATATCCTGGGGAAACAGGAACTGATCGACATAGTAGCCTATCCTGTCATACGACTGCTTACTTATACCTTGGACTTCTTTTATCTCTCTCATAGCTTGGATGGGATGTTCAATGCTCCTTTTGAACTTTGGCAGAAAATACTTGATCTGGCCACTATCATTCAAGGGCAGTAGAAACCAAGAAGATCATATCGTTCAGGTGCAACTCCTTCCCCTGATCGAGTGGATCAGTTCCTCCCACTGCCCCATGATGCTCTTTATTGAAAACCTTTGCCTGACCACCACAGCCTGTCTGCCTAGGGAAGCTCGTCGATCAGGATCGTCCATGAGCTTCAGCAGGGACTCGGCGAAGGTATCACAGTCACCGTCAGGGATCAGGATCCCGTTCTGCCCATTCTCGATCAACTCACCTGGCCCCATCGGGCAGTCGAAGGATATGACGGGGACCCCGGCGGCCATGGCTTCGGCGAGTGCGTTGGGGAATCCCTCATAATAGGAGGTGAAAACAAACATATCGGCCTGCTTGACAATCGCAGTGGGATTTCGCTGATAACCGAGGAGCACGACCTGCCCCTGGAGCCCCTGTTTCTCTATTTCCTTTTCCAGCAGGGGGCGTTCAGGCCCCTCTCCAACGATGAAGAGCTTCCATTCCGGTCTCTGCCGGGCGATTATGCCGAAGATCTGCAGCAGACGGTCATGCCCTTTCTGGCGGGTCAGGCTTCCCACGGTAACCAGCGAATACCCGGATAGAACCGGGCCACTTTCCCCGTCTTCTCGATCGTCTTTCTCGAGGATCGGGTTGGGAATGATGCAGCGACGGCACCTGTATCCCCGGCGTGCGAACCAGTCATCGATGCTCTGCGTCTGCGTCACGAGAGCCGCTGCAGAGGGGTAGAGGAGAAACCTCCCCAGGGCGAAGGGCCAGGGGATGGCCAATCTCCCCGGGTTGTTCCGTTCCGACACGATCACCGGGATACCCAATCCTTTCGATGCAACAAGGGTGATTACGTTGGTCACATGTCCGAACGCAACAACCACTTCAGGGGCCAGATCCCTGAGCTGCCTGCGGAACACCGCCATCTTCCCGATCTTCCCGAAAATCGGTGGTCGTGTTTGCTGTGCGCTCATCCTCCTGACTTCAGCAGCGATCGGGAAGGCAGGATTCATTTCAGGGGACAAGGTGATGAGGTGCACTTCATGGCCCGTCCGTGCCCAATAATTCGCCATGATCCCCAAGACCCTTTCTGATCCCCCTGCCCCCAGGTGCGATACGACAAGCACAATTTTCATCAGATGTCTTCCGGGCTAAGAAGCGGGCACCGACAACGTCTCGAAATATTCCTCGAGCAGTCCCCTGACAAATAGGGGAACATCATCACAGACGAAATTGTCGGCACGTCCGTGATAATCGATCTTGTCCGTCAGGCTTCTCAACTCATCCACAGTCAGGTAATCTAACAGACACCCCTCAAGGTTCAACCCATCAAGGACAGTACCAGTTTTCTTCATGGCATCTCTCGTGGGCAGATCCTTTTCTGCACAGGATTCATCTGAAAGGACATATTTGATGAGCGCCGGCAGAAGGAAGCCGCAGGCCAGGCCATGAGGAACATCGTAATGGAGGGTCAGCGGATAAGATATGGCATGCGCGACGGCAGTGCGTGTCTGACTGATCGCAAGCCCTGCCAGCAAACTGCTCTCCTGCATCCTGGCGCGCTGCCTGAGATCATCCGGTGAGTCCAGAATAACAGGCAGTGCCTCACAGGCCAAGTGGAGCGCCTTCACCGCATAAGCCTCGCTCACCGGAGATCGGTTTTTGTTCCATAACGATTCCAGAGCGTGGGATATGGCATCCAAAGCTGTGAACAAGGTCTGCTGCGGTGGTAATGTCATGGTCAGCTCCGGATCCAGCACTGCATGCGCAGGGTACACGAAATCTCCTGCAAGAGAATGCTTTCTCAATTCCTTCCTGTCCCATATCGTTGCAAACGGCGTGACTTCCGAACCTGTCCCTGCAGTCGTCGGGATGGCAATTACCGGGAGTCCTGATTTCCATGGACGCAGGTTTTTTTTGCGCAGGGTATCTGCCAGGGGAAAATCCAAGTCGGTGGGCAAGCAGACTGCCAGTGCTTTCGCCGTGTCAATGACACTACCGCCGCCGAGCGCGACAATTGTGCAGATGTCGTGCTTTTTCAGCGCAGCGGTGGCCTCGTCGAGTTGATCGAGTTCGGGATTGGGTGTCACTTGGTCGTATACGACAACCCGGGAAGCCCCCACCTGGTCTTTTACCCTTTCGGCCATTCCTATTCGGGTGAACCTGCTTGTCGTGACTAGGAGCACTCCACCATCGGGTATGATCTCATGCAGCCGAAGAAAGGAGCCTGTGCCGGCTGTGATCTGTACTGGATTGTGATGAGTCCAGGAAAATCCGTTCATTGATTCAATTGCGGGCTTTCTCGATAAATACCGACTTGTTCTGTTCGGGCGTGCTTTTCGGCCTACCCAGATCCTTGCGCGATCCGATCCGGATGCGAACCTCCAGCAGTACCGGACCTACTGCATCGTTCACCACCTGCCAGGATGAAGCAAGGCTATCACTATCGGTGGCTAGCAGATATTCACGGTACCCGCAGGCCTTGGCAATGGCCGAGAAATTCATCCCCCCGGCTACCGTTGCCTGCCCACCCACCGATTCGTGGGAAGCATTATTTAGAAGCACGTGCACCAGGTTGGCAGGCTTGAGGGTACCGATTATGGCCATGGCGCCCATATGCATGAGCAGTGAACCATCCCCATCGAGGCAGATGACCCGGCGGCTGGGATTGCCCAACGCCACGCCGAGGGCTATCGACGAGGTGTGTCCCATGCTGCCCACCGTGAGAAAATCACTCGGGGGTTCATTCCGTTCAACGCGTAGCTCATAGAGCTCACGCGATGTCTTGCCGGTTGTCGAGATGAAAAGGTCCTGTGGGGTGGCTAGTGAGAGGATCTGACGCAAGGCCTCTTCCCTCCCGAGGGGGTTCCCGCTGTCGGATTTTATCCTTTTATTGTAGGCCGCGAAGGTGCCTTTTCGAATAAGGAGGGCTGCCGGCGCATTGGTCCTTTCCAGTGTGCCGAAGAGATCCTTTAGCAATGAGTCGAGGTTGCTGCCGGCATCGACAACCCAGAAAGGGATCCCCAAGGTGTCAAGCAGAGCGGGAGTGATCTGCCCCTGCTTGACGTGCTGGGGCTCATCTTTCACCCCCGGTTCTCCTCGCCAGCCGATGATTAAAAGTAGGGGGATGCGGTAAACTTCGGGATCTGTGAGCGAGGTTAACGGGTTAACGGCATTTCCCAATCCGGAATTTTGCATGTAGACAGCGCCGATTTTTCCAGTGGCCAGATGGTAGCCGGACGCAAGCGCAATCGCATTCCCCTCGTTTGCGGTGATGATGTATTCGCCCCTCCTGAACGTATCATCAGCATACGAGCAGAAGTCCTTGAGCAAAGAGTCAGGGACGCCGGCAAAAAACGTTATGCCGTAACCTCTCAGTGCCTCGGCGAATATGGCGGGATCGATCACCTCACTTGCCCCCTGGTATGAGTTCCAGAATCTCTTTGATGGACATCATCATGCAATCTGCCTCTGCCGAGCACTGGTGCGTCAGGATTGACTTGGCAGTACTGATCATGGCCGGATAGGCGCTCCGCAACAGGTGGTTGGCGTAAATGACGATATTTATCCCATTCTCTGCCAGTTCTTCCTCACTCACCTTATTGTAGCTGGAGGGAACTGCCACCAGAGGCCTCCTGTTCTCGAGCTGGTTGTACTGCCGACAGAATTCGAAAACCTCATCAGGGGTGTCTTTCCGGCTGTGAATCATTATCCCGTCGGAGCCGGCATCAATATAGGCCTCAGCACGTTTCATGGCATCTTCAACCCCCTTGTCGAGAATCAGGCTTTCGATACGTGCAATGACCATGAAATCGGTGGTTGCCTGCGCCTTCTTGCCCATTCTGATTTTATGGCAAAAATTTTCAATGCTTTCCTGAGACTGGCTGACCTCGGTGCCAAACAGGGAATTCTTCTTGAGACCCGTCTTGTCCTCGATGATCACTGCAGAGATGCCAAGACGTTCCAGCGTTCTCACGGTGAACACGAAGTGCTCCGGCTTCCCCCCCGTGTCCCCGTCAAAAATAATTGGTTTTGTGGTGACCTCCAGCACTTCATTAAGTGTGTTCATGCGCGAAGAGATGTCAACGGCCTCGATATCAGGCTTTCCCTTGGCGGTGGAATCGGTGAGGCTGCCCGCCCACATGCCGTCGAATTCCCTGCGGCCCTCTGGGGTGTCGACAGCAACGTTTTCGACGATCAAGCCGCTCAGGCCGTTGTGTACCTCCAGAAAACGCACGATCGGCTTTACGTGTATCAGACGGCGAAGAGTCTTGAGACGGATGCCCGGAGTCGTACCGACCTCTTTCATTGCCAAGTGCAGATTCGTCGAAGAGATCCCCTGGGTATAGGGGACCTCGATCAATGCCCCTCCCCATTCAGCCAGGGTATCGATCACCCGCTGCCGGGTTTTTTGCTGGACACCTGTTTGCCAGTCATCCCCGTGCACCACGTAATCGGGCTTCAGCAACTTCAGATTCGGGACATAATCGAGGGTGGTCTGGGGAACGACGCGGTCAACACCCTTGATGTTTTCTATTATCTCTCGCCGCTGGTCGTATGTCATGAAGGGAAGCCTTTTATAGGACGCAATAGCTTCATCGGTGAGCAGGCCTACCACCACTTCCCCCATCTCTTTGGCCCTCTTGATAATGTTCAAGTGACCGGGATGAACAAGATCAGCACTCATGCCCACGTAAACAAGATTTTTCTTGGTCTCCATCCTTCAACCTCATCAAGAAATTCGTGTTGGGAAGAATACGCCTTGCAGAAGCATTAACCTAAAGATAACAATATTCCTTTAGATTATTTTCGATGCAGGAGATCTCTTCCCTAGACAAGATATTCTTATATTTCCCGATGTTCACTGCAGATTTTGCGGGATTGTAGCTGGATGCCGAGCTGGGATCGGCATCTATATGCGAACAGATCCTTTTAACGGACGACTCGTAATCCAGCACGAAATCCTCGAAAGTTATTTTCATGACGGTTTTGTCTTCCCATTCACTAGCGTCGATCTTTTTCATGACCGACTGGTACCACGAACAAAACAGTTGGGCGTCTCTCCCCGGGTAGGCTCGTCCGATGAGGGACATCTCGGCATATACATCCCTCACGTCCCGCAAGACGATAATCGTCTTTCTATCACCAAAGAAAACCGTTGAGGAAACAGGCTTCCAGAAAGAGCCCCCGTGGTTGATCACGCATGAGGCCCCGTTGCATGCACGGCCCAGAGAGTCCTCAATGAGGTCATCTAAGAATTCCTGAGATCTGAGAATGAATTCTTCCTCATCCACGGGAATCCTCATAGTGACGAGCTCGACCTTTTTCCCCCGGGAGAGGAGCCATTTTTCCTGGTATAGGAAAAGGCGCCTCCTTATGAAGTTCATCTTTATCCGCTCGCAGTAGGGGGCTGCCTTGTACTCGACGGTAGTGATTCTATTGATAAATGATTCTGCTAGCTTTATATTCTTAATCACGCCCTGGGTATGGTATCTTTTACAGAAATCGATAAAATCATTTATTGCCGAACTCGTTCCCTGAACAGTGAAGTTGCGGTTGCAGGATAAGAAAAGTTCCATCAGGCCGTCTGGATCGTGAATCAGCCGGAACTCTTTCCCCTGGAAAGGGTCCATGATATCCGACCGGCCTGCGAGGTAGTCTACAACAGCACCGGAGCCGCTATATCCTGATCCAATTATGATTATTTTCTTCATCAGGCTTCTCCATCAAGCAGCGAAAGGAATATGTCGACATTGTGAAGCCATGTTTTTTGAAAGGTTTTGTATCTTTTTATGTCTTCTTGGTACAATTCTTTTTCCAAGGATAATCTTTCCAGAAGAAACAGCGCGTATAGGGCATGCCTCTGCCCCGAGATTGATACGCCAAGTTTGGCCTCGATCTCGCGAATGAAGTATTCCAGCATGCTATCTTTCCACATGCGCTTCCACAAGAGGTCCTTGTCATGGCCAGACTGCTTGAAAATGAAATTCCCGATATCATAAAAACAGCTTTTGCAAGATGACCTTTCCCAATCAATCAACAATGTTTTATTTACCGAACTAATAATGTTCTTCGCTGCAAAATCACCGTGGACCCTCACAAGAAAGACATGTTTGATATTATTCAGAACAATATTCTGCAGCTTCGCATAAATCTCTTCCTGTAATTCAGGCATGATGTCCTTTGTGAGATCCTGGAAATAATCCCTAGCGACCACGGCTTGGACCCGGTCTGAAAGATACACCTCGACCAAGTCATCGATAAGCCCTTTCATCACGTCCAAACCACACACACTTACCCGACTCCCCTTGTAAAACTCCCTTATGTAGATATTTTCGGAAATCCTTTCGATGATTTTTGGGATGCTTTTTACGGAAAGATACCTCGAATAGATATCTGCCTCGTTTTTCGCTTTGGCAAATGCCATGCTGTCGCTCACCCCGGCACACAATACCTGTTTATCTTTGAAATTGTAAAACTTTACTTGCACACCCCGGGTTTTGAACAGTGGTCCCATGTCCATGAGGTCTGATCGGTATGGAATTGGCTGCAGCATTATGCGTGCGAATCTTTTATTTTTTACCTTTAAATAGATAGGAATAGCCCATTCAGGAAGTGTATGCGGGACTATCCCGAAAGATTGCAAATCACCGCGCAATCGGGGGTCGAATATTTTTTTCTGGACTTTGTCGAACAGATGGTATCCCTTGCCTGCCTCGAGAGCTATGCTCTTCTGGCATGCCTTGAAACAGGTCAAGATCATCTCATTTACATCTTCGGCGGAAAATGACATTATACCAGATAGGGCCAATATTCTGCGAGATACTCTGATACGGTTTCTTCTGGAGGACGGGAGGCGGGGTACCTCTTGACTACCGTCTTTCCTTCCAGCTCTTTTAATATGGTTTCATACAGGTCGCGCTTCATCTCCAATTCATCCGATGTATCTTCTTTCTTTCGCTGAAAAGCCAGTCCAGGATCGATATCCAGATATAATATCATGTCCGGGGCCGGGAACGTTTTGATCAGTAAAATAAACAACAGGGAGAGGTAAGCTCTTTTCAAGAGAAAATCCGATTTGTTATGAACCATCTGTCGTATGTAGTGAAGATAGCAGTATCTGTCAAAAATGGTATTATATCCTTGTGCACTCCTTCTCAACGCCTTTAGATAGAGGGAGTATGAATTGAAAACCTCAAGCAACAATATCACTGGCAGCAACCCATTTTTGACAATCGAAGGAAGTACGCCCTGTCTGTCGCAGGAGATCCTCCAGAGGGAGCGGACACGCCTGACCATGGGGGAATACCCCCTGCCTGCCATGCTTGATGTGCAGAATAATGTTCGCCCTTCTTTCGGAAGGCTGCTGTTCAGTGCTCCTATGAACGTTGTTTTCCCGCTCCCGTCTATTCCTTCCAGAGCGACAATCACCCCTGTTCTTCGCGGTCTCATCTTTTGCTTCAAATACTTGGCTTTCACATACTCCGAGATCGCCATTTTTTTCTTGCCCTGGCTCTGAACGATCGTATGTACCCCTGAATAACCGCTATGCAGTAGTCCCTTGCACACATCCTGATACTCGCCACCAATTTCATCGAATATTTTACTGCATCGGTCGATGGAGAAGGTTCCGCTCTGTATCTTGTTGACGATCTTGCGAACGCGCTTTTCTGATAAGTTTCCCTTGATCAGGCCATGAACGGTAATAATAGCTACATACAGTTCGTCAGAGGCGTAATATATCGAATCCTTTATAACCGTATAGCGGCAGAAGTCATCCGGCACGAGACTGTGCCCGTAGAACTTTTTTTCTATGATGTGCAGCGGTATCCACCCTGTACCTTTGACGTATTTGCAGAACACCACGGGACTGCCAGTAAAGCACTGGACTCCTCTGCTGGCTATGAAACCATGCTTGCTGAATATGTCAGAGACTTTCTTGTCGAGCTTGTTTATCAGAATGTCTATATCACTCCCTAGGAATCTCTCGGGCAGTCCTTCACCCCCCAAGATACAATACTTGTACCCATTCTGAGCCAGTTCCTGGAGCAACCCTTCAAACTGTTCTTGCAGCATTGATGATCGGCCCTACTACCTTGGATTTTATAATCGACAGGGCCCACTCACCCTCGTTTCCGAATAACCCTCGTGAAATATGCCACAGAGCAAGAATTGCCAGAAGAAAAGCACATCCGCCTCCAATGAGGATGACCAAGGGGTCAAATTTAAATAATCTTAACATGACAATCAGTCCAAATACAATCGAGTTTGCCAGTATGGCTACCATTGCATGACGTAAAAATGACCTGAATAAAGCCATCCACATGTTCCCAATCAAGCTGGTACTCAGGTGAAACATGAGGAGAAAATTCAGCAAGATCGCACAACTGACACCATAAGCAACGCCTCCAAGCCCCCAGAAATGCCCAATCCAGGCTCCACCGAAGACAGCCGCTACATAAACCCACTGCCTCCAGGCGCGCCTATAGACTGCGCCAGTGGCTCGTGCCAGGGAATCGCTAATTTTATATGCCGTGCGAAACACGAGTGTCCCTGCCAGTATCTGGGCTGGAAGAATAACAGCCAGCCATTTCTTTCCAAAAAGAACAACTATCAATTCAGGGGTCAGTAAAATGAGGAGACCGCTCACCGGCAGAGTGAGCATGAAAATGAATGCCACAATTTTTAAATATGCGAAACGGAGCTGATCTTTATTATCCTGTATGAAGGCCATTGCCGGGAACAGCACATTGTCGGCGACCTTGCCGAACAAACTGGTGGGGACCATCAGCAAGCCATAGGCTCGCCCGTAAAAACCCAATGCCTCGGCTCCCAACCATCTACCGACAACAACATTGTCGGCCTGGGTCGCTCCGTAGTTGGCGATCCTTGCCAGCGAGAAGCCCGCACCAAAATCCATGAGCTGGCGAATCTCCTCATGTGCAAGGGAAAAACCTATGGATTTTCGTTTTATGATTAACAAAGTCAGCGAATAAAGTACCGTACCTGCAATATTTGCATATACTAGGGCCCAGACGCCCCACCCACTCCACGCCAGGCCGATACCGACTACCCCATAGCCAAATATAAAGCTTGCAACCTGGCTGACTGCGAGAGCCTTATACTGGAACTCTCTCTGAAGCTGGGCCTCGCTGACAACTGACAGTCCCGTTATGAGAAAAAGCAAGGAGAGTGTCCGCACAACAGGCTTCAATTCGGGCATCCTGAAAAATTCAGCAATAAGAGGGGCGAATAGTGCAATCAGGGCACCCACTGCAATGCCAATCATGGTCGAAAGTGTGAAGCCTACCTTCACATGCCTGGACGTGAGGGCCCTGCTCTGGACAATTGCAGGGCCGATACCTAGTTGGCCAAATATCTCCGCTAAGCCGATTACAATCAGCGCTGCGCCGGCAACACCAAAATCAGTAGGGTTCAGGAGCCTTGCGAGAATGATCATTACGAGCATCCTCAGCACCATGGCCATTACGTTTCCGGAAAACGTCCAAAAAAAGCCTCCTAAGGTGCGATCGGTAAGGGAGGCTACTTTTTTTCCTTCAGGCGAGACCTTTGCGTAATCCGGCAAGAAGTGTTTATCTGGGGTTGATTGGTATTTTTTCATCAAAATATCAAGTAAGGGGGCTCATTTTTCTGCCAGAATCATCTCCAGCTCCTTGTATCCGGC
>Ga0116172_10003268_pt1 | contig 13625 bp, 19 predicted proteins | sample AD_UKC083_MetaG_FD_89799 | JGI IMG/M metagenome (GOLD analysis project Ga0116172, IMG submission 89799) | Active sludge microbial communities of municipal wastewater-treating anaerobic digesters from USA - AD_UKC083_MetaG | ecosystem: Engineered > Bioreactor > Anaerobic > Digestate | place: USA...
ACATATTATATAAATATATATAAATATATTTAATACTCCTTCTCCCGAAAACCTTTCCCGTTGGGTCGGTTTTCGTGTCGGAGTGACCATTTTAATTTTTACCTCTATTAGAAGAGATTTAGAGATGAACAGTTGGGAACTCTTGCTGAGACAATTGTAGTCCCAATAGTACAAGTAAGAAGAGAAACATCAGGTAGGTAAAATTAAATGGTGAGACAAAGAAGAATAATGCTGCTCCTTCCTGCTTGAACACCCATCACCTGTAATCTCTTCGTATGCCTTTCCTTTATTCAGTCAGACTGTTTCTGGAACCTCCGATCTGTATCCGAAGGCAGAACAAATATATGAAATGGATAAGATCCAGGAATGAGTCTTTCCAGATACATTCCTGAACTGATCTGTATCCGAAGGCAGAACAAACAATAAAGATGAGGATCATATTTCAATCAGGAAGGAGGTGACATCGCGGATAACTGTTTTTAAGTAATCTCCCTCATCAATAGCTAAACATTACTCTAGGAGGATGAATCACATGAGAACAACGTCAAGCATTTCGAATGCATTATATCTATGGGAAGAAGACGAATACCAAAAGGAATTTCTCATTGAGTTGGAAGAGTACCTGAAAGGTAAACTGCCACAATACAAAGCAGATGAATATCCCAAGACATGTTGTTTTGATCATTTGAATGATTCCGAAAATTATCGTTTTAAGCATTTTATTGACTTCTGCAAGCTGAAAGGGATCGATCCGTATGTCGCTCATAGACTGTTCACAGTGCAATATGTGTGTGGGTGTATAGAGTGCGACTGCGAGTATTTACACGACATATGTGAGAAGAGTCGAAGAGAAAACAAACTCTAGAGCAAGCGCAATACCCAACACAAAGGAGGTGGTGACCATGAAAAAGAAAATCTACAGCAGACCTGTCTCCGTGACCCTCAGCGAGTGCATGTTCCAGCAGATCTACGAGATTGCCGAGAAGGAGGAGGTGAGCATGTCCGAGGTCATCAGGGACGCGATTCAGGAGAAGCTGGAGAAAACCAAAAACGAATACAACTGTAAGTAGAACGCAGTCTCCCATGCTGCGATAGGAAAGACCACCATGTAGTCATCACCTGTTGGGGTGGTCTTTCATTCTTTACTCTGGCGCCATTGCCCAATACATGGAATAGACTTGACCGGGAACTGGAGACAATCAATGCTCAAAAACACGTTCAGCCATATACGAGGTATCGGATCTACGACAGAGAGAAGACTCTGGGACGCCGGGCTCTTGTCGTGGGAGGATCTACTCGATAATCAACCTGTTATACTGTCTAGAAAGAAACGGGAAACTCTATCAGCTGCCATCGAGGAGTCCATGCAGCACCTGGAAGCAAGAGATTCGCACTACTTTGGCAAAAGACTTCCATCCAACCAGTGCTGGAGGCTATTCAAGGACTTCAGGGACCGGATTGCCTACTTGGACATTGAAACCACCGGCCTGGAGGGGGAGATCACTACAATTGCTTTGTATGACGGTCAATCCATCAATACTTACGTTCAGGGTCAGAGCCTAGATCAATTCGAGAGGGATATCCAGGAATACGATGTCATCTGCACCTACAATGGAAAATGCTTTGATGTTCCCTTCATCGAATCAGACTTGGGGGTAAAGCTGAACCAGGTGCACATCGACCTGCGATATGTGCTGAAAAGCATTGGATTCAGCGGAGGTTTGAAAGGTTGTGAGAGAAAGGCGGGAATTGACCGAAATGAACTGTCTGGACTGGATGGTTATCATGCACCGATTCTATGGCGGGAATTCAGAGACAAGAAGGATGAAAAGGCACTTGAAACCCTTTTAGCCTACAATTGTCAGGACACCGTCAACCTGGAGATCCTTATGGTCATGGCACACAATCTCAAGCTGAAGGACACTCCATTTTACTGGGCACGCGCGGTACAAGAACCGAAGACACCGGAGATCTCCTTCAAGGCAGACCTGGCAACGGTGGACAGGATCAAAAGTATGGGGGGATGGTCATGGGGATATTAGATTGGACATCGAGGAAAGACAGAGTAGATAGGTAACAACTCAAATCAACATGAGGAATATTGATGGCCATCTCAACCTGAGGTGGCTTTACTATTTTATGGAGGTAAGGAATATGAGAAAGAGAAAAACAGAAAATCAGAAACCACTATTCGGCACCAAGGAATGGTCGGATTACAACGTGAACTGCGTGACCGGATGCAGCCACGATTGTCGCTACTGTTATGCGAAGACCATGGCCATTCGGTTTAAGAGGAAGACCTCGGACACTTGGAAGGAAGAGGACATCAGGACGAGCCAACTCTCAAAGAAATTCATGAAGCGCAAAAACGGGAAGCGGTTCATGTTTCCTACGACGCATGACATCACCCCGACCAATTTATCTTCATGCATCCAGAAGCTGACCCATTTGCTGGCTCCAGGCAATGAGGGGATCATTGTGACTAAACCTCACTTCGAGTGCATCCAGAAGCTGTGTGATACTTTTCCCATGTTCAAAGACAAATTCATCTTCCGCTTCACCATCGGCTCCAGCAATTCCGATACCCTTCGATTCTGGGAGCCTGGAGCCCCTGACTTCGAAGAAAGACTCGCATCCCTGAAATATGCCCACTCGAAGGGATATCAGACAAGTGTTTCCTGTGAACCAATGCTGGACGATAACATACAGGATGTTGTGGAACAGGTGATGCCCTACGTGACAGAGACAGTCTGGATCGGGAAGCCGAACATGCTGAAAAGCCGGTTATCCATGAATGGCAATAACGATGAGGAGACCATGGCAAGGGCTGAAGAGCTGCTGCAGTCGCTTTCAGACCCGTTCATCTGGGATCTCTATGGCCAGTATAAAGACAATCCGAAGATCAGGTGGAAGGATAGCGTCAAGAAGGTCGTGGGGATTAATGCTCACTCATAATACGGTTCTTGATAAATACAAATACAAGGGTACGGAGCATTGAATCTGGCTCTCTAAAATGATTACATGATTGTCTGCCAAGAGGTAGAGACCATGCGACTACTTCTTTTCGTAATGATTCATGTACACGATCATCTCATCATTTAATTTCATTATTACATCTGCGACTTGCAATGCACGGGAAGTGCCGAGCATCATAAACGTGGCAATTCCACCAGCGATAGTCACGCTGAGCATGTGGTTTATCATCCATTCGACATCCTTTTCAGGACCAGGGCTAGAGGTCTCAGCTTCCTGCACGTGATAAGCGCATGTAGCAGCAAGCTCAAACAGCGGCGTCCATTTTTCAATTTTATCTTCGTCAAGATTATCCATGATCTTCGCTATCCGTGCCTTGCAGTCATTAGACATGGCAATTGATTCACGATACGCTTTCTGCAAATTATTGAAGAATTCCTCGTTGTTAAGTAAGTCTTTTGGATGATGAAGCTCCATCTCTTCTCCTTTTCAAGTTGATGCATTCTTTCAGCTCTAAGTATCGCTAGGTGAGCTTTGAATGCGATTCTGTGTTCCTCTAAGCCATTCTTAGTTACTTTGAAGAGAGAACTTTACCTCGACATGGTTGTCCGAACCCGGCAGCTCGAGTTTTCGTGGTGTAATAGTAATTCTTAGACTGTTTTAATAAATCTAAAGTTGCTTGCCGATATTCTTCAGCGCAAAAACCTAATACTTCATTTTTTACGTTTTTATAATACTGCGCTTTCGATAAAGCTAAATTTCTCTGCCTTGAGTCCTTTGCACAGATAGATGCGTCTGTCATAATCAATTCCATATATTGAGACAGAAGAGCTGCTTTAGGATGATTGCCATGCGAAGCTTCAGCAACTATGTTTGCCGATACTACTTTGATTAGTTCCTCACTCCATGATTTATTAGCTTCATCAACAAATGCCTTGTAATTACTCTTCAGTTGCTTGAAATTATTTGCATAAGCTTCCTTATTTGCTGCAGCTTCCCTAGCTTGCTTCTCTGCAGTATCCTTTGCCGAAGCTTCTCTCGCGATTTTCTCTGCTGCTTGTTTTTCCGCAGCTTCCTTAGCTGCTGCCTCTCTAGCCAATTTTTTTGCAGCTTGCTTCTCAGCATCTTGTCTGGCGTGCATCTGAGCAATAGCTTTTGGATACACAGCCCCCAACGCTTCCTTTGCTTTCTTATCTCCTCCGTCTGCAGCTAGTCTGAACCATTTATAGGATTCCTCATAGTCTTGCGGTATGATTTTGCCATTATAATAAGCTACTCCCAAATTGTATTGTGCATTCAGATTCCCTTTCTCTGCTGACCGCCGATACCATTTTACTGCTTCTGTACCATTCTGCTGAACATATTGACCATATGCGTACATGAGACCGAGGGCGAATTGCATATCAGCATTACCTTGCTGAGCTAGAGGTTCTGCAATTTTGAATGCTGTTTCATAATCGCCCTTCTTATATGCATCTTGCATTTGTCTAATTTTATCTTGAATTTCAGAGGCGCTAACCATAGTCAGTGGCACTGTAATTAATAATACTAACATCCATAATGTTATTTTCAATTTGGACGTGGTCATATCGAAGACCCCCCCTTTTTATTATTGTTTATCAAAATATGGCCTTTGACTGTCTTATATATTTCTTATGTAGATGTAGGAAACGTGGTAATATATTGTGACTGGATTCCAAATCTTCATTGAGGACCGTTCCTCAATTCAATACGATGAGGAAAGGAATCGGGGAGGCTATGGCAATCAGCTTGACTTGATGGAGGGTTAAGTGGAGGGAGCCCCCTTTCCTTGGGGTATTAATAAGCAAATTATATGCCGAAACGAAATTAATAAGCGTGGGTATCTATGTTGCGATACATCAGCATGTAAAGATCCCAGGTTGACTAATCAGACCCTCCCCATAATCTCTCTCCTCCTCGCAAAAATCACCCTCCTGCATGATATTTACTTGATACTTAATGGTATCTCCGCTAATAAGCACTTCCATATTTGTGAGATGACTAATCCAGAAAGGAGGAACACATGAACAAAGGAGATCTGATCAAGGAAGTCGAGAAGGTTACCAGCACGAAGAAGGAGGCTGCAGCCGCAGTCGATGCCGTATTCGAGGCCATCACCAAGTCCCTGAAAAAGGGCGCTGATGTGACCATCGTCGGTTTTGGGACCTTCAAGGTTGCCAAGCGTGCTGCCAGGAAGGGGCACAACCCACAGACAGGCGAGGCAATCAAGATCAAGGCCAAGAAGGTTCCCAAGTTCACGGCTGGCAAGGGGCTGAAGGATGCCGTGAAGTAGTATTCGTTACTCTGTTTTTATCCATCATGAAGGGATTCCGAATCAAACGGGATCCCTTCTTTTTTATTATGCAAGTGCAAAATCCGCACTGTATGTTTATAACTACTTGTCACAAGAGGGATTCATAGTTGAAGAAATCTTTCATCCCCATGCACCCACCCGAGATGAAGCGGAAGTCCATTCCGTGCCTTCGTGGTCATCAGGCGTCCGATTTCTGCTTTTAACTCGAAAAGTGAGGAAAAGTTTGAAAATTCGTCGAACCACTGTTGTATTGGACTGAAAGAATGAACGAGCATCACCGCATGGCTAGCACCAAATCGCTCCGCTTCAATTACGGCAGAAGCTGTTCTATGCAGGAGTTGGTAATAAATGGAATCCGGAACTGGATCTTGCAAGGACAGGACTTCCAATATGTAATTAAGTCGCTTATCCTTTCCCGGTGAGGCATCCGCTTTCCACTCGCCGACAGTCTTATCGAAAGATTCCTCAACCTTCCCTTCAATGGTGATAGAAATGAGATCACCGCCGCTTTTGGCCAGAATCCATACGTCGTTCTGCGAGGGGCGTGAACCGCCCGGTAAGGATACCTTCCACTCCGGAAATATAAGTAGCGGTTCTGCCTTAGCTAAAATTTCATTTTGGGACAGTATATCCATTATTTCCGATGGGAAGCCGTCCTGATCCTCCCATCTGTGTGCCAGTGTACGAGCCGAATAACCTCGCGCCCAATGCTTTATTGGATCAGCAAGAAGCGCTCGCCAATCGCCTGGTCCGCTTGATGGTACGAATACGCGTGACATTGATCCTCCTTTGAGTAAGGACTGAAGCTATCCGGGGGGTAAATTGTTGGACATTTCTTCATTTCTTTTAATAAGTGCAGCGCTGGTCAGACCCTCACGACCACCTTGCCAAAAGACTTTAATACAACCAATAACTGGATCAGTAAAAAATACTCTTACAAGTCTTTTGAGTATTATATGTCTTGAAATAAAGCCCGATATGGGGGGCGACATTTGATAATAGAACGTGACAAGTAGTCTACCAATTAGGTTTGGGAGTAATATTTTGTCACGGAAATTTCGCAGATATACGACTTCAGAAGCAGAAGCGGAATCATAAACAGCCGTGGCAATGAAACAGCCTTCTCCTCTTTTAACAAGACATGCATTCCATCTCAGAACCGTCCCTCCGGGACCCATCTTTATTCTTCCTCGTGTTTCGTGAGGTAGTTTGCCGCTATCGAAAAGCTTCGGGATTTCTTTGAAATTTTCTGGATGAGCTAGAAATTCATCTATGGCAGTCTTTTCAATCCATAGAAGACGATTTTTCCCCTTCCACTTTGTCCTAATTCTTACTGCATTTTCATAAGTGTGCCCATCAACGATCTTATACGCAGGTGTCACATCCTTGCCTAATATTACTTTATTGAATCTTCTAAATTCCTTTGCAAGTTTGAAAACATTGTCGGCAACGCTTGTCTTAATCCCTTTCTCATTAATCATCTTGGTCAATCTTTCCATTTCCTCACTAACTTTAGAAACATCTTTTACGACGCTTGCGTTAAGCCCTTTATCATTAATCATCTTTGTCAATCTTTCTATTTCCTCACATACTTTGGAAACATCTTTTACGACGTTTGCGTTAAGCCTCTCCTCTTCACTCATATTGATCAATCTTTGTATTTCTTCTCGAAATTCTGAAGAATCTGGAATCCCAAGATCTATGCTGAACCGAAGAACTCCCTCTTCTTCTGGATTGTAATAAATCTTGTTGGTTTCTTTATGAAAACGGATAACGAACTCCTCTATTTCTTTAGTTGCATTTGAAGCCAAATGAGAAGTGAGATTAAGAAGTTTATTGAAAGTTTGATCAACATCCAAAGAAAGAAACTCTAATCGCCATTCAATAATATTCTTATATTCGTCGATAATATTCTTGGCGATATAATGGATATGTCTTGCATCACCTGACTGTCCTTCTTTGCCAATTGCTCGTGGATAATCCTCATTAATCAATCGCGTCATAAAGTTTACGATACTTTGAAGTCGAATCACGTGCTCTTGGACCCAGTTAACTATTTGAATGGGATTATCTAATACTATTTTTTCCCTCAAAGGTTTTCCATAGACCAAATCCCTTTTTATATTCTCGCACTCCTTCATATAATCATTTAGTAACTCAGCAAAAAGGAGATGTTCCCAACCACGCGGTTTATCTTTGATGAGTTGGAGTGACTTAGCAGAAATAGAAGAAATGTGATCTTTATCCAATGTTCCGTACCTATCTGTCGCACTATTTAAATGGGACCATGGAATTATTATCACTCAGCAGTCATTCTCATCGATGCATTGACTGCCTTAATCTCTTGCAGAAGCTCCTGCTTCGTTATAATCCCTTTCCTGTCGAGCAGTGCAATGAGCGCCTCTGTCTGGATGATCTCCGATATTATCAGCTCGCGGAATGTGACAGTCTCCCGAGAATCCAGTATTTGCGCCATCTATACACCTGCAACCCTACCCATTTTATGGTCTGAAAACCGCATCCAATAGCCTTCGCGTTGCTTCATATATTGCAGAATCCTTACTTGCCCTTGGACCTGCAACGTTGAGGGTTTCTATTTCATTCTTCTCCACCCAGATCCGTACTGCCTTGCCCGCCTCCTCAAGGCTCATCCTGTTGAAATCGACGTGAAAGAACGGCTTGTCGTTTTTCTCTGCAAGAAATTGGGTTAAAGCAGATCCTCCTGTCAGTCTCCCATGTGATACGATCAGTGTCCCGTCTGCTGCAAGAATGTTCTTCTCCGTGCGCTTTGAGTAGTCTGAGGTCTGCATTTCCTGCAATATGTACTTTGCAGGCAGTCTACCATCCTCAGTCTTCCTGCCTTTGGGAACCCATCCCCCATAAGAAATATTGAATTCAATAGCATAGTCCAGTGCCGCCCTGTCTGCTCCAGTTTGCCCCCCCGATATGATTTTCATTTCATTCCCAGACTCTACAACCAGCTACTTCTTGCCATTCATTTTTTTCACATCATACCTGAGCACCCCGTCTTTCTTCACAATGGCCAGCATGTGCTCCTTCCTCAGATGAGTCAGATGGACGGATACAGTTGCTTTTGTGGTCTTTGCCCTCTTGGCCATCTGCTCGATAGTTGCCCCGTCCAGGAGCATCTCATCAATCTTATCTGCAGTCGTTCCTATTCCGTGCCTCAACCAGTTCCTGTTCTTGAGTGATAATTCATGTGCCTTCTCTGCGTACGCCGTGTCTGCCCTGTCGAGCTTCAATCCACTGCTCATTGGAACACCTCCCATTTATCTCTGCAAATATCTTAGCACTTATTTCTCGGGGAACAATATAAAAAAGGAGACACCACCATGCTCACCATCCCGCACAAGAAGCTCAAATCCCACGCAGACACCATGAGCTTCCTGTTGGATCCTACCAGACTCAAACTCTTCGTCCAGGAGCTTCGCGCTTATCTCAAGTCCACTCAGCATCAATGTCAAAAGAAAGGGTTCGAGAATGACCCCAGGAACTGCGTTCATCGTGGGATTTACGATAGGCCAGAAGTTGTTCTGTTCAGGAGGTTCAATCATTTCTGTACGGGACGGGGGTTAGACTGGGAAGGCGCCAGGGAGATGATGGAGGTCATGCTTGAGAAGCGCTTCCTGTGCGAGTGCGAGATGGTCTGGAGATTAAAGGATGAGCAGGTGGAGAAGAAATTGGCGGGGAGGAGGACTAGTTAGCAGTATGAAAATGATTATTCAAATATAATGTTTGAAAGTTAACACGTCTGTTTTAACATTTATACCTGCCGTCAGAATTTCGCCAATACTATCTGCAAATCTTAATGTTACGGGTAACCCGTCGGCAAACATACAAGCGTTATAATTAAGTTTCGTTAATGATAGTATGTCTCTGCAGATGGTTCTGAAGTCCATTGTCCCCCTGGCTATTTCTATGTTTAGAGGGTTCGGTACTTCAAGTCCCATTTGTGTTTGTAGCCTCGGAATGAAACCGCGCGACCACAGATATCCTTGAGTGTTGTTGATCTGTAGGACTGCACCTCTAGGTACACAATACGAATAATCCCGATATAATTTGAATGTGCCATCATTTCGAATTTTGATTCCGACGACGCTTGTTTTTCCTGCTGCGGCCGTTGAAAAGCCATCCCATTCATCGTCATTAAAGTTGGTACGAGCATGAATGAATATTTGCTCAGGATATATACCGGATCTTTGCCTGAATGCTTCAAGAGATATTTCTAATAACTCCTGTGCGTCCTTTTTTCCTAGATGATATTCTTTGGTCGCTGGATTGTACCATGGTCCCAAGTTTCCTCTGAAAACCATTCCATCGCCGCTATCTAAGAACATTTGGGCAGCGCAACAGGCATTGGCATTATTTTCTCTTATGTCAGTTTTCTTGTATACTAGCCCAAGGTAGCATACCTTTTCGCGTATATCCCCCAACTTCCAAGGTATTCCACCGGTTTTGTAATAAAGTGTAGTGGCAATATTCCAAGCTTTTGCAGTATCAAACTTCTTCTCGGCCTCAATACGCTCCGTATCGTTCCATATCTGATCGTAAGCAATTGTGCTCTCTCTAATAATCTGTGTTACGATTTTCGAAGTAAGGAGCTTGGCTTTCAACTGATGATGAAAATTGATCTCATATTCATATGCCTCCTGCATTCTTGTCAGGTCATCAAATAAGAAAGACTGGTTTATGTTACGATATCTTTTCTTTATTCCAACCTTAATATTATCTGCAGCCTTTGGAATATGCGATTTGGGTCGGCCATAGGCATAAATACTGTCGGGGATTACAACAAACCATACTATAATGGGCATTTCTTCCTGATTTACATATTTTTCAAGGGGAGTGGTATACAGATTTGTGAGGTGATGGACCCTTTGATGCCCGTCAGTATACTTAAGATACTTTTCAATCTCCTCTTTACTGACTTCGATTTCAACAAGGTTCGCGAAATTGACGCATATTCCAAAAGTAGCTTCTAAACCGGGGAAAAACGGCCTCGCTTTGTCCACTAATTCTGGAAATATCGGCTTGTGAAGTTGTTGAAGGTATTCTCTAAAACGTTTTATTTGGCGCTTTGGACCGATAATGCCTACATTTACCTGGCCACTGAGCTTGCTGCGACTAAATGGGCCGAAAAGTATCAAACCGTCTCGCGGATCTTGGAGCCTCTGACCATAGCCAAATGTTAGTTTTGGTTCATGCACATGATACAGTTCAGCCATCGATTACCTCTTCCGTCTCCTCTGGTTCATCGTCCCTTTCGTAATACCCATATTCTCCTTCTAAAATGTTGTGACGGTCTTTTTCCTTCGGTTCGTAATATCCAAAATTCGACTTATAGATATTCGTCCATGGCGGGAGCGACAGCACAAAGGATGGGGATAGCCGTGTCTTTATCGATGGTTTTTCCCTGCAGAGTGCATGAAGAAATGCAAATAGCAAATCACGCCACTCTTTATTAAACAGAAGTCGACCCTTTCTTCTTCTGGCAGAGTGCATCTTGTCCTTATCTTCCCATAAATTGAATCCATCAGTCGTAAACACAATATGTGATTTAAGACCGAACGCAATTTGGGGGCTTAAGATGGGTTTCCCAGATAGAGCAAAATGCCAGAAACTGGCCTGATACTTACCATATAGTGCTTTTTTCTTATTAATCTTCTTATTGCGAAGTGAATAATGGAAATGTATTTTCGAATTGCTCTTATGGGTGAAGTAATAGGCCTGTTTCTTATTGGCCATATTATGCCACCACAGGCCGCGCTCCCTCATGATTATGTGGAAGATTCTTTGCAATAATGACTTGAGGTAGTTATCGACGTCTCTCGCGCTTGGATAGTCTCCTCTATATTCCTTGGAAAGAATATCGCTTACTCGAATTGCATATTTATTTGAAAAATTGATCTTTTGTGTATTGTCATTCACTACGAGTTCAAATTCCGACGTATCATGGAATGTAACAATTATATTAGCTATCCTGGTAGCCGGATATTTACTATGTTGTTGAATCTGAGTAGAAATAGATTCATTATCGAACATATACACAAATAAATATTGGGGAAGGTTCGGAATTGGCCACCAGCTATCGTAATAAATTTCTTGAAGGTCTTTGATTCCACTGCTTATTAAATACTCATTCTCATACCATTCTGAAAAATTGCCAACATTCATAGTCGACGGTTCAACACCATCTTTTTTTAATTTCTTAATTAACTGCGCATATCCGACAGCCCAGTTTTCATGGAATGGGATTTGGTTCAGAGTGTCAGCACCGATAAATAAATTATATTCAGATTTGTCGATATTAAGGAGAATGATGAAGTCTTTGATGTCGCTGGCTTTAGCAATACTTTCTGCAAGGCTCTTCTCTTTCTCTATGCCGTCTCTTAATATTCCTCTTTTCTTTTGTGAGCATATATCTTCGCTATAGACCATCAAAAACTTTCTTGCCTTATGACGAATTACCTGATCGATTTCCTGCCAAAACTTCTCCCCACCAAGTAATGCTTGCTTATCAATCCATACATTGTAGCCGTCTGCTTGCAGTCTAGAAGCAAGCCAAATTGTAAAATCATTATCTTCAGGAGTTGCATGGCTTATAAAAATAGAATTTCTCTCCTGAACTGAATTGCCATCAATCAACATTGATCCCCTAACTCCATTTGTCGAATCGGTATATTACACGATTCCTATCTCCTGTATTTTCTATTATTGTTTCTTATCCACCCTTTCCCGAATACAGGCAATCAATGTCCTCAAATCGGCTTCATCGAGTTGGAGTAAAAATTCCAGGTAGGTGTCTGTCTGCAGCAGCCTCTTGAGAATAAAGACGAGATCTTCCTTTGCCATCCCTTCCTCCCCCAGTTCCAGGATAACGAGTACTTCTATATATATAAATCATTGAAAATTCAAGGATATTCATGAATTGCCCAAAATACGTGCAGAAAGGAGAAGAATCACCATGCTCAACCAGTGCGTCCTCACAGGGAATTTAGGTCAGGATCCCGAAGTGTTCTATTCCTCTGAAGGGAATCCGGTGACAAGTTTCAACATCGCGTTCCACAGCTCCAAAAAGAAGACCTGCTGGATCCGGGTCGTCTGCTTCCAGAAGCTCGCGGACATCGCAGCAAGATGTCTTCACAAGGGTGCCAGGATAGCCGTCATCGGAACCCTCGACAGACACGTCTGGGAGACCGATGAGGGGGTCTCCAAGAGCACCTACCAATTAATTTGCAATTCACTGGAGTTCATACGTACAGACGGGCGCGGTTTCAAGGAGGGAGAAGCCAAAGACGACACCCCCTTCTGAGAAAGGAGGGGATGCCAATGCAGGAGAAGACCGTAAAGCTCATCATCAAGGCAGCGGAGATCGCAATCGGCATCGCAATACTTATCAAAGAAATCTTCGGAGGTGGAAAACATGACGACAGCGGAGCTTCAAAAAAGAAGTGAGAAGTCCCAGAACCTCAGGGTCATCCAGGTGGATGAAACCTGGTTCTACGTGGAGAGTGACGAGGGCAAAATCTGCTACAAGGTCTGCTACGCGGGCGAGGAGAACTACTGCTGCCCCTGCGGTGATTTCCAGAAGGGGGCCAAGAGCGATTTGAACTTCAAGTGCAAGCACATCCTGGCGGTCATGAACTGCGTACCCAACGGGGAACAGGAGAAGGCGCAGTTTCTGGAGCGAAGAAAACCGAAACTGGACGAGAGGTTCATCACGACGATCGAGAACAAGGACTTCGTGCTCTACGCAGGGCTTCTTGACCTCGGTCACCAGAAGGGAATCCTCAAGATCGACGTGGAACCCCTTCAGCTTCCCACAGCGGAAAACGGTCACATGGCGTTCTGCAAGGCAACGGTGCTCTCCAAGTCGGGTGAGGTCTACACCGACGTTGGGGATGCCAACCCTCAAAACTGCCATCCCAGAGTTGCCAAGCATCTGCTTCGCATGGCCAGCACACGAGCAATTGCCAGGGCTCTTCGTTCCATGACCAACGTGGGGATGACAGCACTGGAGGAAATTGCGGACTTCGGGGACATCATCGACGTCCATGACAAGCGGGAAGCCAGGAAGATCCCTCAGGCAGCACCCAGGAAGATTGCCAAGGTGGAGAAGAAGGATATCAAGTCCATCCCCCAGCAGGAGCAGGCTGCTCAGGCAAATCAGGATAATCCCCCTCCTGCCCAAGCTGCCCCTCAACCCGGTAACGACAACAAGGCAGCTGAAGCAAGGAAAGCGGACGGGAATGGCAACGGAAAGGGCAAGACCAAGCAAGAGGCTATTCCCAAGATC
>Ga0116172_10003279_pt1 | contig 13601 bp, 9 predicted proteins | sample AD_UKC083_MetaG_FD_89799 | JGI IMG/M metagenome (GOLD analysis project Ga0116172, IMG submission 89799) | Active sludge microbial communities of municipal wastewater-treating anaerobic digesters from USA - AD_UKC083_MetaG | ecosystem: Engineered > Bioreactor > Anaerobic > Digestate | place: USA...
GATGAGAGCAGCGGGATCTGCTTGCGCCGGCCTCAGCTCCTTTGGGCCGACGGTTTATGCCATCACCGATACCCAGACAAGAGACATCGAGTCCGCAGCTCATGATGTAATGAGATCTGTGGGGGGAGAGGTCATGATCACAAGAGCCCGAAATGAAGGGGCTCGTATCAGGGCGCTCCAATGATTCTATGCACAATTGATCTTTGCCTGAGCCTATCCCGCTCAGATGGTTCCGTCTATTATAGTTCTCTGCCATTCTTGCGCCCTCTAAAATCTACCTAAACAAAAAAAATAAATCCTTCTGCATGCTAATAACGAACAATGGACTCAGATCAGGCCGCAATTTTTATTATCATATCCATTGCTTTTGCCTTCTTCATCTGGGGGCGATGGCGTTACGACCTGGTTGCCATGATGGCACTGCTCACATCGGTCATTTCAGGCGTCGTGCCCGGGAGCCAGGCGTTTTCCGGTTTTGCTCATCCCGCCGTTATTACCGTAGCGGCTGTGCTTATAATCAGCCGTTGTTTTCTGGAATCCGACTTAATTGAATTCATCTTCCGGCATATCTCGAAGTCGAACCGCTCAGTCAATGATCAGGCTCTCTCCCTGACCGGTCTGGTGGCCCTCCTCTCAGGATTCATGAACAACGTGGGTGCCCTGGCCCTTCTCATGCCTGTAAGCATCCGCATCTCTCGCTCCGGCGGCAGCTCGCCGTCCCTCTACCTTATGACCCTGGCCTTCGGCTCGCTTCTGGGCGGCCTGATCACCCTCATTGGAACTCCTCCTAACATCATCATCTCCACCTTCAGGGCAGATAACCTTGGACAGCCATTCACTATGTTCGATTTTACGCCCGTCGGCCTGGGAGTAGCATTCGTCGGGCTGGTCTTCATTTCATTGATAGGATGGAGGCTAACCCCCATACGCCAGGGGCAGGCCTCCAGGGAAGAGGAATTTGAGGTTGAAAACTACTATACCGAGGTGAGAATCCCTGAGAGCTCGATGACATCGGGCAAGAGCATCCATGAGCTTTTGTCTGAAGCAGGATCTGATATCCAGCTCCTGGGAATATGGAGAGAACAGCAATGCTTGTCGGATCTGAATGACAGCGAGGTTCTCCTGCCGGATGACATTCTGATCATCAAGACCAACGTCGATGACCTGGATAAATTGCTCAAATCCGCCAATCTTGAGCTGGTGGGCTCAAAGGAGGCAGGAGCGATTCAGTCAGAGAGGATCGGCTTGATGGAGGTAGTGGTGATGAACAGCTCCCTCCTGGCAGGAAAATCCGCAAACAGCATCTGCATGCGTCGGCACTATGGTGTCAATCTGATCGCTGTGGCAGGCCACGACTCCAAAAGCCTGAAGCGCCTGAGCCAGATCATCTTTCACCCAGGGGATGTTCTGCTCCTGCAGGGCTCTGCGGATTCCCTGCCTGGAATTGTGGAACTGTTGGGTTGCCTGCCGCTTGCAGAGCGCAACCTAAAGTTGGGCCAGGCAAAAAATATGATTTTGCCTTTGGTCATCTTTGCTCTTGCCATCATCAGCTCAGCGTTGGGCCTGCTTCCCGTGGAGGTTGCTTTTGTCGGCGCGGCAACGGTCATGGTCCTGATTGGAATCCTGAGTCTGCAGGAGGCTTATGAGAGCATAGACTGGTCGATCATCATTCTCCTGGGAGCAATGATCCCCGTCAGCCAGGCTCTGGAGAGCAGCGGAGGAGCGGAGCTGCTCGCCGGGAACCTGCTGCAGGTCTTTGGCCAGTTTCCCGCAGCGGTCATTTTGACCGTCCTGCTGGTCTGGACAATGGTCCTCACAAATGTGGTGAACAATGCAGCGGCAGCCGTCCTCATGGCTCCAATCGCCTATGACACGGCTCTGGTCATCGGTGCGTCTCCAGATCCTTTTTTGATGACGATAGCCATTGGCGCTTCGTGCGCTTTTCTGACCCCGATAGGCCACCAGTCCAACACTCTGGTGATGGGGCCGGGGGGCTATAAGTTCGGCGACTACTGGCATATGGGCCTACCGCTATCTATTATCGTCACAGCGGTGACAATTCCCTTGATATTATGGTTCTGGCCGTTGTTCTAATCAGAACAGTATCCAGTATCAGGGTGCGGTCTAAAGAGAGGTTTGCATGAGCACCAGGCTCAAGATAAGAATTTCTTCAATGGGATTGCAGCGAGCACCACGAATATCAATCCATACCAGTACCATTCCAGGCTCAACAAAGGCGGCCAGAGCTTTGCGACCATTAATGCAAAAGCGGCGACGCAAAACTTCGTAAGCCCCAAATCCACCCATGTCAGCCTGCCAATCCTGTCGTTTGCCCAATCAAATATGCTCATATTTCTCGTGTTTTAATTCGCCCATTGAGGAGTTATATTTATCTGTCAAGGGTATTAGCATATGCTGGGCATACGCTGCAGAAGTTTAAAGTCTCATCTGAGATCAGCATAATGTTTATGATGCTGGAGGCCATGAACCCATCCAGAGGCAGAATCATATGGCAATACTGATCCATATCCAGGCAACCAGACAAAATGTTGCTCCTTTTACAGATTTAAGCTTGATATTCAAGGATACATTTCCCTGCAGTGGATGTATGCAGCATGAGTAATGGGGATTTAAACTGGATAGCCAATTTCATTTGGGGCATTGCTGATGATGTCTTGCGTGACTATTACGTACGGGGCAAGTATCGAGATGTAATTTTGCCCATGACGGTTATCCGCCGACTGGATGCAGTGCTGGAGCCTAACAAGAAAGCCGTATTGGAGATGAAAAAGCATCTTGATGAGGCAGGGGTCAGCAATCCGGATGCTGCCTTGCGTCAGGCCGCCTGCCAGGCCTTCTATAATACATCGCCATTCTTGCTGAGAGATTTGAGATCCAGGGCCAAGGCTCAGCAGCTCAAAGCTGATTTTGAGGCCTACCTGGACGGCTTCTCACCTAACGTCCAGGAGATACTGGATAAATTCAAGTTTAGAAACCAAATACCAACCCTGGTAGAAGCCGATATCCTGGGAAATCTGATTGAAAAGTTCCTCGACCCTTCCATAAATCTCAGCCCCATTCCGGTCTATGAACCCCGGGGAGGCATCCGTCTTCCTGCGCTCGATAATCATGCCATGGGCACGATCTTTGAGGAGCTGATACGCCGCTTCAATGAAGAGAACAATGAGGAAGCAGGAGAGCATTTCACTCCTCGGGACGTGGTGAGGCTAATGGCAGATCTTATCGTCCTTCCCATTGCCGACAGGATTGAGTCTGGGACGTACCTCCTTTATGACGGTGCCTGCGGCACAGGGGGAATGCTCACCATTGCAGATGAGCGTCTGAAAGAGATTGCTGCAAAGCGAGGAAAGGAGGTATCCATCCATCTCTTCGGGCAGGAGGTCAACCCCGAAACCTATGCCATCACCAAGGCAGATCTGCTCCTCAAGGGTCAGGGCGAGGAGGTGGAGCAATTCCAGCTTGGCTCCACCCTGTCCCAGGATGCTTTTCCCTCGCGCGAGTTCGACTTCATGCTCTCCAATCCCCCTTATGGCAAGAGCTGGAAGACCGATCTGGAGCGCATGGGCGGCAAGGGAGACATAAGGGATCCGCGCTTCATCATTGAGCACAATGACGATTCAGAGTTCAAGCTGGTCACCCGCTCCAGCGACGGGCAGATGATGTTTCTGGTGAATATGCTCTCCAAGATGAAGCACAAAACGCTGCTTGGCAGCCGCATCGCTGAAGTGCATAATGGCTCTTCTCTCTTTACCGGCGATGCAGGCCAGGGAGAGAGCAATATCCGCCGCTGGATAATTGAGAACGATTGGCTGGAGGCCATCATCGCCCTGCCGCTGAATATGTTCTACAACACCGGCATTGCCACCTACATCTGGGTTATAACCAATCGCAAGCCAGAGCACCGCCGGGGCCGGGTGCAGTTGATCGACGCCACACAATGGTTCAAGCCCCTTAGAAAGAACCTGGGAAAGAAGAACTGCGAGCTTTCTGAGGAGGATATCCGGCGCATCTGCGACACATTCCTCGAATTCCAGGAGACTGAGCAGTCGAAGATCTTCCCCAACCAGGCCTTCGGCTACTGGAAGGTGACTATCGAGCAGCCATTGCGGCTGAAGGGAACTGATCACGAGCGCGCCTGTACGCCTGCGGAGATCAAGAGGCTGAAAGAGAGCGCTGAGCGTTCTGAGAGTGCCCCACCAGTGATCAGAAAGATCCATAAATCGGGCACTGTTCCAGATCCATTGCACGGCCTCTTCGAGGTCATGATCAAGGGCAAGCCTCGGGTGGTGGAGTATGAGCCTGACACTGAACTGAGAGACAACGAGCAGGTGCCGCTTCAGGAGGAGGGCGGGATCGAGGCCTTCCTGCGCCGGGAGGTGCTACCCTATGCTGCGGATGCCTGGTATGATCCGGAAAGCATCAGGATAGGATATGAAGTCAGCTTCACCCGGTACTTCTACAAGCCCAAGCCGCTGCGGACACTGGAGGAGATCAGGGCGGATATTGTGGCGGTGGAGAGGGAGACGGAAGGGCTGATTCAATCTATTCTAATTGATGCAGAGAGGGACTGACTATGCCTACACAACGCTACTCTGTCACTCAGGTTCCAATTAGGAATCTGTTTGCATGGATTGATTCTGGCGAGATCGCTATACCTGAGATTCAGAGGCCTTTCGTTTGGGATGCGGTCAAGGTCCGCAAGATGCTGGATTCATTGTTCATGGGATACCCTGTAGGATATCTAATCGCATGGCGTAATCCAAATGTTAAGCTAAAGGATGGAACAACTTCTTCTGGCAAGCGAATAATTATCGATGGCCAGCAGCGGATTACTGCCCTCATGGCAGCTATCCTCGGATTTGAGGTCGTGAATAAAGACTACAAGAGGGTACGCATCAAGATTGCATTTCATCCGATCAAACAACAATTCGAAGTATCGAATCCTGCCATCGAAAAAGATGTCTCATGGTTGCCGGATATAGCAGATGTCTTTGACTCGAAAACCAGTCTCTTCAACCTCGTGACTGATTATTGCCAGAAAAATCCAGGTGCAACAAATGATGAAATCTTCAGCAGTATAGAATCGTTAAGAGGGATAGTAAATAATCAAATTGGCCTCATCGACCTGGATTCAGAGCTTGATATCGAAACTGTAACAGAGATATTTATTCGCGTCAACTCAGCGGGCGTGCCTCTCAGTCAGGCGGACTTCGCTATGTCGAAGATAGCTGTCAATGAGATCTATGGTGGCAATATGCTGCGCAAGGCTATAGATTATTTCTGTCACTTGGCCATAGCCCCAGAATTCTTCCAGGAATTGAAGAACGATGAGGATTTTGCAAATAGCGAGTTCATGCATCAAATGTCTTGGCTCCGCAGAGAGAATGATGACCTTTATGATCCTTCTTATACAGATATGTTAAGAGTAGCATTCACCTCTGAATTCCGACGTGGTCGCTTGGAAGACCTCGTAGCATTGCTATCAGGACGCAATTTCGAGACAAGACAATATGAAGATGTTATCGTTGAGGACTCATTTAATCGATTGGAAAAGGGCATCAACCAATTCATGAATGAAGATCACTTCCAACGCTTCATCATGATCATTCGCTCAGCAGGCTTCGTCAATGCATCAATGATCAGATCTCAGAATTCTTTGAACTTCGCTTACATCCTTTATCTGACTTTGCGCGATCAAGGATTTCCCAATGCAGATATTGATCTCTATGTTAGGCGCTGGTTCGTTATGTCTATACTTACTGGTAGATATTCATCCTCTCCTGAATCGACCTTTGACCAAGACATACGGCAGATTCATGAACTTGGAGTTGAAAAATATGCAGATATTCTAATTCGAGGCCAGCTATCTGATGCATTTTGGAAATCCGTGCTACCACAGGCATTGAATACCTCTGTGGCTTCAAGCCCTTACTTCCGCCTATTCGAGGCTGCACAGGTAAAGATGATTGATACGGGCTTCCTGTCCAGGGATATTATAGTAAGAGACCTGATCGAAGTTCAATCGGATGTCCATCATATCTTCCCACGGAATTACCTTAAGAAAAATGGGATGAGCAGAGAACAATACAATCAAATCGCCAACTACGCGGTAGCCCAGAGCGAGATCAACATTGCCATCGGCAGCAAAGAGCCAAAAATATACTTTAGCCAGCTACTTGATCAATGCCAGGGAGGGCCAAAACGGTATGGGAATATTACTGATCTCGATAGCTTGAAAGATAACTTCAGAGCGAACTGCATTCCCAATGGCATGGAGGAGATGACATTTGATGATTATTCTTCATTCCTCTCTGAGCGGCGGGTGCTGATGGCGCAGAAAATAAGGAAATATTTCGAGGATCTCTGAGATGGCTGTATTAAAACCATATCTCGAATACAGAGACTCCGGTGTGCCATGGCTAGGGGAGGTGCCCAAGCATTGGAAGGTACAAAAACTTAGAACTATCATGAAAGGAGTCACTGAGCGGAATAGACCTGATTTGCCCCTTCTATCAGTTGTGCGTGAAAAGGGTGTTATTCTGCGTGATATTACAGAAAAGGGTGAGAATCACAACTTTATTCCAGACGATCTCTCAAATTATAAAGTTGTCCGGGAAGGGCAATTTGTAATGAACAAGATGAAAGCATGGCAAGGATCATATGGGGTCTCACGATATAATGGAATTGTTAGCCCAGCCTATTTTGTGTTTGATATACACCTAGTGGAAGGCTCTTACTTTCATTCTGCAATCCGCTCCAAGGCTTATGTTCCTTTATTCACACAGGCATCTGATGGTGTTCGAATTGGTCAGTGGGATCTATCACAAGTTCGAATGAAGGAGATCCCCTTTTTCATCCCGTCACTTGCCGAACAATCCGCCATCGTCCGCTTCCTCGACCACATGGACCGCCGCATCCGCCGCAACATCCTTGCTAAGCAGAAGCTGATCAAGCTGTTGGAGGAGTACAAGCAGGTCATTATCCACCGCGCTGTCACCCGCGGCCTCGATCCCACCGTCCCGCTCAAGCCCTCTGGCGTGGATTGGCTGGGGGAGGTGCCGAAGCATTGGAAGGTTTGGCAAATCGGCCATTTCTCGCGTGTCGGTAATGGCTCAACACCATCACGCGGGAATTCAGCCTACTGGAATAGGGGTCACTATCCTTGGCTCAATAGCGCTTATGCAAATCAAAAGGTCATCACGAAAGCTGACCAGTTTGTTACTGATATCGCATTGGAAGAGTGTCATTTACCTATTGTTCCTCCATCTAGTGTTTTGGTAGCGATCACAGGGCAAGGAAAGACACGAGGCAAGGCAGCATTATTGTGTATTGAAGCAACAATCAATCAGCACATGGCTTTCATCATACCACGTGCCAATATCGCTTTAGCTAATTATCTGCGATTAGTACTGCATGGCGCCTACAATCAGCTTCGCGCCATCAGTGATGATTCAGGTAGTACAAAGGGGGCGCTAACATGCACTGATCTCAAGCATTTTAGCATCGCTCTGCCGCCCCTTTCTGAGCAAAGAGTAATACTGAAATCTGTGAGAAGTGAAATCCGAACTATCAGCATTAATATCGATCATGCCGACCGCGAAATCTCCCTCCTTCGTGAATACCGCACCCGTCTCATCTCAGACGTTGTCACCGGCAAGATAGATGTCCGCGGCATAGACCTTCCCGCCGCCTATGAAGATACCGGCGCGCCTGCAGAAGACAATAAACTCTTCGATACAGAGGCCGCCCCGGAGGACTGCGAGATTCCAGAAGAAATCCCGGCGGAGGCGGACTGATATGAGCGAGGATCAGGGCACAACCCCACCGGACACCGGGATCTTATTCTACCAGACCGAGGACGGCAAATCCCGCATTCAGGTCCGGCTGAAGGATGGCACCGTCTGGCTTAACCAGAGGCTGTTGGCAGAGCTATACCAGGTGTCAGTGCCAACCATCAATGAGCATATCTCAACCATTTATAGCGACCACGAGCTATCTCCCGAGGCAACTATTCGGAAGTTCCTAATAGTTCGAACCGAGGGCAGCCGCCGGGTGGAGCGATTGATAGACTTCTACCGCCTGGAGATGATCCTGGCCGTGGGCTACCGCGTCCGCAGCCACCGGGGGGTGCAGTTCCGCCGCTGGGCCACAGAGCGGCTGCAGGAGTATATCGTCAAGGGATTTGTGCTGGACGACCAGAGGCTCAAAGGGGAGAGGGCCCTCGGTGCAGACTACTTCGACGAACTGCTGGAGCGCATCCGGGACATCCGGGCCTCGGAGAAGCGCTTCTACCAGAAGGTTAGAGACATCTATGCCCTTTCCATCGACTACGACTCCCAGGCGGAGAGCACCCAGGATTTCTTTGCAGCAGTGCAAAACAAGCTGCACTGGGCCATCACCGGCCACACCGCTGCCGAACTGATCTCTGAGCGGGCAGATGCGGACAGGCCGAACATGGGCCTTACCGCCTGGAAAGGGGCAAAGGTTCGCCAGTCAGATATCTTTGTGGCCAAAAACTACCTCCTGGAAGACGAAATAAGACAGCTCAACCGCCTGGTGACCATGTGGCTGGACTACGCTGAAGACCAGGCCAGCCGCAGAAAGCCGATCTACATGAGAGACTGGCGGGAGAGGCTGGACGCCTTCCTCCAGTTCAACCAGCGGGCAATACTCGAGCACAGCGGGAGGATATCCATGGAGGAAGCCAAACGCCGAGCCTTGCAGCAGTACCAGGAATTCAATCAGCGAAGGATCGAGGATGGAGACGAGCAGGCTGAGAAGGAGTTTGAAGAGGAGATCCGAAGGATGCTCCCCAAAGACCGGGAGGATGAAAAATGAGCCCTACAGATACCTCTGAAAAAATGCTCGAATCCATAATAGTCCGGAGCCTGGTGGATGATGCCAGCTATATCCAGGGCGACAGCAGGGATTACGACCGGGACCATGCAGTAGATAAAAAGAAGCTCCTGGAATTTCTCCACTCCACTCAGCCCAAAGTAGTCAGGAAGTTGAATCTGGACGAAGAAGGCATCAAGCTTCAGCAGTTCTTATCCCGCCTCCAGGGCGAAATCACCAAACGGGGCATAGTGGACGTCCTCCGCAAAGGCATCAGCCAGGGCCCGGCAGCTCATGTGGACCTATTTTTTGGCTCTCCCTCGCCCAACAATCCCAGGGCTGCAGAGCTATTCGCTGCCAATATCTTCAGCATCACCCGCCAGCTTCGCTACAGCAAAGATGAGTCCCAACTCGCCCTTGACCTGTGCCTATTCATCAACGGCCTGCCCTTGGCCACATTCGAGCTAAAAAACAGCCTGACCAAACAGACCGCAGAGGATGCTGTCCAGCAGTACAAACGTGACCGCAACCCCCGTGAGCTTCTCTTCCAGTTCGGTCGATGTGCCGTGCACTTCGCCCTGGATGATAACGAAGTTATGATGTGCACAAATTTGGCGGGCAAAGACTCCTGGTTTTTGCCCTTCAACAGGGGCTATAACGATGGTGCAGGCAACCCGCCCAACCCGGAGGGCATCAAGACCGATTACCTCTGGCGGGATATCCTCACCCCAGGTGGCCTGACCGATATTCTGGAGAACTACGCCCAACTGGTCGAGGAGAAGGATGAACGCACCGGAAAGAAGAGACGGAAACAGATATTCCCCAGATACCACCAGCTCGATGCGGTCCATAAACTGCTCTCCGATGTTGCCAGCCGGGGAGCGGGCAAGCGTTACCTTATTCAGCATTCTGCAGGCAGCGGCAAGAGCAACTCCATAGCCTGGCTCGCCCATCAGCTCATCGGCCTGGAACGGGAAGGAAAAACGATCTTCGACTCCATAGTCGTTGTCACCGACCGCCGGGTGCTGGACAGACAGATCAAGAACACAATCAGGCAGTTTGCCCAGGTCTCAGCCACCGTTGGACACGCCGACCGCTCTCTTGACCTGCGCCGGTTCCTGGCCGAAGGCAAGAAGATCATCATCACCACGGTGCAGAAGTTCCCCGTTGTCATGAAGGAGATCGGAGATGATCACAGAGGTCGCACCTTCGCCATAATCATCGATGAGGCCCATTCCAGCCAGGGAGGCCGAACCTCAGCCAAGATGAACATCGTCCTTTCCAAAGAGGGAAGGGAGATGGATGATGAGACAATAGAAGACAGAATCAACCGCATCATGGAATCCAGAAAGATGCTCTCTAGTGCCAGCTACTTCGCTTTCACCGCTACACCCAAGAACAAAACCCTGGAGATCTTCGGCGAGCCATTCAAGGAAGGAGATACTGTAAAGCACCGCCCCTTCCACAGCTACACCATGAAACAGGCCGTCCAGGAGGGATTCATCCTGGATGTTCTCAAGAACTACACTCCTGTGAATAGCTATTATCGCCTGATGAAAAAGGTGGAAGACGATCCGGAGTTTGATACCAAGAAAGCCCAAAAGAAGCTTCGCCGCTACGTGGAGCAGAACGATCATGCCATAAGAATGAAGGCCGAGATCATGGTCGATCACTTCCACGATCAGGTCCTGGCGAGAAATATGATCGGCGGCCAGGCTAAAGCTATGGTCATCACCGGCGGCATCCGGCTGGCAATTGAATATTATCAGGCCATCTGCAGCTACCTGACCGAACGCAAGAGCCCATGGAAGGCGATTGTGGCTTTCTCAGGAGAGCACGAGTACGGCGGACAGAAGGTGACTGAAGCATCACTTAACGGATTTCCCAGCAACATCATCCCGGATCGTTTCCGGGAAGATCCTTATCGATTTCTGGTGGTGGCGGACAAATTCCAGACCGGCTATGATGAACCTCTGCTGCATACCATGTATGTGGACAAGCCGCTCTCAGACATCAAAGCTGTGCAAACCCTCTCCCGCCTCAACCGGGCTCACCCTCAGAAGCATGATACATTCGTGCTGGATTTCTTCAATGACTCTGATGCAATCCAGGCAGCCTTCGCACCGTATTACCGCACTACCATCTTGAGCGAAGAGACCGATCCAAATAGGCTGCATGACCTGAAAGCAGATCTCGATGGTTATCAATTCTATAACTGGATAGAGGTCAATCATTTCGTCGAACTGTACCTTGGCGGAGCAGATCGAGAGAGGATCGATCCCATCCTGGATTCCTGCGTTCACGCCTACATGAACGAGACCGATGAGGACGGACAGGTGGATTTCAAAGGCAAAGCCAAGGGCTTCGTCCGGACATATGGCTTTTTGGCTTCCATCCTGCCGTTCACCAATGCCGAATGGGAGAAGCTATCCATCTTTCTAAACTTCCTCATACCAAAGCTCCCTGCTCCCAAAGAGGAAGATCTCTCCAGGGGCATCCTGGAAGCCATTGATATGGAAAGCTACAGAGTTGAGGTTCGTTCCTCGATGAATATCATCCTTGCCGACCAGAATGGAATTATCGATCCCGTTCCCATGGGCGCGGGCGGACACATGCCTGAGCCCGAGCTAGATCTCTTGAGCAACATAATCAATGCTTTCAACGAACAGTTCGGCAACATCGATTGGAGAGATGCGGACAAGATTAGAAGAGTGATAACCGAAGAAATCCCGGAAAAGGTCTCAGCAGATAAGGCATATCAGAACGCTATGAAGAACTCGGACCGGGAGAACGCCCGCATCGAGCATGACAAAGCTCTTCAGCGGGTTATAGTTGGACTCCTATCTGATCACGCTGAGCTTTTCCGGCAGTTCAGCGATAATCCAACATTCAAGAAATGGCTCTCTGATACAATCTTCATGGCAACATATAGCGAGGCTGCTGGATGAACGACAGCCACTTTAAACTATCCGATATGGATGATTGCACTCTGCCCATCCTGGCTTCAATATCGGCGACTTCAAGATGCTCCTATCAGGAAATTAGTCAAATTTTTTGTAGGTTCATCAGCGATGCTTCAAGAGATCTGAGGTCATCGTGGAGAATGTTCCAGTGAAGAGTTTAGGAGGATTGTCAAACCGCCAAATAAAGAACGACCAAGATTATTCGCCTCGGCTTTATTTTTCTCAAGAATTTGAGCCATGATTTTCGCACGGCGCAGCTGTTTAATAAAACTTAAATTGTAGTACGTATTAGTATTATCTATGGCCTTTTGCGGGCCTGCTTGATGCATGCATGAGGTATTTGACATGAAGAAAATAATTGCGTTATTGCTATTGCTGGCCATTTGCATTCCAGCAATGGCAGCGGAGTTGCCGGATTTGACTGGGAACTGGTCTGGAGTCATGGATCATGTGGGATATGATAAGAACACTGCTTGGCTTCCGAATGAAACCGTCTCCTACTGGCCAGGCGGGGAAGTGAGCTTGAACATCACAGAGCAAAACGGACGATTGTTTTCGGGGACGATGATTCCAAACGGAAGCCCTCTGTCTGTAGAAATTGTGCTGGGCGTCTTGAGCGTTGATAATGAGTCCATCACAATGGTAGACGAGAACGGCTACTTGTGGGGCAGCGTGATCTCTCCAACAGAGATTGAGCTGAACTATCAGGAAGTCTGCATAGAAGGAATGGTAGTAGGAAGCGGGGTGTTCAAGAAAGTTTGATGGCGATCACATATTTTTTTAACGACAATGATTAATAGCAATCAGCTCATAAATCAATTTTAAATGAATTGCTGTCCCAGGCCGAATATAGTTATAAGCAGATGCATAGAGTTTGATCACTGCCGCTATGACGGGAGCATGATAGCGAGCGATTTTGTAGCAGCTCTCAAGCCTCATGCCCACTTTATCCCCGTGTGTGCGGAGATGGAGATAGGCCTTGGAGTTCCCAGAAGCTCTATTCGGGTTGTGTCTGTTAAGGGAGAGCTCAGGCTCATCCAACCGGCCACCGGCCTGGATGTGACCGATAAGATGGTATCGTTCTCCAGGAGCTTCCTTTGTTCGCTATCTGGAATTGATGGATTCATTCTGAAGTTCCGCTCGCCATCCTGTGGCATGAAGGATATCAAGGTTTACTCCAGCCCGGACAGTCCAAGCACGGCAACCAAAGCGGCTGGCTTTTTCGGAGGAGCTGTGATCAAGAGCTTTCCAGATCTGGCCATCGAGGATGAGGGAAGGCTGAGAAACAACAACCTCAGAGAGCATTTTCTAACTAGGATCTTCACCCTGGCCGGCTCCCAGGTACACCTCCAAAGCCAATGTGCTCATGCCATTGAGAAGTACAAGCAGAAGAAGCTTCCGTTCAGCGCACCGCTCTCCATCCTGCAGAGCTGGATTGCCCGCTTCGATGAGGAGTATTTGAAGGAGCAGACCTTTTTCGAGCCCTTTCCAGAGAAACTGATAGAGCTCTGCCGGGACACTCAATGCGAATGGGCGGGAGCAGATCTATTTGAAGGGAGAAAGGCGGGCAGAGCTGATTAAATTGATCCAACTTTATTAGCTCTCATTGCTATTCCCTTTCATCATTCCCATCCCATCTTCAGGAGATATCGCTCTTCCAGAACGATCACCCTTCAGAGACGATCACCTTTCCAGAGCCGCTGACCATCTGGCTGACATTCCTGGGATAGCCCTTATAGTAAACGCTTCCGCTGCCGCTTATCAGGGCATTCAGCTCATCCA
>Ga0116172_10003291_pt1 | contig 13573 bp, 8 predicted proteins | sample AD_UKC083_MetaG_FD_89799 | JGI IMG/M metagenome (GOLD analysis project Ga0116172, IMG submission 89799) | Active sludge microbial communities of municipal wastewater-treating anaerobic digesters from USA - AD_UKC083_MetaG | ecosystem: Engineered > Bioreactor > Anaerobic > Digestate | place: USA...
AACGGGTGATCTGGTTATTCCGAGACGGACACGTGCACGTGTCCGAAATCACTGATCGGAATAAACCGAAATGGGTGGGCGGATGAAACCGAAATCACTGATCGGATTGCTCCGAAATACGCATGAAATCTACCCGTCCTCGTACGAGACCATACTCTGGGTAGAGTCGACCTTCGGTGTGGACCTGCGGTCCAAGGCCATGGCTATTGCCAAACAGCGTGTGGAACTCCGCAAGAAGACGACGGAGCAGCTCGGAGGAGTCACGAGGTGAGTAGCGTTGGCAAGCACGAAAATTGACGTGAACCACAGCAGGATTGCGCGGGTCCAGGACCTTGACGAACTGGCAGGCGTTTTGTTTCCTGGGAACCGGCATCATCAGCGGATCTTCTTGGCGGTGTTTGTCGAGTTGAAGTGGGCGGAAGGCCAGTTCCTGGAAGCGCTGGAGCCCGTGGCGGACAAATACGGCATCACCCGCCGGTCTCTGGAGACGGTTCGTGCCAAAATGCGCCGGCTGGGACTGATTGACCACGTTTCCCGATTCGGCCAAAAGCACGGGTACCGGGAGGGTTGGGTGTTCTCCAACAGGTTCGTTCATGCGCTTGAGAAGTTTGCCAGTCTGGCTGTCAAGTTCAGGGAATGCAGGAACGCGATGCAGGAACGAAAGGATCGGGATCTGCTTTCGTATCTGTGACGTGTGGCCTTGCCATGCTGTTTCGAGGATGACGGGGCACCCATGCGGGTCAGCTCTTTTTGGAAGTCTTCACGCCGAAGGGACCTATCTGTTGGCGGGTTTTGCGGCTGCCGCATTTCGGGCATTTGACCCGTTTCTTGTCGTGTTCCGTTATGGTCATTTGCAGCAAGAAGTGTTTCTTGCACGCTTGGCATTGGTACGAGTAGGTAGGCATGGCCATTTCCTCCTGCCAGGCGTTCAGCCCAACGGCTTCTCTGTCAGCTAACATGGTGGCACAACGCCTGTGCTCTCGCCAAATCTTGCCTCGTACGAATCTGCCTGTAAATACGGAAAAACCAGCTGATTGTCTCGTTGCCCGTCGGTGAGGCCGGATATGAGGCGCGGAATCTTGACCCCTGGAGATAGTAAAGGCACTCGCCCTCCTATTTCTGGCATCCCGCACGAGTGCGGCGGCCTATCTAAGCCGGGTCTCATATGTTCGGTCTGCTGTTCAATGGGCGTTCCTGCGCTGGAAATGCGCGGATTCGCACGGTTTTCGGGGCAGAGCAGGTTACGGCGTGGTTAGGCACTATGACTGGAGCCTCTTTTTAACAGGGCAATCCCCAGCGGTGTTCCTCTAAGAGGGCGTCCTTAGACCAAAAAGGCCGGGGGTTGAGAAGCTCAATTAAGAAGAGGGAGTTCCGGAAAACTAAAGATCAGACACGGCAGCGTCTAGTGATGATACTCCATGAAACACGAGCACCATGTATTGACCACCCTCGCACCTCAATTGCTGCAAAGCGTTTAAGCCGGATATCGGAAGCTCACTCTGCGGCAGGTTAGACGGAAAATGAGGGCACATACGATCACCAAAGTCCATGTGCTTGCGGAAATCAAACACCCCAGAAAGAAATCCCAAGGGTAGTATCTGACGCGCAGGTTGTGCGTACCCGAGGACACCGGTATGCCCACCTGCCCGTGGTTCACACGACGCATTTCCAATTGCTCGTTTCCCTCAGTTGCGCGCCAGTCGGGGTGCCAACTTTCCGACAGAACTACGATACCGGCCTCATCCGTCGTGAAGTGCAGCGCCCAATCGCCGAAGGCGTTCCGCTTTGCCGTAATCTCCTGATATTCCGCAGTACCATGCACGGGATCCGTTTCAACCACGCATTCCTGCTTGGGATCGATTGCGCACAATTCACCTGTGACATCGTGGCCTTCTTGCGGCATGACTGCCTTGGCAACGAGGAACGCTCTGGGTAGTCCGGCCCCTCGACGAAACACGTGTCTCGGTTGCTCGAACTCGTGGGCGGGTGTGGTGAAGACGCGTTCATATTCCGGCCCAAGGTATGGCTCGTAGGCCATCACATACCTGACGTTCATCAGGTCGAGGATGTTCGGGCACCCCAGCTCGCTTGGCGAATGCATACGGAACTCGACGAGGTCGGAATCGTCCTCCTGCCACATTTCCTTATAGAGGTCAAGATGGTGCGCGTAGATACCGGGGTGATATCCCGTGACTATCTCCAGTCCGTGACGTGCTGCGATTTGCTGATCGATGGTCAACGTCGGGTCGTAGATTCGGAATACCTCTTCCTGCCTCCGCTCCTCGAGAAACTCCGCTGCTGCCAGGCTCGGCAGGACGCGCTTGGGCGCGACCATATTGACGTGGGGTTGCCAGATGTAGAACAACTCAATGACCAGAGCCGCAATCGCCAACATTCCCCAATATGACGGTTTCAAAACGCCATAAGCCCACAAGATCGTCATGGGAACCAGAATGGCGGTGACTGCCAATGGCCACCACGTGCCCAAGCTCGGCTTGAGAATGGACGATGGCAGGACGAGGGGTAGGAGCAAGGCCAACTCAAAGAGCACACATACAAGCACGGGCAGAAACCACCGGTGTCGCGTCACGCGTTCCTGCGACAGAAGCATCCCCGCGAGTGTGGCAACGAAAAAGTTCGCATAGAACAGCATCCGCCCAGGCGCCCGGAAAAGTTTGAAACCGGGAACAACATGAAACGCAAGCCAGTAGAAGGGGCTGTCTTCCCCCAGGGCCAACACAATCGCCAGAATCGCCAGTCCCGCGAGTGACCACACCCGATAGCGGTCTTTCAGGACCACAACGGCCGCAATGGCCAGACACAGCGTTATGATGCCGGGGTAGTTGGCAGTTTCCCAGAAGAAGGCATTTGCCACGTCGCCCTGCAAGGCTTGTGGCGCCGGCTGTCCCTGAAACGGCCAGATGAAGCGCCAGAGGTCGCCGTAGCCCATACTGCTCATGGTCGCAAATTCGAACGTCACGCCTTCCGAACGCGCACTGAGAAGCAATGTCTGGCGCACGATAGGAAACCACCACGTCATCCCCCCGAGCACGAAGACTACGAATCCGCCCACGTACGTCACTCCCCGCAATGCAACAGACCGATACGTTCTCGCAAGCAGGTCAGGTGACACGCAAAGTACGAAGTACGCAGTGGCAAAAAGCGTGTGGAGATACATCATCTGGACGCTGCCGCACACCGCGGTCAACGTGAGCAGGAGTCCAAGCAGAACAGCACGCCCGAACCCTGGCTTCTTACAGATGCGTTCGACCGCCCACAGAATCCATGGGAAGCCGAGGGCAGTCGAGAGCAACTCGACATGTCCCGCGAACACATGCCCCGCGGTCTTCCCACTCAACGTGAAGGCTATCGCAGCAAGCGCAGCGGCAGCAGGCGTACACTCCCGCTCGCGCGCAAAAAGGAACATCCCCCAGGCGCCCAACGTGACGAAGAACCAGAAGTAGAATCCGAACAGAGACGGCGACGGTATGAGCCAGAACACCACCCCAAACGGGTTCAAAACCGCAGAAAGCGGATCCCCCACAATCGACTTGCCGCAGAAAACGGTGGGGTCCCAAAGGGGAAACGCGCCGTACTCCCACCAACTCCGCCATTGGACAATCTTGTAGGTGCTGTGGGCGCGGACGATATCGCTGGCCCAGAGCATGAGGTGTGGATGCGTGAACACATCCCAGAACACAGCCGCTGTGATCAACGCCAGGATGAGAAAGTTAGGCCCGGTACCCGTTGGCCAGAGTGAGTCCTGATCACCCAATTCGTTGGAGACAGATTCCGAGAACGTGCTATTGCGCCTATTCCGTGCCATACTCCTCGCTAACCATTGATAGTCTTTCGGATTCTAAAGCCGCAAACACCAGATTCCGGATCCTGCTGACCGGTAGTTCAGTCAAGCAGCGGAAATCCCCCTGCGCGCATCTCAGGTGCCTCGGAGAATAGTAAAAGCACGGCTGGCAGGGCAAATCCAGCATGGCTTCCTGCCTCCGCGCTCCCGGCACACGCACCCATGCCGGGCTCGTAGGTCCGAAGACACCGGTGGCAGGCACTCCCAGGAACGCCGCCAGATGCAGCAACGCCGTGTCATTCGAAACAAAGTGATTGCATTGCGCCACCAGCGCCGCAGTGAGCAGGAAGTCGTCGCTCTCGACCGTGAAGCCGGCCTCTCCAACCGCCTTGGCGATTTGTTGTTTCACCCCACACTCTTTGTCGCCACCGAAAATCAGGAGCCTCGCACCCGCTTCTCGCAGAAGCTCTACGCCAAGTTCGCCAAACCGCTCCGCCGTCCAACGCTTGTTCGCATGATTCTTCCGGGTGCTCCCGCCTGGGTGGAATCCTATCAAGGGACGCGCCCTGCCGAGTCCGCGCTCCTCCAGCCATGCCTTCGCGCGATGGAGCTCCAAGTCCGGTATCGCCAGTTCCGGCATCTCCACAACGGCATTCCGTCCCGTGAGCAAATGCACCAGCCGTAGGTTTTCTTGGATGTTTGTAAGCGAATCGTCTTCTTGCACCAAGCGGTTCTGCAACCAATTCATGCAAAGATAAGCTAGATGGTTATAGCGATGTCCCAGCCGCGTCTTCGCGCCTGTAAGCCATGCAATCACATTGTACTCGGGACGATTACTCGGATACGCCAGGATGCACACGTCAACGCGCCACTTTCGAAGCCCCAAAACAAAGCGAAGCGACTGCCAGGCATGTTTGCGCCAGAACTCAAAGTTGATGATCTCGTCAGCGTCTCCGGCAAGCTCGACAACGCTCCGCGAACCCTCGAACATGGTCACCACGGTGATATGTGCGTCAGGATTCGCCTTTCTCAGCGCGCGCAACGCAGGCAGAAAGAGCAGTGTGTCCCCGATGCCCGGAAGCGAAAAGATGAGTATCCGCATCATCTTTGAGCAGATTTCCCCGCTATGGGTCCGCGTGACCCCTGATTTACGCCTATGCGGTTGCCTAATATAATCGTCTTTTGACGAATGGGCAAGTCTTTTTTCATAATCCCTCTGCAACGCCTTCACGGTGGAACATTAGGGGCCGTCAATACGACATGTCCGACATTGTCGAAAGCACGCCTAACGCCAGTCAGCCGTGCCGTAGAACGACAAGTCTGCTCAAACACATCTTGGGCTTCGGGGTTAGCTTTTTGCTGCTCGCGTGGCTGCTCCGCAAGGCCGACCTGCGCGGCGTGTGGCATGCCATCGAGAAAATTTCGTTCTGGCCCGTTTTGCTCACCCTTTCGATCTCCTACCTCACCTTCCCCCTGCGCACATGCCAATTGCAGTGGCTCCTGGGCAGCCGGGACGAGGCTCGCTTTCCAGCAGTGTTCCGTGCGCTTTCACTTGGCTATCTCGGCAACTTCCTTCTGCCCTTGCGAGGCGGCGAGTTTTTGAAGGCTTTCGTGCTCGCACGCAGCAGCGGCTTTGGCTTCACGCGTACGCTGTCCGCGGTCGTGCTTGCACGCTTTCAAGACCTTTTACCCATCCTCCTCCTGGCCGGGACCGTGTTCTGGGTGGCGCCGCTCGGCAAAGGCATCCAGATGGACCTCGGCGGCCTGCTGGAGAACGAAATCGCGATCCCCGCCAAAGCCCTCTATGCTGCCCTTGGCATTTTTGCCCTGGCCGTCGCCGCTGGTGCTGTGTTTCTCGCGGTCCTCTACCGCTGGCAGGACGCCACGCGCAAGGTGCTCGTAGGCTTCGCCGAAAGACTCATCCCACGCATAGCCCCCCGCCTTGAAGCGATTCTCGACCAGGTCGCGGCCGCGATCCGTGTGATGCGGGAGAGGCGCTTGCTCTGGGGCGGACAGGCCCTGGCGCTCCTCTGCTGGACCATCTTCGTTTTCGCACCGATCCCCCTTCTGTCCACCTTCGGTCTGAGCGTGCGACAGGCTCTCCTGACCGCAATCGCCATCAACGGACTCGCGACGTTCGCCCACCTGCTCCCTTCGGCGCCAGGAGCTCTAGGAACGTTTCACCTGCTTTGCCTCATCGCGCTCTATCTCGTGAATCCCAATATGGATCCCGACGATGCCGTCGCCTATTCACTCATCGCGCACCTGCTCTCGACACTGGGTCCCGCGTTGCCGGGCTTACTCTATCTTCCCTGTGCTTGGAGCGACCTCCGCATCGTCAAACATCGACCCCAACCCAAATCCCGGGAGACGGCCGCACATGAAACATGAGCTTTGCATTGCAGCCCTTCTCGCGCTCATTCCTCTCAACTGCGCCGTTGCCGAGAATGAGACCCCGGCTGGTCCAAAGGTCAAGCTGTCCACCTCAAGCGTCCAGTTCGGGGAAATCTCGCCCTGTAAGGCCCATGAAAGGACCCTCACTGTGACCAACACCGGAGATGCCGAACTCATCGTCAACGCCGTCAAATCCACCTGCCCTTGCACCAAGGTCGAGATAGACGAGGAACACGTCCCACCCGGCGAATCCGCTACCCTACGCATCTCGTTGCATCTCGCCGACTACCACAGCGACAAGGTACAGGGCCGCGTTTTCCTCTGTGCCAACACCCCCGACCCTTGTTGCACGCCGATTGAGGTGAAAGGCGACATCATCCCCGAATACGTTCTGGAACCGCCTCGGGTCGACTTCGGCCGCGTGAAGCGCGGGAAAATCGTCACGGCGACTTGCATTCTGCGTCGCAACGGCAGCCGCCCCGTCGAATTGAGGACCATTAAGGCCACCAACGACATCCAGGTCTCCTGGCGTTCCCTCATCCCGGAAGACACGCATACGGAGAACGCTGAAGCCCAAGAGACTCCCCCGGATGCCTATCGCGTCGACATTCAGTTCACAGCCCCCCTCGACGCCAACATCCTTAATGCCCAGTTCGAGGTAGAGACGAACATCAAGCGCCGGCCCAAGCAGGTCATACCAGTCAAGGCCCGTCTCGTTGGCGTCGAATGCACCATGACACCCAAGGTCATTGTGTTTGACGACGCAAAACCCGGTGACACTGTTAAAGGCATTGAGATTGCTGGCGAATACGATCTCGAGATCGTGAAGGCCGAGTGCACAATCGAGGGCGTCGAGCCCGCTCTCAGCGAGCTCGAAACACGCAAACGATACCGCATCGATCTGCGCCTTACAGACCGCGTCTCCTCAGGCGATGTAATCGGCAAGCTCCTGCTATCCGTAAAGGAAGGCCCCTTGGAAGAAAATCGGGAGGTCGGAATCTTCGGGAATATCGACTCGTGAACTCCAGTACTCACAATCACCTCATGGAGCCTGCACGTTATGGAGTTACCGCTACTTAAGCGCCTTTCTCTGTTCTCTGCGTGGAAATAACCGCAAGAAGGGATTGACACTGAACGCCTTGTATGGTAATTTGCATGCATGATGAGGGAGCTAATCCATAGCGGGAAACACATGGCAAGTGGCAGGGCTTTTCTTTCGATTCCCGCGGGGGCCCTCTCATCCTAAGCTGGGGCCTTGGCTCCGAAGAAGCATGCTACGGTGTTCCGACGCCGGAAGGCGTCTGTCCAATAAGGGTAGGGTAGCGACGCATAAGCTGCTGGGGTTATTGGGCCATGCTTCTCTTCGATACCTGCAAACCGTTCTTCAGACTCGTCGCCGTCATAACCATCCTCACCTTCTCTCCATCCGCCATCGGCGTATGGAACGCCCTGCCGCTGTCCGGAGAGGCCGAGTCCGAGGAAACAGGTCAGAAACATGAAGGCCAAGCTCATCTTCCTCCTGCGTCTGCCCCTTCGTACGGCGCCCATGCCCAGACTGCAGATATGCCGGGTGCCGTCAAGCTTCTTTCCGATGAGGAGATGGGAGACACAAAGGGTAGCCAGACCGATGCCGCCTCTCTCCTCTTCCAGGGAGACGCCTATCGAGACCAAGGCGATTATGTAAACGCGGCGCTGACCTACTTGAAGGCCGCAGACAGTCTTTCAAGTGGGAGCGGTGGATTGATAGCGAGTGACCGTCTTGGAGAACTTGCCCGTATCTTCAGGGAGGGCAAGATTTCCCAAGAAGCTGTTGCCGCATTTGAAGCATCGCTCCCGCCAATAGACAGGTTTGAGTCGCTTCGTGCGAAGTACCATGTCGTGGAATTTCGTCGGATGAAAGCAGACGCGCTTAATGCCGCCGGCGATTCCCAGGGCGCCGACTCCTTGTATGGCGCGTGCATGGAAGAAGCCCGTGCGCTGATGGACGTAGAACCGAATAATGGTCTCCAGATCGATATCGCTTGGTGGTACTACGAGGCTGCGCGGCGCCTTGGCGGAGACGCTTTGGCGAAGGCCGGCGCGGAGTTCCAGAGAATCGCTGGGCAATCTGAGAACTCATTGGTTAAATGGGTTGCTCGCTACACGCTATCCTCTTACTTCAGACGCCACAATCCTCCAAACCGCCTTTATTTGCTCCATGAGATGGACTCGGACATCATGGCCGCTGTCCTCACCGATAAGAACGTTGAAGACTGGGTAAAAGCGGAACTCGAAACCTTGTTTGGTAACGTATACCTGTCTGCTGGGCGATTTGATGATGCCATCACACAGTACGAGCGGGTGTTCACCATGTATCCAGCGTGTCACTCGGCGCTCGAAGAAGCCGGCTACATGAGGACCCTCGCGATCGAAAACATCTTCTACCAGGACGACCCCGACCTCTGCATTGATACATATCTGGACTATGCGGAGAAACACCCCAAATCCGATCTGGCACCACACGCGCTGTCAAGGGCGGCAGGCATCTACCTTGTCAACAAGAACTATGCGCCGGCATCGTCGCTCTACCGCGACATCATCAAACGCTTTCCCGGCACGTCCATGGCTGCTGTGGCGGAGAACGAGCTTGACTTTATGATGGCCTACCTTGTCGACACCTGGGAAATCGCGGGGACCGCCGAGTCGGGTAACGACCAGCAGACAAGCAACTTATGCGGCCCCATCGCCCTGCAAAAGCTTCTCAGCTTGCGCGGTATCGACAGCACCGTGCCGGAACTCGCAGAACTCGCCGAGGCGAATGATGACGGGACCACGATGCTGGGTCTTGCAAGAGCATCGGAAGAGAAGGGACTCGCGTTGACGGGGGTGCAAGCTGCGCATCCAACGGCCGTGAAGGTTCCTTTCATTGCTCACTTGGACGAAAACCATTTCGTCTTGGTCACCGGCATCGACGATCATAATGTAACTTTCTCGGATGTTCACGCACGCACCAAGAAAGTCTCGCTGGCAGATTTCGCTGACCGCTGGAACGGCAAAGCGTTGGTCCTCGAGAGGTCCACCACGGTTACGAAGCTTCTTGAAGAAGAGGCCATGAAGACAGCGGCAGGACGTTGGGATCTGCCTCCGGCAATTCCAGAGTCTGTCGAAAATCCTCCGGCAAACTATCCCGATTGTCCAGCCAGCATGTCAGGCCAATACAAGGACTGCAGCCTGTGCGGACAGGAGGAGGGTGACTTCTCCGACGCGCTTCACAGTCCGCCGCTGTATCCGTTCTACTCCGGCACCGGAGCTTCCGGGGCTTCGAATGTAGGGCTGCCCACGTACTTTGGGCGCACCGGACCAAGTTCAACGGTTGTGTTGCCCGGAACAAGCCCCGGGGCAAGCCCGAAAATCGACATGTTCAATACGTCCGTCCAGCTCACCGAGACGGATTTTTCCTGGAAGATCCCCGGCGCGATGACCCTCCGCTTCGAGCGTGAATACCACAATGAGCGTGGGTTTCCGCGGTCGGGTTACCTTGGGACCGACAATGTGATCGGTATGGGATGGACCCATAGCTTCAATCTGCGAGCCGCTCTCGATGACTGTCAATGCCCCTCCCCTTGTGAGGGGACGACGCTTAGTGCAAGCGCCAGCGTACTCTCGGGTGCGGGGGGCTATGCCCGGTTTGACGGTGATTCTGGCTTGGCTAAGAGCGTCGGGCAGGATTGCGGCGTAGAATTCGAAGACGTACCCGCGCATATTTCTTCTACCGGCCCTGCCGCAGGTGCCACACTGGATTTCGGCTACATATGCAGTAGTGGGGCTGCAAGTACAGGCTACGTTTTGGAGACCATAGACGGGTTGGAGCATGTGTTTAACGGTTTGGGACGACTCACCAAGATTAGATCTCGTAGCTCGTACACCACAACAAGTGTTGACCTTTACTATGATGCAGGCGACCGCCTTACAAAGGTGGCCTCGTCCTCTGGCGGGGTCTATTTGAAGCTCCACTACGATGGCGCCGGAACAGTGATTACCAAGGCTCAGTTATGGTCTTCGTCTCAGGTCCTTCAGGAAATCGAATACGAATACGCCGGGTATGCAGGCGACTCCGAGCTTACCAAAGTCAAGTATCCCGACAACACATCCGTGCAATATGCCTACGCTTCCGACGCCAGCGCACCAGCCTCGCGGTTCCTCACCAGAATCACGGACCGCCGCGGCAACGACACCGATTTCTCGTGGACTTTCGGCGATATCGGCAATGGGGATTACGAGGCCTACAAGATTGATGTCGACACACCCGACGGCCTCCGCACCACAATTGACCGCAGCATCTCGACATCGGTCACGGCCGTGACATGCACCAAGAACAGCACCCTGCTCCGCAAGATTGTCTACACCCCCGCTAATGTTCGAGGCAGTCGCATTACAGACATCGATTTCTACGATTCCGCGTCCACCTACCGTAATTGGAAATATACCTACGACGGTTCATACAACCTCGTGACCGTTGTGGGGCCTGGTGACACCGAGTATGCGCGCTTCACATACACGGGTATTGGACGCATTTCCACGGCGACCTACATGGGTTCGTCAGGACTGAATACCACATGGAGCTACGGCCTTGATACCGACCGCTTTCCTTTCATCAAGACCCATCCTGATGGGACCGTTACCCAATACGGCTATTCCGACGGCAAGCTTATGACCCTGATCCCGCCTTCCGCCTATGGCACGTCCGGTTACACCTATCAATACGACAACTATGCAAACCTGATAACCATGCGGACGCCCATGGGAGCAGTGACGGCGTATGCCTACGACAGCCAGGGACAGGTCACCTCTGTCACCGACCCCGAGGGGAACACGACGGCATGGGCCTATGACCTTCTAGGCCGAATGACCTTAATGACCAATCCCCTAAACAAAACCACCACATTCGAATACGCCGGCAGCGGGTGTGCGGGCTGCGGTGGCGCCGGGTGGCTCACGAAAGTCACCGACCCCGAGAACAACAGTACAAGCTACCGCTACGACGTCAACGGCAACCTTACGCTGGTTACCGACGCGGTGAATCGTTCTGTTGGCTATGCTTACGACGCGATGAACAGGTTGACCCAGGTTGCGTGGCCCAGCGGCAGCGGAAACACGGCAAGTTACGCCTACGATGGCTTGGGTGCATTGACAAGTGTCGCCGATTTTGAGGGGAGATCCACCACGCTCTACTATGACTTCTGCGGGCGAATGACCAAGACCTCTGATCCGGTGGGAAACGTGCAGTTCACGTACGACAGCCATGACAATCTCTCCACCTTGACCGATGGGGAAGGCAACACGACTACGTGGTATTACGGGACGTTGAACGAACTTCTGTGGGTCCGCGATGATCAAACGAATGTAGCCACGCACTATACCTACGAAACTAACGGGCGGCTCTCGCTCATCCAAGGTGGCGGCGGATTCGAGCCGCTCAAGTTTGTCTACCAGAGCCAGACGGGGCTCCTGCAGCACATGGAGTATGATGTTGGTGGGGGCAACTACAGTGCTTACTATTATTTTGATAACGACGCTCAACTGACCAGGATCGTCGATTGGCTCGGTGGCACCGGCATTCAGTATGCCTACAATTTGGCGGGCAGAATCACGCAAGTGAAGGACCACGACGGCAGTTCCCTCGACTACACATACGACGCCGGCGGCAATCTCCTGACCATGAACGACTACCATAGCAACAGCACATACTACACATACACAGACTCAGGAAGAGTGTCCACAGTCACTGCGCCCGGCAGCAAGACGTGGACCCTGCACTACAATGCCTTGGGGCAGGCCACCAGGGTGGATATCCCCAACGGGATGAACTCGCTGTATGCGTTTGATTCGCTGAACCGTTTGACCAGAATCGAGCATATGGACGGTTCATCCGTGCTTGACGGGTTCGCGTATGACTTGGACGATAACGGCAACATCCTGGGGATCGACCAGGCTGACGGGTCGGAATGGGACTACGAGTACGACGGGCGCTCTCGCCTCACCCAAGCCGAGCGCTTTGATACCGACGGATCAACCCTCCTGCATCGTTTCTCCTACACCTATGACGATGCGGATAACCTGCTGACCAAAGCCATTTACGATGCAGTGGCTGCCGTCACAACAAGTACCGCTTTCGAATACAACGGCACCATGCTCACCAAGTCTATCCAGGGCGCGACGCAAACCACGTTCGCGTACGATCCCAAGGGTCGCATGACGTCCAAGTCCGACGGGACGTATTCCGCGACGTATGCCTACCGCTATGACGATAAGCTCTGTTTTGTTACCTCAGACTTCCCCGACGAAGGCAACGTATCCTACACCTACGGCTCGGACGGCAAACGAAGATCGCGGACCGCGGGCGGGACGACCACAAGGTACCGGTGGGATGTGGGCTGGAATATGCTGAACGAGGAGGACAACCTCGGCAATCTCACGCGGACGCACGTGATGGATTCGCCGTTGGCCCAGGTGGCGAACGTGTTGGCGGATGTTGCTGGAACGAATCCGGCGACGGGGGCGTACCGGTACTACGGTTCAGACCATCTCGGGAGCACGCGGGGCTTGTACGATGGCGGCAAGTCGGCGCTTGGCGGTTACGAGTACACACCGTACGGCGAGGTGTATGCCAACAGCGGCAGCGTCGCGCTCGAGGGGCTCGCCGCCGCGTTCACCGGCAAACCGTGGGACGCCGCCGCGCAGATGTACTACTTTCCCTATAGGTGGTACAGTCCCTCCTCCGCCCGCTGGCTCACCCGCGACCCGCTTGGGATGGTCGATGGGCCGAATGTGTATGGGTATGTATCATGTGGTCCTGTCAGATCGTTCGATCCACTTGGATTGCTTCGGGATAGTGTCAGCAATTCTTTGTGGGTGAATCTTAAGGAAACTCTGTCTTTAATTAGTGGCACGTGGTGGATGACATGGAATCAGATACAGTCTATATGGATTAATAGACTTTTACCACAATTGCAGTTAGCAGTACAAAAGCTTAACTCTTTGACTACACACCTGGCAAATTTACAGAGACAGCTTAGACTAGAAAGGGCACAACAGTGTGTGAATTTAGAGACTATAAGAAAACTCGAGAGAGCAATCGCGGAGACTAAAGTAAGCATCAATGATTGGAATGCTTTTCTTGAGGAAGTGAAGCGAGCCCAGGACATGCTAATCAACATGAGGCTCAAGCTATAGCAGATCCATCGACTTTCCCTTGGCGATTCCCAGAAATAGTTGGTAATAATCTCTACAAGGACGAACGAGTACGAGAAGCAAATATCTCTTGGACTGGGACCGAAGGAGAACCGGAGAGTGTTGAACGACGGAGCAGCGTTATCATTAGCAAGGAATAACACGAAA
>Ga0116172_10003292_pt1 | contig 13571 bp, 16 predicted proteins | sample AD_UKC083_MetaG_FD_89799 | JGI IMG/M metagenome (GOLD analysis project Ga0116172, IMG submission 89799) | Active sludge microbial communities of municipal wastewater-treating anaerobic digesters from USA - AD_UKC083_MetaG | ecosystem: Engineered > Bioreactor > Anaerobic > Digestate | place: USA...
AAAGAAATAACTTTTTTGGATTAAAATTAATGGTAGTAGGATATACAAAGTTAACTTATGAAATACTTTGAAGCTAATTATAAAATCGTCGAAGGGATTAGTGAAAAAAATATCGAGGAGTTGATCTTATTCAGTCGTCAAGATGAGGAAGTATTGAAGTTTACCGGGGATAGGGAAAGATTTGCGAATAGAGAGAAATTTAACCAATGGTGTGAAAAAGGAAGATATATTTATACTTTAGTTGATCAAGAGGGTAAATTAGGTGGAATTGTGTGGTTGGGGGAGAAAGAGGAGGCTTGGACATTGGCTATTAGGATGTATGGGGTGGCTAGGGGCAGAGGCTGGTCCTATGATTTTTTATCCGAGTCGATGAAAAAATTGATGGAAAGAAAGGTGTTTAAGACATCGATGGTTAAGGATTGGTGGTTGGAATGTAGTGAAGATAATATGCCGGCGAGAAAATTATACGAAAAAATGGGATTCAAGCTGAGCGGAAAAGGAAAGGAAGAGGGGAAGATTATTTACCGCCGGAGCCACGACTTTGGGTCCGAAAAGAAGAATTGAAACGGTTGTTGTTAAATTTAGGTAAATTGGGACGGCTTTGAAATTGGGGGTTTTGGAAAGGTGATTGTGGTTTAAAAGGTCGAGGATTGGGAGGAGTTACCGGTGTGGTTTTTTTAGGTTCTTTTTGAGTCATGTCTGAGTTTATTTTAGCAGATTTAAAAAACGATCTATACCCAGACCCACACCACTGCAAAGTGAGAGACGACTACAATAATCGATAAAATCGGTAGAAATAGGATGGAGGGGTAAATGATGTTGCCGGCGATATTCTTTTTCCGCTTCAAAAGCGGATTTGATAGAATTGGCATCGGTATTTTCGACGCAACCATTGGCGATTTCGATGCCGTTGATGTAAAGTTCGAAACGATCGGCAATGGTTTGACCTGTCGAATTACCGACAGGTTTAGCCAGGGGAGAGAGGTAGGCGGGGTAGCCGGTGACAAAGGTGCCGCCATGACGAGGGAGTGTGGGTTCAATTTCATTGAGAAAGTATTGGTTAAAATCAGCTTCATTTTGGGGAAGATTGGGTGGAAGTTTGAATTCGGTAAAATCGATTTTAAGAAAATGACGAACAAATTTTTTAGTAAATTTAATCAAATCGGCCAGATTTTGGTTAGGCAAATACCACTCCAACATGAGAAATTCGGGGTTATGAAGCTCATTGCTGGCTTCCAGGTCTCGAAAACAATGACTGATAGCAAAGCATTTTTGGCGATTTTGAGACAGATGTTTTTTCAAAGCCAATTCGGGAGAGGTGGGGAGATAAAAAGTTTGCTTCTGATGTTCCCAAGTGGTTTTAAAGGCATAAAGATTGGGTTCTAGAGGTAGACTAGAATTGAGATAAGGCACCTCAACTTCGACAAAGCCCCGGCGCCAAAAGTATTTCCTAATGGACTTTAATAATTCAGACTGTGTCATATATTATTATAATTTATGGTTTTAAATTGCAAAAATAATGAGGGTCGGGGCAGAGAGGAGAGGCGAGGCAACGAGATAAGTAGTTGGTGACGATTAAAGAAATAGGATCGGAAAGGGAGCCGAGTTTGAGGGCGGATTCGCAACAAGGGTAAAAATTACCGTCTGATTGTAAAGAGAGCATGGCACAGCCGAAATTTTTTGGCGGATAGACAGGGTATTTTTGACGAATATGTTTAACTTGAGCCGGAGTGAGAGAACCTAAACGATCGGTTAAAAAAGTGAAATTTGGAACTTTAGAACTATAGAGCTTTAGAGCTTTAGTAAAATATTGGGGGAAGGAATGGCGATAAGGATAGGAGTCTTTGGTGATCAGATAAAAAATTTCCACTGGAAAATCGAGTTGGAGGGCATGTTTGACAAAGTTAAGACTTTTTTGAAAATTACCGGAGCCACGGTTGTGGTCATGAATTTTTTGGGGGCCGTCAAAGGAAACAATGAGTTGACAATTTTTTGGATCTGTAATTTGGTCTAACTGGTTAATAGTGCCATTGGTAATAATGGTGATAAAAATGTTTTTTTTGAGAAGAGTGTTGACCAGACGGGGAAAAGAGGGGAGGGTAAAAACTTCACCGCCACAAAAAATGATAGATTTCAAATTTAGATTAAAGCGTTTTTTTAAAAAAGTTTGATAATCAGTGACAAAATTTAAGATTTGCCGGTTGCTGAGGATATTTTTAGTCTTGCGGGTATAGCAATAACGACACCGGAGATTACAGAGCTCCAAGGGAGAAATATAGATATTTTCCAGGCTAGAAATTATTTTAGCTTGGTTGATTCTTTGTGTTCGGTATTTTTTTTGCACCAACGACAGTATTTATTGAACTTCAACTTATCAGGAGTATTGGTCTTGTTTTTTTCGGTCAAATAATTTTGAGCGCCACAGACTGAACAGTTGAGGGCGAGTAAAATACGAGGTGTTTTTTTTGCTTTGGACATGGGGCTATTTTATCAATTAATTAAATGGCCGTCAAAGGCAGTTTTTGCTAAAGTATCGCAAAAGAACTCGCTACCTAGATCAGATGGGTGAATGTTGCTACCTGAATCAATCAGTTCCGGAAAACCATCTTGATTGATTAAACTGGGGCGATAGGCGTCGGCTAAAGGTAGTTGATTTTTTTGACTGAAAGCAATGAAATTATCCAAATACAGTTTAATAGTGTTGGTTTTTTCAATTTTGTCCATAGCGGTGAAATGGAGATTACTAAGACCGTTGCCAAAGGTGACGGAATTGGGGGCAATGGTGGCGGCCATCATGATTTTGGTCTGAGGTAAGGAAGTTTTGATGGTGGAAATAATTTTTTCCAGTTCCTGTAGGTAGCGATTGAGACTGTTTTGAGAATTACCCAAATGATTATAGGCAAAAGATTCGAGAATAATCAGGTCCGGTGATTGGGAGATAATAGAGGGATTTTGTTGATCCAGATAGCGAGTGCTTTGGGTTAAACGGTCGTGGGCGCTTTCGATAGTGGTGGCGCCATAACCATATTTAAGAAAATTGATTTGGGTTTGAGGATAGTATTTTTGAAAAGATTTTTGACAGAGATCGAGATTGAGAGTATCAATCATAGAATCACCCAGGAGAGCAATTTTTTTGACTTGAGTTTGAGTACCTAGAACGGCTGGAGCACTGGTGGGCAGAACCGGAGTGGGGGTGGGGGATACGGGAGTAGAAGCTACCGGTTTGTAGGCTTGAAGGAGTTGATAATAGAGAGGCACAATAGCTAAGAGCATATTTATATTCCAGGATATCATTTATTGATATAATGGGCTGTATTAGGAGGGTTGGCCGAGTGGTTTATGGCGCTAGTTTTGAAAACTAGTGAGCGCAAGCTCTCAGGGGTTCGAATCCCTTACCCTCCGCAATCTTTCGTGATTTACTTTATCAAAGTTAATCAATCTTATTTCGATGGTATTGGTTCACAATATTGACTCAGTTTAGATGCCAACTCTTTCAACTTAGACTTATCTTTACCTTCAATTTCTAACCTATCTCCAAGTTCCTTTACATCCCATTCATCCACAGTTACATCCAGTTCACCAACTTCAAAAACATGACGAATTTTTGATTTAGAATCACGTCGACTCATCCCAATTAATAGTAAAAATTCAATGTATTTTTCTGTGGATTCTAAGATAGGAATTGAAACTTCTTTTCTTTGGTTCACACCATCAGTTGACATAAAGTTACCTTTGGCAGTCAAAACTTTTCTTGTATTATTTTTCTCTTGAATTTCTTCAATGCGAATATAAAAATTCTCATCATTTTCTTTGCCCAAGTATGTCATTTTAATCTTCTGAATTTTTTCTTCTGACCATAACCTTAAATAATTTAACAAACCTTTCTTATCAACAATTTTAAAGTTCATTTCAATTTCATTTGCCATATCATCTACTATATCTAAAATTTATTAAATTTAATCCCTCACTAAATATTTAGACATGTCTCGTTTAGGTACAAAAGACTAGTAGAATGAGGCTAAGGTTAGGGACAGTGTTATAATAGCCACAAATGACTAGATTAACGTGTGAGAATAGTTGCAAAATAAATATAAATAACAATATTGATGTTTTACTATTGGCTGGTGGCAAAGGAAGTAGATTAAAAAAAGGCGGTTTGGTTGACTTACCAAAACCATTAGTTCCAATCCAAATTGACGGACACAATATTCCAATGATTGAAAACGCAATAAGAGGCATTTCTACTAGCATTAGATCCAATTTAATCATACTGACTAGTTTAGATCCAGACTCACGCAGTGATATGGTAGAAGAATACATTCTAAAAACTCACCCTTGTGGTCGTATTAGTTTTTCTGTAGAAGATCAACCACTTGGAACTGCTGGTGCATCAAATAAGGTACTTGTTCGAAGCAGTAGTAATATTGGTATTATTTCCCCTACCGATACACTTTTCCCTTTTCATTTATTACCAAATATTGTTATTGCACACACACAAAAGAAAGCAAATGTCACTTGGGTAGTAACTTCGCAACCAGGGAAAGACGCTCAAAACACTGGTAAAATCCTAACAGATAAACAAGGTTATGTCCTTTACGATTTAGAGGTAAGTGATATGACATTACCACTAGAATATGGTACTACTAATCTTAGTAGGATGACTAGTGTTGGTGTGGTAGTAACAAATCGAGGATATTTCACAGATATTTTTGGTCAATATTTTGATTCTAGTGCACCACAAGTTATAGATTTATATCGACAATATATCCCTAAATTACTAGAAATAGGCGAAAAAGTCGATACTTTTGATATAAAACAACCAGCACAAGATCTCGGAACAATTGATAGGCTAAACAGATATGGACGAAGCTAATTTGCCTAAAATTTTGATACTTCTTTATCATTTGATGAATCAAGAATTTACCATTACAGGAGCTTTAGGTAATCTAGACCCAAAAATCCAACCTCAACATCAGTCATTTGGCCACTACGCAATATTTTTTTAAAATCCTCGATAGGTACGAGTACTAATTCAGTAAATTCATTTTCATCGTTTTCAATCTCTTTAACCTTTTTACAATTCGTAGCCACAAAGCAATATCTTTCCATAGTGGAATAAGCATCATCAAGACATGTGGTTACTAATCTAACATCACCTTCATAACCAGTTTCCTCGCGTAACTCTCTTTGCATGGTAATTTCAGGATTTTCATTTGGATCAACAAAACCACCAGGAAGTTCCATTAAAACTTTTTTTGGTCCAGGACGATATTGCTTCGCAATAATCACTTGGTTATCAGGAGTCAACGCTAAGACACTAGCTGCTGGACCTTCTTTTTTAATATAAAAATCACTCTCTTTACCGTTTGGTAATCTAAAAATTACTTTCTCAATTTTCCGAGAATATTTTCTAAAAACTTCTTCACGAGAAAGTTCTTGCCAATCCTGAGTTTGTGTATTCATAAATGATTATAACTTAATTTCTACTAATTTTTTAATATCGCTATAAGTTTTGTCTGATCTAGAAGCAATCCAACCACCTCTATAAATGGTCCCTTCACCTGAATAAGGGAGGTTGTTGCCATCAAATGACTTCATAACCCCCCCTGCTTCTTCAAGGAGAAAACAAGCAGCAGCATAGTCCCAAATTGAAGCAGATTTACCATTTTCAGGGAAATATAAAGCCGCTTCAACGTCACCAGTCATTACTGCTGCTACTTTTGGGGTTAATGCAGACATTTCTTGTGGTACATAACTAGTTTTCTTAAAACATTTTTCCACCATTGTTAACTGACGAGGACTTATAGCCACCTTTTGATTCACTGTTGTTTTTATCTCAATGGGAATACCATTGAGACAGACCTTTTCATTTTTAATCCCCGTAATCAGTAAGTGTTTATCTGGAATATTCAATAAAGCTATTGAAGGTACACCATCTATTACTGCGCAAATTGAAATTCCCCAGTCTTTACTTCCTTTAACAAAAGCCTTGGTTCCATCAATAGGATCAATAATAAAATAATTTTGATCAAATATTTCAAAATTACCTTTGAACCCTTCTTCGCCTACAAATTCAAATTCGGGATAATGCTTATTTAAATTTTTTTTAGCATTACGTTCAATTTGATAATCCAATTCAGTTACTACGTCAATCTGATTATTAACATTTATCTTAATTAAAATATCTTTTTTCCCTCGTCTCCACGCATCTACAAAACCAATAGATTCATTAGATATTCTCATAAACAATTTTAAAATATCTTGATATAAACTCATTTTAAACCCCAATATTTATAAGAATTATCAATAACTTGAACTAGATCAGTAACAGACGTGTTCTTCGGATTTGATGGAATATTACTACTTTTCATAGCATCAGAAGCCATTATTTCGAATGGGGGATTATGATCAATCATAAAGCTATAAATTTCTTTAGCGATACCACTCTTAGTAAAAAAATTATCTAACCATTCATAAAATACATTTATATTACCAAACCCTAAAAGATGAATCGCATCAGTTAATTTATCTTCACAAGCAGGTTGATTGTAAATCATTGATTCTCTAAGAAAAAAAGCCACTGCAAGTCCGTGATGAATGTTAGTGTAAGCACCTAACGGGTGAGATAGTGCGTGAGCGATAGTAAGACCAGTGCGGGGATAAAGTAATCTGGAAGCGAAAGCAGCATTAAGCATTTTTAAATAAGAATTAATATCATCGGAAAAAACTGCTTTTTCTAAATTTGGTATTATGTCAATTAATAAGCCTTTTGCTGAACTCCGGGTAATTTCATTAGCGTTTCTAGAAATAAATGATTCTATAATATGCGTGACAGCATCTATTCCAGTTGCAGCTACCATCACCTTATCTAAAGATTTTAAAAATTCAGGATCAAGAATAACTAATTTTGGCAAAAACTCAAGATTTTCAATACCCCTTTTTGATTTTTTAGTATCATCTTTGATTACAGCGAAAGGACTTGCTTCAGATCCTGTTCCAGCAGTGGTTGGTAAAAAAATCATTGGTAAAAGATGGTTTTCAGTTTTTTTACCATTCAAATAATCTTCAATCACCCCTCCATTTGTATAGGTTAGATTAGCAGTTTTAGCTAAATCAATTGTACTCCCACCACCAATACCAACGACAACATCTGGTTTGTATATACGAAGTTTTTTAACCAGACTATTTACTTGTTCCGTCTTAGGGTTTGTAGAAAAATCATCAAAATATTCGGGGGTATATTTACTTAAAACAGCCTGCACATCGACACCTTTCAGTGACTCCTTGACCTTCGAGTCTATCACTATAAAAGGCCTATAATATCTAAGATCATCGATTGCTTCCGAAAGTTTTAAGGCCTTACCTTTTCCAAATATCAACAAAGAAGGCGTGGCTATTTTCCAATATTCAGTCATATTTTTTTCTCTAAATCAATAAGCATTTTTCTAATATTTTGAATTAGTTTTTCAGCAGTTTGTCTATCATCGGATTCAGCGTAGATTCGAATCACATCCTCTGTACCAGAAACACGAATACTAATCCAATCATTATTTGTAAGAGTAATTTTTACTCCATCTACTTTGGAAATATTTTTTACAGTACAAAAAAGTAAAATCTTTTGGTCTGAGTTTTAAAATGAGTAACATTAGTTGCTGACGATTTATAGATGGAATAAAATTGAAACGACTAAACACAGATTTTCCCGATAACTTCTCAACTTCATTAAGTACATAATCTACGCCACCTACAAGTGTTGATTCGATTTCACACAAAATCCCAGCTGCCAGAGTAGCGTCTCTTTCTGGCAAGTAAAATCCAAAACCAATACCTCCATTTTCCTCTGCAGCCAGCAATACTTTTTGATTAAGCATAATTTGAGTTGCATTTTTAAACCCGACGGGAATTTCCTGAAACTCAAGCCCAAAATGTTGGCAAAGTAATCTAACTCTTCTGCCTAGGGTAGAACTTCCAACCACCTTACCACTAACACCTTTTTTCAAAACTAAATACCATAATATAACCGCTGAAACATCGTGAGGTGATAAATAACCATAATTTTGAGATACAGCCACAATTCTGTCACCGTCTCCATCATGAGCTATTCCTAAATCATATTTTTTACCCAAAACCAAACTCTGAAGTTTTTTTGTAGTTTCATATTTTGGTTCTGGAGGGCAACCACCAAAATACGGGTCATAATTGTAATTAATATAATCAACTTCGATTCCAGTATTTTTAGTTATTTTTTTTAGTAGATTTCTCGAAGTTCCATGCATCGAATCCACAACTACTTTAGTCTGTTTGGTAATTTTTGAGAAATCAAGAAACCCTTTAATTTTCTCGGTATAATCATTGATCGGATCAACTTCAATAACTTTTCCTTTTTTGGTTGTTAACAAATTATTTGTATCTATTAACAAACACTTTTCAATATCTTGTGTTATTTCCGTCAATGGTGCTCCACCATAACCCATTCGTATTTTAATTCCATGGTCAAATCTTGGATTATGAGAAGCAGTCACAGTTAATCCAATCTGTGATTGAAATAAAAGTGTAGAGAAAGTTAGTAATGGGGTAGTGCATGGGTTTTTAATTATAAACACTTCAATACCATTTTTACTAAACAATGTACTTAAAAATAACGCAAAATCCTTACTCATAAATCTAGTATCATATCCAATGACAATTCTTTTAAAAAAAGATTTTTGAGCAATAAACCTAGATATAGCCTCCCCAAGAATTTCAATATTGTCAAAAGTAAAACTTTCTGCCAACTTTCCCCTCCACCCATCCGAAGTGGATTTTAAATTGACGGGACATTGATGTTTGTTAGTCATTATACGGTAATATGATACATTTTTAACACAAAATAGTGTTTATAAACAAATTTTCCTTTTTATACGGTCTCATTTAGGTATAAAAGATTGATAGAATGAGACTAAGGCTGGGGGCAGTGTTATAAGGACATAAAGGTTCCAGACCCTAACGTTTCGCTAAACTGGCTCATCGATGAGTAAGGATCAAAGTTGAGTAGGAGCCGGAGACATGGTTGCAAAAGCGGGATTGATTTCAATGTTTTTGCCTGTAATTGAACCGTCACTATTGGTCTCACCGTGAACGGCCACCTTAAGACCTGTTTTTAAATCTGAAACAGAAGCTTCAACTGATTGATTGATTAAAGTGGAGTCAGAAAGCCAGACGATTTTAGAACTACCATCAACCAGTTTAACCGTGATTGATTGGTTATCAGCGTTGATAATTTCACCTAAAGTTTGTCTAAAATCAGGCATTTGTCTACGATTTTTCATATCAGCATTATTAATATCACCAGGTCGCATATTTTGACCTAAATCCTGAGGATTACCAAACTGAATTGGTGGGCCGAAATTAGAAGATAACTTTTTTTGTTGATATTTCATTCCCACAAAAAAAGAACCCAGAGAAACAACTAATAGAACTATAAGTGAGAATATTTTATTAGTTTTCATTTTTTATAAATTTAATAATAAATAATAATTATTTTATTCGTATCTTAAGGCATTAATAGGTTCCAGTTTAGCTGCCTTGTTGGCTGGGTACCAACCAAATAAAATTCCAATCAGAGTCGATACCAAGAAAGCCAACAAAACAGAGGTTGGAGAAATAATAAAGAGAGAAGAGGTCGCTTTTGAAATAATTAGGGCAATAATCACCCCAAAAATAATCCCAATAATACCCCCGGTAAAAGTGAGAATTACTGCTTCAATCAAAAATTGAGTGGTAATGGTTTTCTTTTTGGCTCCCAAAGCTTTTTTTAAGCCTATTTCCCGAGTTCTCTCTGTGACGGTAACTAGCATAATATTCATAATCCCAATCCCACCAACCAGTAAGGAAATAGCCGCTATTCCAGCTAAAAGAGTAGTGAAAGTGGCGGTAGTGGAGCTAATAGCATCGACCATATCTTGTTGAGACATAATCATAAAATCTGCCTCGGAAACATCGCTGATTTTATGACGACTTAAAAGCAAATATCCAACCTCATCTTGAGCCGCTACCATTAAATCGGTATTTTTAGCCTCCATGGCAATGGAACTCAAATGATTAACTCCAAACATTTGTTTTTGAGCCGTACTTAGAGGGACGTAAACAATATCATCTTGATTGTTAAAACCGGTTCCGCCTTTGGCGGTGGTAATTCCAATCACGGTTAAGCTCTGACCGTTAATTCTAATTTTTTGACCAAGAGGATTGTTGTTATCGGGAAAAAGATTGGTAACTACATCCGGACCGATGACCGCCACTTTTTTCATACTGTTAACGTCAGTTTGAGTGATAAAAACCCCCTCTTCAATGGTAATTTTGTGAACACTTTGATAATTTGGGGTTACTCCTATAACTTGAGAATTAGAATTGCCTTGGCTGGTCACAATTTGAGCTCGGGAGGCATATTCTGGAGAAACTTTATTGATGGTTGTGATTTCACTTGAAGATTCAATTGCTTTGGCATCAGCCCAAGTTAAATTTGTTCGACCGCCTGGTGCTCCTCGAACCCCGGCATTATTTCTTAAAACTCCGGGTTGAACTGTTAATAAATTTGAACCCAGAGATTCGATTTGGTTTTGAATTGATTTTTGAGTGGCTTGCCCTAAAGACATCAGGGCAATGACACTGCCAATGCCAATGACTATGCCCAATATGGCCAAAGCAGTTCGAGTTTTATTTACAGTCAAAGTGCTTAGACTTTCAAAGAATAATTCTTTAAATTTCATAATTTTTTATTAATTTTTTGGTGACGGTTTAAATCGTCAGATACAATTTTGCCATCTCGAATCATAATGATTCTTTTGGCATGTTTAGCAATATCTTCTTCGTGAGTAATCATAATAATGGTGTTTCCTTTATCATTGATTTTTTGAAAAATGGTCATAATTTCTTCGGCTTGAGCTGTGGCAATATTGCCGGTCGGCTCATCGGCCAACAAAACTGAAGGTTGCATACTTAAGGCTCTGGCAATAGCGACTCTTTGCTGTTGACCACCGGAAAGTTGATTGCTGGTATGTTTTAAATGATCACCCAGACCGACCAATTTTAAATATTTTATAGCTCTGTTTTCTCTTTCTTTTTTGTCAATTCCGGCGTAAGCCATCGGTAACATGACGTTTTTTACCGTTGTTGTCCGAGGCAATAAATTATAAGCTTGAAAAATAAAACCTATTTTTTGGTTGCGGATTTCGGCCAGATGGTCATCATCCAGTTCTGAAACGTTTTGTCCATCCAGAAGGTAGGTCCCTGTAGTAGGTTTATCTAAAGCTCCAATGATATGCATCAAAGTAGATTTTCCCGAACCGGAAGGACCCATAATGGCGACATATTCTCCTTTTTGAACTTCAAAAGAGACGTTATCCAAGGCCACGGTTTTCAAAACTTCGCTTTGGTAAATCTTAGAAAGATTTTTAATAGAAATAATTGGTGTTTTTTTCATTTTTTTTAAGGACGCATACCACCACCCATGCCACCAAATCCACCGCCACCGAAAACCGATTTGGTGGTAGCTGGGGAATTATTAGTTTTTACTCCACTATTGTTGATATCAGTAACCACCGTATCCCCCTCATTTAAACCGGAAATAATTTCACTGTGACTGTTATCAGAAATACCAACTTCAACTGAAACTTGAGATATTTGATTATCCTTCATGACTTTGACAGTTGATACTCCATCGGTGTGTGAAATAGCGGCGGTTGGGACTATCAAGACATCAGTTTTAGAATCAACAATAATGTCAGCACTGACAGACATGTTGGGATACATGTTACTCAGACTATTATCAAAAATAATCATAGTGGGATAAGAAGTAACCCCGTTGGATGCTTGACCATTGGTATTAATGGCTAATACCTTGCCAGTAAAAGTTTTATCGGGAAAAGCATCCATGGTTATCATGACTTTTTGGTCAGGTTTGATACTAGTGACATCAATTTCTGTCAAAGAAACGGTTGCTGTTGTTTGATTGTCAGGATTAACAATAATTCCGACAGATTGAGTGGCAGCATCATTATTCGAAGCAGAAGAATTGGTTGATGATAAGTTTGTCACCGACATGCCTTCGGTAAGAGCAAAATTGGTTAACACTCCGCTGGCTGGGGCATAAATTATATTTGATGATTGCTGATAAGAATACCAAGCTGCCGATAATTGGGTTTTGGCAATACTGATGGCTGAGTCGGCATTGGCATATTTTTGCTCTGCCAAAGTCAAAGATCTTTTGCTGGTACTGTAGTTGGTGTGAATCACTTCTTTTTGGAGGTCAGTTTTAGTAAAATCATCAATTTTATTCAGCGCATCTTGGGCTTGGTCGAAGGCTAATTTAGATGACTCTAGTGAATTTTCCAAAGTCAGTTTATTTTGCTCAGCTGAGGCGACCGCGTTTTTAGCGCTCAAATAAGTCGCCCAAGCAGTATTTTGTTTTTTTTGACCATCCTGATCAAGTTTAATTTGGGCAATTTTTTGACCTTGTTTAACCGTATCTCCGTTTTTGGCATAGACAGCACTGACTACCCCGGAAGCTCCCGTGTAGATGTTTGTATTGTTGCCACTGGTAATTGAACCGGTCACAGAAATACTTTGAATAATATTTCCTTTTTTAACTTGGCTGGTTTTGTATTGGGGTTCGGCGGTTGAAGAGAAAAATATTTTATTTATTAACAAATAAAATAATCCCAGCAGGGTAACAGGAATAATAATTTTCCAATATACAGGCAGTGATAAGAATTTCTTTTTATTTAAAAACCTCATAATCCCAATTATGAAAATATAAACTGAAAAGAAACTGAAAATTATGTCGGCAAAACCACCTTAAATTCACTGCCTTTGTTAAGTCTACTTTTGACCTCAATTTGACCGTGATGTTGTTTTACAATTGTTTTGGCGATACAAAGACCCAATCCATACCCCGAAGAACTGTTTTTAGTTCGAGCCTGATTGGCTTGATAAAAACGGTCAAAAATATGTGGTAAGTCACTCTCAGAAATACCCCTGCCTTGATCAATAACTTTTAAAATTATATTTTTGTCTGTTTTGGTAGCAGTCAATTTAATTTGACTGGATTGGGGACTATATTTAATGGCATTATCCAAAAGAATTAAAACTAATTCCTCAATCTTTGACTGGTCAACCTTGACTTTGTCGGCGACCGCTTTGGTCTTAATTTCAATTTTTTTAGAGTCAGCTTTAGGTTTAATTTTTTTGACCGCCTCATTTATTATTTTTTTTACGGAAACAGACTGTAAATTTAACGAGACCACGCTATCAAGATAGTTTAGTTCCAACAAAGATTCGGACAAAAGTTGGAGTTGATTAGTTTGAGTGAGACCTTTTTTGATGACGTTTTTAGCCTCAATTAGTTTTAGGTTTTTATCTCGAAGAGACACTTCAAAGAGAGTTTTAAGTCCGGTTAAAGGAGTTTTTAATTCATGGGAAGCATCACTAATAAAACGTTTTTGTTCTTCGGTCATTTGTTGGATGGGACGAAGAGTCTGACCGGCCAAAAAATAAGATAAAGAACCTGAAACTACCAAAATCACTCCGTTAAT
>Ga0116172_10003300_pt1 | contig 13541 bp, 11 predicted proteins | sample AD_UKC083_MetaG_FD_89799 | JGI IMG/M metagenome (GOLD analysis project Ga0116172, IMG submission 89799) | Active sludge microbial communities of municipal wastewater-treating anaerobic digesters from USA - AD_UKC083_MetaG | ecosystem: Engineered > Bioreactor > Anaerobic > Digestate | place: USA...
AAACAGCGAAGAATATGTTTTTAACGAATTAAATATCACCTATGTAATCAACGGAAAGGATATAGCAAGCAAATTAAATAGCCAAAAAGAAGTGCTTGATTTTGTAAAAGTTGAGATAGATAAGAACGATTTCTTAATTCAAACCTTTTTTGATGAAGAATTTCAAAATGCATATTTAGGAATTGATAAACCATTAGGAAAATCTCCTGGTTGTCTTTACTACTATACTTTAGAAAGTCATATTCATGGCGAACTATTTATTAAAATTATTCCAATGTCAAAAGAACAAATAATTGTAAGTATCCATTATGCACTTTCTTTATAGCCACCTTTGTTCGCCGTAGTGTGAAGTTTAACAATCTAAGTGTTCGCCGTAGCGTCTCGCTATGTCGAAATTAAAAGGAAAGCTCCAGCTTTCCCTATTCAAACCAAACTACCGCTACCTCACGAACAACGCTAAACGCTAAACGAACAACGTTCCCCGTCTCTCGTGTGGCTTTTCTTTATTATCAACTATCTACTACTTTCAAACTTTATAAACTTTCAAACTTTACAAGTTCTTACAATTTCGTAAGCGGATTTTTATTATCTTTGCACCTCAATTTTAGCACGATAACATGACTTTTCAAGAAGAAATAAAACGAAGACGCACTTTTGCTATCATCAGCCATCCCGATGCTGGTAAGACTACTTTAACCGAAAAACTCTTGCTTTTTGGTGGAGCTATTCATATTGCGGGAGCGGTAAAATCGAACAAAATCAAAAAAACTGCCACGTCTGACTGGATGGAAATTGAAAAACAACGGGGTATTTCGGTGGCAACATCGGTAATGGGGTTCGAATATCGAGATTATAAAATCAATATTTTGGATACGCCTGGTCACCAAGATTTTGCCGAGGATACGTTTCGTACACTTACTGCGGTAGATAGCGTAATTATTGTGATTGATACTGCCAAGGGGGTAGAAACACAAACGCGTAAACTGATGCAAGTTTGTCGTATGCGTAATACGCCTGTAATGGTATTTGTAAATAAAATGGATAGAGAAGGAAAAGAACCTTTCGATTTGCTTGACGAGATTGAAAGTGAATTGGGTATTGCTGTTCGTCCTTTGAGTTGGCCCATCAATATGGGGGTTGGTTTTAAAGGGGTGTACAATATTTACAAAAAAAGTTTAGACCTATATACTCCCAACAAGCAAGTTATTTCTGAGTCAATTGCCTTTAACGACCTTTCGAACAAAGAGTTAGAAAAACACATTGGAGAAAATAATGCCGCTAAATTGCGTGAAGATATCGAGCTTATCGAAGGAGTGTACGAGCCTTTTGATGTAAATACCTATCTTAATGGTGGTTTGGCACCCGTATTTTTTGGTAGTGCTTTGAATAATTTTGGGGTAAAAGAATTGTTGGATTGTTTTGTTGAAATAGCCCCATCGCCACGTGCCGTAGAGGCTACTGAGCGGGTTGTAAAACCTGAAGAGAATAATTTCTCTGGTTTTATTTTTAAGATTCATGCCAATATGGACCCCAATCATCGTAGCTGTATTGCTTTTGTAAAAATATGTTCAGGCAAGTTTGAGCGTAATGTCAACTACAAACACATTCGTCATAATAAGTTGATGAAATTTTCATCGCCTACCGCTTTCATGGCACAAAAGAAAGAAACTGTTGATGAGGCTTTTGCAGGCGATATTATCGGTTTGCCCGATACAGGTACGTTTAAAATTGGCGACAGCCTAACCGCAGGTGAAGAAATTCATTTCAAAGGATTACCCAGTTTCTCTCCCGAAATGTTTAAGTATATCGAAAATGCCGACCCATTAAAATCAAAGCAATTAAACAAAGGAATCGATCAGTTAATGGACGAAGGTGTGGCTCAATTATTTGTAAACCAATATAATGGCAGAAAAATTATTGGTACAGTTGGTCAATTACAATTTGAAGTAATTCAGTATCGTTTGTTGCACGAGTACAATGCTCAGTGTAAATGGGAGCCAATCAGTTTGTACAAAGCTTGTTGGATAGAAAGTGATAATGCCGAAGAATTAGAGCAATTTAAAAAACGCAAGTTCCAGTACATGGCAAAAGACAAAGAGGGCAGAGATGTCTTTTTAGCCGATTCGGGTTATGTATTGCAAATGGCACAAAGCGATTTTAAGAATATACGTTTCCATTTTACGTCCGAATTTTAAAAAATATAACACATACAAATACCATGCAAATAGGAAAATACAATACCTTACGTGTAGTGAAACATGTTGATTTTGGGGTTTACCTCGATGGCGGCGAGTTTGGCGAAATTTTGTTGCCGATACGGTATGTTCCTGCCAATTGCGAAGTGGACGACCGAGTGGATGTGTTTGTGTATGTAGATTCGGAAGACCGCATTATTGCCACCACCGAAAAACCTTTTGCCGAAGTTGGCGATTTTGCCGCTTTACAGGTGAAAAGCGTAACCAAATTTGGGGCTTTTTTAGATTGGGGGCTGATGAAAGACTTGTTGGTGCCATTTAGCGAACAAAAAGTGTATTTAGAAGAGGGTCAATTGGCTGTGGTGTATATTTATTTAGACGAAAAAACCAACCGCATAGTGGGTTCGGCTAAACTCGAAAAATGGGTTGCAAAAACACCAGCTGCATTTGAAGAAAACGACCAAGTAGAAGCCTTGATTGCGAAAAAAACCGATTTAGGCTACAAAGCCATCATCAACAATATGTATTTGGGCTTGATTTATCAAAACGAAATTTTTAATCCCGTTGCTGTTGGACAGAAAGTGCCTGCTTTTATTAAGCAAGTACGGGAAGATGGCAAGATTGATGTACGATTGCAACGTTCTGGAGCACAGCACGTAATGACAGAGGCAGAACGTATTTTGGCAAAACTTACTGATGCTGGCGGCTTTTTACCTACTACCGACAAAACTGCTCCAGAAGAAATTTATGCCACTTTTGGCATTAGCAAAAAATCGTACAAAAAAGTGGTAGGCGAATTGTACAAAAGACGTTTGATAACCATAGAGGAAGAGGGTATTCGGTTGGTGAAATGATTGTTTCACATTCCCTTTATTCCTCCTACGCTACCGCACAAAATGAATTGTGTGGCAAGCAAGAACTCCAGATGGAATGCATTTTAGTATGCTAATTTTTTATTATTCAGTTCTACCTTAAAACTTACCTTAGCACCCAAGGCTTCAAACACTTTCATAATAGTTTCAAATCTTGCATTTTTAACACTGTTTTCAATTTTTGAAATTTGTGCTTTTTGAACACCCACAAGCTCCCCTAATTCTTCTTGTGTCATATTACATGCTTGTCGAGCTTGTTTTATGGCTTGTCCTAAGAGGTCAATTCTCAACTCATTCTCAAATTTTTCTCGCTTTTCAGTTCCACGCTTTCCAATGTGTTTGTCTATCATGGTATCAAGCGAAACGGTTTTAAACTTATTTGTTGCCATATTATTTACTTTTTGACTTGTATTCTAAATATTGTTTTCTTATTTCTTCGGCTTTTTTAATCTCTTTTGTTGGTGTTTTCTGTGTTTTCTTTAAAATTCCGTGAGTAGCCACAATCAAGGTTTCTCTCCCGTTTGATTTGTCCCAAAATGAAAACAGTCGAAATGCTTTTCCTTTATATAAAGTTCTAAATTCCCAAATAAATTCGTTTAACTTTTTGAATAATTCGTTGTCGTTTACAAATTGTGCTTTTTTGATAGTGTAATAAATTTTTTCTCTTGATTTTTCGTCAAGGTTTTCTAAAAATTCTACCGCTTCAGGCAATAATTCTATGTCAAAGTTTGGTTTCATTCATAATTTTTGTCAAAGATAAATATTTCCTTATTAGGAAACAATTTTTTTTGTAATAAATTTTCATTTTTTGTTGTTTTATATCAATGTTTGAAACTTCATAGATTGTAATCCTCGTTCTACGTAAGCTCTTTAACATGGTTGAGTTCCTATGCACTAAACGTATGCAATAGGCATACGCTCAGCGTGTAGTGCGATAATACAAACTATGACAAGAGGAGGGAATAGGCGAATTGTACAAAAGACGTTTGTTAATTATAAAGGAAGAGGGTATTCGGTTGGTGAAATAATTGTTTCACATTCCCTTTATTCGCCTGTTTTCATGCTGAGCTGAATCCGTTTCTTTTCCGTATCTACTTGTATTACTTTTACTTGCACAGCTTGATGCAAGGATACAATGGTGCTTGGGTCAGATACATAGCTGTTTGCTAACTGCGAAATATGCACCAAGCCATTTTCCTTGATACCGATATCTACAAACACACCAAAGTTGGTGATATTGGTTACAATCCCGTCAAGTAACATGCCTACTTGCACATCGTTGATAGTAGTAATGCGTTGGTCGAAAGTGATTACACTGACTTTTTTACGGGGGTCTCTACCCGGTTTCTCGAGTTCTTTTAAGATGTCGTTGAGCGAAAGTAAACCTATATGTTGGTCGATATACCGTTCGAGCTGTATGCGTTGTGCTAGCTCTTTTTGACCAATTAAATCAGCCAATTGACAATTCAGGTCTTTTGCCATTTTTTCTACTACATAGTAACTTTCGGGGTGCACAGCAGAGTTATCCAAGGGATTTTTGGCTCCAGCAATGCGTAAAAATCCTGCGGCTTGCTCAAAGGTTTTTTCACCCATGCGTGGCACTTTTTTTAGCTCTTCCCTGCTGGTGAATTCGCCATTTTGCGAACGATACGCTACAATATTTTTAGCCAAATTTGGTCCCAGTCCCGACACATAACGCAACAAATGTTCGCTGGCAGTATTTAAATTGACACCCACTAAATTTACCGCATGTACTACCGTTTCGTCTAATGCTGTTTGCAATTTATTTTGATCCACATCGTGCTGGTATTGCCCTACGCCAATGGATTTTGGGTCTATTTTTACCAATTCAGCCAAGGGATCCATCAACCTACGTCCAATGGATATAGCTCCACGCACCGTAACATCGTATTGAGGAAACTCATCGCGGGCAATTTTAGAAGCCGAATATACCGAAGCCCCATTTTCGCTTACCACAAAAATATCTACTGCCAAGGGATAGCGAATGTGTTGCATAAACGTTTCCGTTTCTCTGGAGGCAGTTCCGTTGCCAATAGCAATGGCTTGTATGGCGTATGTTTCTACCAATTGTTGTATTTTGCGGGCAGCCTGTGCGGTCTCTTTTTGTGGTGGATGCGGATAGATGGTTTCGTTGTGTAGCAAATTGCCTTGAGCATCCAAACATACCACTTTACACCCTGTTCGGTAGCCAGGGTCGATGGCAAGCACCCTTTTTTCGCCCAAAGGAGATCCTAATAACAATTGTTTCAGGTTATTGGCGAAAACGGCAATGGCTTGTTTGTCGGCAAGCTCTTTACTGCTATGGGCAAATTCTGTTTCAATAGACGGTTTTAGCAAACGTTTATACGCATCTTTGCAGGCAGTAGCTACGAGTTGAGCCGATGGCGTGTTGTTTTTTACAAAAATCTGTGTCAGTTTTGTAAGGCATACTTCTTCGTCAGACGGACTGATGGATACCCGTAAAAATCCTTCAGCTTCGCCTCTACGTATCGCTAATAAGCGGTGCGAGCTACATTTTTTTAGCGGCTCTTTTACCTTAAAATAATTTTCGTAATGAGCACCTTCTTGCTCTTTTCCTTTGATAATATTGGCTGTAATCACAGCATCGTATGCAAATATTTGGCGAATGCGGTTACGTGCTATGGCACTTTCGTTAATCCACTCGGCAATGATATCCAAGGCTCCTTGCACAGCCGCTTCATTGTTTTGTACATTGCCTGTAACAAATCGCTGAGCAATGCGATAAGGGTCGTCTGCCGATTGACTCATCAGTATTTTTGCCAAGGGTTCTAAGCCATTTTCTTTGGCGGTTTGCCCTTTGGTTTTACGTTTTGGCTTGTAGGGCAAATACATATCTTCTAGTGCGTTGCTTTCCCAACAAGTGGCTATTTTTTCAGCAAGTTCTGGGGTCAAACTCCCCTGTTCTTCAATGGTGTTGAGGATGGTTTCTTTGCGTTTATTTAGTTCCTCAAAATACTGTACTAATTCATTGATATTGCCTATTTGCACTTCATCTAAGTTGCCTGTAGTTTCTTTGCGGTAGCGACTGATAAATGGAATGGTATTGCCCGAACCAAGCAAGTCGGCTGTGTTTTTTACTTGTTTTTCGCTAATGCCAAGTTGTTTGGCTATCAATGATATGATGGTTGCATTCATTTAGATGGCAAAATATGAACGGATATATAAAAATAGACAAATAAAGACAAGCGATGGCAGTAAGTTGATGATGTTGAGTTTTCTTATTTCTAAAATGGAAAGACCTAGTCCAATCAACAAAATACCCCCAACAGCCGTTATTTCGGTGATGTAAATTGTAGGAATGTCTTTTGCAAACATCCATACCATCAGCGTAATACCTCCCTGAAATAGCAGTAGCGGTATAGATGAAAATACCACACCAACACCCAATGCCGAAGCCAACATCAAGGCAGAAAAACCATCCATCAAGGATTTGGTTAATAACAAATCGGATGTTTTACCAAAACCTTCTTCAATAGCTCCAATAATTGACATGGAACCCATACAAAAAAGCAAAAAAGCCGTAACCAAGCCTTCGGTAAAACGCTCGTTGGAAAAACGCAGTTTCTTTTTTAAAGTTTCGCCCATTCGGTTTGTTTTTTCTTCGAGCTGAAGCCATTCGCCGAGTATTCCGCCACATGCCAAACTGGCTACTACCATCAAGGGAAATGCCATTTTTAGCGACATGCTAATGCCCAATACTATGGTAAACAAACCAACCGCTTGAAAATAGATACGCACGTATTTTTCGGGCAAACGGTGTTTGATAAACATACCCAAACTGCCTCCCACTATTACCGCAGCTGTATTTACTAGTGTTCCAATCATCTTATTTTAATTAATTCGACACAAAAATAACAAAATAATTGCTTTGTGTCTGAAAAATACGGATATTTGTTGGTAAATATGCTTGATATGATAATTTTTACATAAGCTAAATTTATTACATGAGAACTTTTAGAGCTTTAATATTAGTTAAAACAATACAATAAATGCAAAAAAAACAGATATGCCTCAATTTTCTTTATCTTTGTGCCCATGCTTGTTGGAGCATAGATACGAAGGAGTTAAAGCCACGGACTCTTTCTATTGAAAATAATAAAAGACGTGGTTGTTTCGAATAATTTTTATAATTTTAAAAACATGAAAAGTTTTGATTTGAACAGTTATGGCGTACAAGAAATTAGCGTGCAAGAGATGAAAGAAGTTGGCGGTGGTATTGGGGTATTTGCAGTAGCAATAGTCGGTTTAGCCGTACTTTACGTTGCAGGCACAGTAATAGGTTTATATAATGGACATAAGTTTGGTGGAATGCCGTAATTTAAAATTCACATGATAAAAGTTGTGAATAGCAGTAATACCTATTTTGAAAATATTTAATAATGCTAAATGAAAAAGATGTCTTAATAAGAATGCTAACTAGCTTTATTCAAAAGCTATCAGAATTACTAACAAAGAAAAATATTTCGGAGGTTTACGATTGGGAAATTAATGTTTTTTATTCGGAGGCATTTGATATGAATCGTGATTTAGTGTTATCTTTAGATATAGAGTCATTGTTAGACATTTGTAAACACAATCAAGTATATTGCAATGAAAAAGGTAGGATTTTAGCTGAACTTCTTTATTTCGAAACACTCCGAGACAAGAAAAGTACTTTTGTTAAAAATTATGCAAAAAAAGCCATACAACTATTTCATTATTATACTCAGTATACTAAAACATATGACCTTGATGTCATTAACAAAATCACTCAACTTTCGAAAATAATTGAAAATGAATAAATATTTTTTGTTTTTTTTGTTTACCATCACTAGATTTTTTGACCTGATAACTACTTACCTCGCAACAAATGATCTATCTTATGAAACAAGTCCTTTAATTATTTATTTAAATATGGATTGGTTTGGTCTAATATTATCCAACATTATTTTTGTTATCATAATATTCATATTGTTAGTGTATATTAAACAATTTAATATTATTTATCTAGAAGAAAAGTATGAAAATAAGATACTAAGCTTGACTGATTACTACAAGTATATTATCTTAAAATTAAAAAGACCTGAAACTAATATGAGTTTGTTTCAACTTTTAAAAGCAAAAATAAACGTATCTGCATTTCTGTTTTTTGCTACACGTGGATTAACTCTTACTTTTATTTTGATAAGTACAGTTGTATCACTAAATAATATCTTACAACATAATAAATTGTATCTGCTTGAAGTTCATCCATTTGTAATTTTCAATATACTATTTTTAATCATTATAGTTTTATTTATTCTATCTTTTCACTTTTTTGTAAAACAGAGATTTAAAAATATACAATAAGGTTTTGGATTTTCTAATGATTTTTTTTTAACAATTTTAGTCACGTATTAAAACCGACAATATTTTAACATGCATATTATCCAATCATACTGGAACCCTAATACAAAGGAAGATGTACTATTGCAAACAGGTGGTTTTGTATGCCCCGAAATACATTGGATGGCATGGGCATTTTCGTGTTTGCAATTGCGTAAGTTTTACCCGAATGTAGAACTACATACCAACAAGGCAGGGAAGGAATTGTTCGAATTGCTTGGCTTACCCTATACCGCCATACATACCAGTATGGAAACCGACTTTATGCGTAACCTCCACCCCAGTATGTGGGCTTATGCCAAAATACATACATACAGCTTACAAACCGAATCCTTTCTGCATGTGGATGGCGATGTATTTATATGGAAAGCATTTGACGAACAATTAATGAGTAGCCCTCTTATAGCCCAAAACATAGAAGATAATCTTATTTTTTATAATCATAGTATTGAAGTGATTGAAAAACATGCTGACGTTGTCCCCGAATGGGTAGGAAAATACAAACATCACCCCAAAGCATATAATGCAGGAATACTGGGCGGTAACGATATCTATTTTTTTAAACAATATACCCAATTGGCACTCGAATATTATCAAAATAATGAGAACAAACTAAACAAAATGATTAACGAGGATAGTAATGTAAACACTATCCCCGAACAATACTTATTTTATGTATTAAGTCAAGATAGTAACGTCCCTGTTGCTGTATTTTCAAACAAAAATGAAGGTGTGTGTAATCCTGATGATTTTTTGCGATTTGTTGAAATAAGTAAAATTCCTTATCAGGAACAATATTGTCATATTCTTGGAAAATTAAAAACTCATAATCATTTATCAAATTTTGTAAACTTTGTTTTGCAAAATGATTACCCTCAATATTGGGAGCATATTATTCACGTTTTTAAGGAAAGAGGAATATTGTCAGAATATATGCAACGTCTATTGACAATGCAAGAAAAGGACAAGAAAACCATTTTACCACAAATCATGCCTTCAAAAGGAACTTATCGCGATACCCGTACTTTATGCAAACTATTTGATGTAGCATTTGACCCTCAAGATTTATCCCAGAATTTTGAAAATCCAATAATACAAGACCTTTACGAATATGAGAGAAAAATACATGAATTCAACAACCGTACGTTTGTAGCAAATCATCATTCTGTACCATTTCCTACCTATAATGCAGAAGGGAATGTATTCAACCAAAAGGATTATTTGGATTATTACGTGTACGTAACACCATATCATCAATTTGTTAATACACGATACAATTGGCACAAACTGTTTGAATTAAAAACTGCACAAGAGATAGTCGCTCATGCTTACCCGTATAAGTTAACAACTCTCTTATCATTAGATGGCTATTATACATTAAATGATAATTTCGTACACGATGCATTGGTAACTCTAATTGAAACCATCAAACTTAAACCTATTACCATAAAGGAGTTACTCAAAAATGATGTTGCAGAAAAAGAGAAAACCCTTGAAATGCTTACCTCGTGGTATTCAGCAGGTTTTATTTACCTTTCCAAATCTAAAAAGGATTTTATTCCACAGCCACCATCAGAAGAATATACCTACTCGCAAGCCAACCTGAAAAATCAGGTAAGCACCTGCTTAGGTTACGTGCTTACACATTACGGAATAACAAATCATGATAGAAAATTATTACAAAAATACCAAGACATTCAGCGTAATGTTACCATGCACGAGGTAGTACAGACTCTCGAAAAAATTGGGTTACAGGCAAAAGGGGTTCGTGGCAATATGGATAGTTTAACCAAAATACCACTCCCCGCTATTTGTATAGTTACATTACGCGAGTACTTGCCACTGTATGTGGTAATAATCAAATCCACTGCCACACACATAACTATATACAATACTGAGATGATGCAAGAGGAAAACTACCCTGTTGCGTATTTTTCTACTATTTGGGATGGCAATTTGATTTTGGTGTTGCCACAGGGAGCTAATAATTAAATATTTTCGGTTTATTGGTAGAGATGCAAACAAGATTATTGAAAGTAAGAGTTGGCATAAACACCAATAACGGACACACTGAACAGTTGGCAATATTGTAACCCTCAATACAACACCGAGATAAATGAACCCATATAAAAACATAAGCTACTGTTAGCTCATTATACAATTATGCAACAACTGTTTCCTTCCGAAATCATTGAAAATACCGTAGAGAGTTACCATACCCAGATAAACACACGTAGCCGAGCCATTTATGGTATAATAGTGGCGATAGTACTATTAATAATAGCATCGTTGCCTTTTGTATACATTGACGTTACTACACCAAGTCGTGGCGTAATACGCACACCTTCAGAAAACACAACAATCCAATCAGCTGTCTATGGTCAAATTACAATGTATAATTTATATGAAAATAAAACTGTATTAATGGGTGATACCTTATTACTGCTAAATTCTGAGAACCTAACAGAACAACAGACTCTTATAGAAAGTAAACTAACAGAAAACCGCAATTTTATTTCCGACATTGATAAATTGCTTACGAAGAATTACAAAGCCCTTGTTACTCCAAAGTACATAAGTGAATATAAACGATTTACAACAAAAACGAACGAACGGGAGGTAACAATAAATTTTTTGAAGAAAGATTTGGAAACAACCCATCGGCTTATGGAAAAGAATGTAATAGCTAGCAATGAGTATCTGCTAGCCAAAAACAATTATGAAAAAGCGTTGGAGGAATTAAATTCAATTCGACAAGAATATTGGACAACATGGCAAGCCGAACAAACTAATTTAAAAATTCAGAATCTGGAATTAGAGTCGAAAAGAAAGCAAATTGAAGATGAAAAAAAACAATATACCATAGTGTCGCCCATATCCGGCATATTGGTGCAAGTAGCAGGGTATAGAAAAGGTAATTTTATAGCACCTGGACAAACACTATGCTACATTTCGGCAAATGATTCTTTAATCGCAGAATGTTACATTTCTCCTGCTGATATTGGCTACATATTTCCCAATCAGCCCGTTTCAATTCAATTAGATGCATATAATTATAGACAATGGGGTATGATAGATGGATGTGTGACTGAAGTATTGCAAGATGTTGTTTTATTGGATAATAAACCAATGTTCAGGGTTCGTTGCACAATAGACCAAAAATATGTACAACTTAAAAATGGCTATAAAGGGAATATTCAAAAGGGACTTACTTTTACAGCACAATTCAAACTCAACCGCCGATCGCTTTGGCAATTGCTATTCGACAAACTTGACAATTGGTTAAACCCAAAGATGATGAAGGAGTAAATAAGTCCAACATAAGCACCAACTCGCAAGGTTGGAAAATAAACAACAAAATAAATTCTTATGAGTATCAAAGTAAAACAGCGAGACATTACTGATTGCGGTGCAGCTTGTCTAGCATCAGTAGCCTCGCACTACAAACTCGAATTATCTGTGGCACGCATTCGACAAATGGCAGGTACAGATACTAAGGGGACGAATGTACTGGGAATTGTACAAGCCGCTGAAAAACTTGGTTTTATTGCAAAAGGAGTAAAAGGAGATAAGGACGTTTTAACCAAAGTTCCGTTACCATCAATAGCACATATTGTTTTAGAAAAAGACGGGATGCAATTTTATCATTTTGTTGTAATATACAAAGTGTCAAAAAATAAAATAAGTTATATGGACCCATCTAGTGGCACAATTATTACAAAAATTATTGATGATTTTGCTCCTTCATGGACAGGGGTATTGGTTATACTACTCCCAAACGATGATTTTATTGCACGTAATGAAAAAATATCAAATTTTCAACGTTTTATCTTTCTTCTTGCTCCACATAAAAGCATTCTATTACAAAGTCTTATTGGCGCAATCCTTTATACTATACTTGGGTTAAGCACTTCAATTTTTATACAAAAAATAACTGACAATGTTTTACCATCAGGCAATACAAATATGCTGAACTTATTAAGCGTAGGTATGCTATTGGTGTTGATATTACAGGTCTTATTGGGTATTTATCAGACCCTTTTTATGATAAAAACGGGGCAGAAAATTGATATGCGTCTTGTATTGGGTTATTACAAACATTTACTTAAACTCCCACAAAGTTTTTTCGATACCATGCGTGTAGGCGAAATAATTTCACGTATCAACGACGCTGTTAAAATCCGTGCTTTTATCAACGATGTTTCTATTTCGCTTACAGTTAATTTGTTTATCGTTTTGTTTTCGTTTGTTTTAATGTTTATATATAGTTGGAAGTTAGCATTACTAATGTTGTTAGTGATACCACTTTATACTGTAGTTTATATTATTACTAATAAGTTAAATAAAAAACAAGAGCGTAAACTTATGGAACATTCGGCAGATTTGGAAAGCCAATTAGTCGAATCAATAAATTCTGTACGTACCATCAAACAATTTGGTATGGAGGATTTTAGTAACATGAAAACCGAAACGCGATTTATAACCTTGCTAAAAACGGTGTTTAAATCTGGGAAAAACTCACTTTTTTCTACTTATTCATCAGAAATAATTAGTAGGATATTTACCATTGTGTTACTATGGATAGGCACATATTTTGTAATTGATAATGAAATAACGTTGGGAGAATTACTATCATTCTATGCCATTATCGGATATTTCACGGGTCCTGTAGCAAGCCTGATAACAGCAAACAAATCAATACAAAATGCACTGATTGCTGCCGACCGTTTATTTGAAATTATGGACTTAGAACGCGAAATTACCGAAAATAAGATGGAGTTAAAACGCGAAAATATTGGAGATATAAGATTTGAGAATATTCAGTTCTCATACGGCACTCGTACCGATGTTTTCAACAATTTTTCGTTTACTATTCCAAAAGGGAAAGTAACGGCAATAATTGGAGAGAGTGGTTCTGGAAAAACAACATTAGCAATGATATTACAAAAGCTATATCCAATTAATTCAGGTAAAATAACTATTAATAACCTAAACATTAATCATTTTACTTATGAGAGTTTGCGAAATCTTATAAGTACCGTACCACAACAACTCAATTTATTTTCAG
>Ga0116172_10003307_pt1 | contig 13522 bp, 6 predicted proteins | sample AD_UKC083_MetaG_FD_89799 | JGI IMG/M metagenome (GOLD analysis project Ga0116172, IMG submission 89799) | Active sludge microbial communities of municipal wastewater-treating anaerobic digesters from USA - AD_UKC083_MetaG | ecosystem: Engineered > Bioreactor > Anaerobic > Digestate | place: USA...
CAGATCGCCCATAATGTCAAGCAGCTTATGGCGTGCGGGTTCATTCGGATATCGTAGTTCGGTATTATTGAGAATACCGGCTGTATGTTTCGTTATTCCGGGCCGGTTGAAGAGTTTTGCAATCCGGTCTATCTCCGACTGATCAACCTCCTTTTCAAGAATGACAACGGCATTATCCAGATCACCTCCCTTGATAAGGCCCATCCTGTGCAGCGGCTCAAGTTCATGGAAGAAAACAAAAGTCCTGCTCTTGCTGATCTCTTCCGTAAAATCATCAATCGAATCAAGTATGGCATACTGGTTGCCCAGAATCCTTGAATTGTAGTCTATAAGGACATTTATGCTCAGGTGATCATCAGGGTATATAATAAGATCTACGCCGTGCTCCTCATCGGAGAATGCTATCTTCTGCTTTACTGTAAAATAGTTACGGTCTTCCTTCTGTTCAGTAAATCCGGCTTCAAGCAAAGCTTCGGTGAATTTCCATGCTGCCCCACCCATAATGGGTGCTTCCGGTCCGTTCAGATCAATTATCGCATTGTCGACACGTAATCCGTGAAGTGCTGCAAGGGCGTGTTCTATTGTAGAAACAGACGCATTGTTCTGCACAAGGGTCGTTCCCCTTGATGTGTCTGTGACATTTTCAGCAATTGCATCTATAATTGGTTTCCCGGGAAGATCGCTCCTGCAGAATTTGTACCCGTGATTTGCCGGAGCAGGTTTGAAAGTAATAGTAACATCAACACCTGTATGCAATCCCTTTCCACTCAGGCTTACCTCTCTTGCAATTGTTCTTTGTTTTTCGCTAATGCCTTTCTGTAAGTGTAATTTTATCGGGTACAAAAAAAATCAAAAAATCCGAAGAATCAAACTACTATATGCCGAAAGGATAATTAAAACATTATCAGTAAGATTTATTCAGTATTCCCGGGCTTCTCCAGCTTCTTTTCGATCTGGTTCAGCCTTGTATTCATCTCAGGAAGCCTTTTGAACAATATTGATGATCTTAGAAAATCCCTGTGATCAATTCCGGGTGTGCCAAGAAGAACGGAATTTTCCGTTTTTACATCACTTGGTATTCCGGCCTGGGCTCCTATTTTTGTTCCGTCTGCAATTTTGATGTGGCCTGCAATTCCTACCTGCCCTCCAAACATGCAGTTCCTTCCTATCTTTGACGATCCTGCAACGCCACACTGTCCGGCCATTACCGTATTCTCTCCAACTTCAACATTATGACCTATCTGTATAAGATTATCAAGCTTCACTCCTCTTCGTATGACAGTTGATCCCATGGTCGCCCGGTCGATAGCCACATTTGCTCCTATCTCGACATTATCCTCCAGGATCACATTACCAAGCTGGGGAATCTTCATGTAAGAGTTCTCTGTTTGCGGGGCAAAGCCAAATCCGTCGCTTCCGATAACACTTCCTGCATGAATAATGCATGAAGAACCTATAACGCAATCATGATATACTGCCACCCCAGGATACAAAATACAATTATCTCCTACAACAGTCGTATCGCCGATATATACGTTCGGGTAAACAGAACAATTATCACCTATCCTGCAATTCTCGCCTATATAGGCATGTGCCCCTATGTAAACATCCTTCCCAAGCAGTGCTGAAGGTTCAATCACAGCTGTCGGGTGGATCCCCTTCTTCCTGGGCCTGGCCTGGTCGACAAGCTGAAGAAGCGAAGCAAACGATTCGTAAGCATTTTCCACCTTGATAAGCGTTGGTTTTACTTTTTCGGAAGGAACAAAACTCTTGTTAACAAGTACTATCGATGATCCTGTTGTATACAGATACTGTTCATATTTGGGATTTGCCAGAAAGGAGAGAGCTCCCTCGTGTCCTTCTTCAATCTTAGCAATAGTGTGGACTTTAGTTTCCGGATCCCCTACAATTTCCCCCTTGAGAAATCCTGCAATAGTTGCTGCATTAAACTCCATTTCCTTTTTATTTTTTAATTGATCTTAATTCCTTTGGATAACATAAAAAATATTTTGTAACCCGGTCCGAGACCAGATCGTGGTTGAACATATCAGATACTTCCCTTATTCCTGCAGCGGTACCTCCCTTAAGCAAAATTCTTACCTCTGGCTCGTCAGGTGCATATGTGAGGTTGGAAATAGCATCCGTGAATACATAATAACCCGAGGCTTCCGGTCTTATTTTCATCTCAGATACCGCCCTTTGTGTCAGATCATGGATCCTTTCTTCATTAAAAGGTTCATTCTGAAGTTCTATGGCGAAAAGATTCCTTCGGATAAGCCGTCCTGCCAGATCCGACAGAACCGGATCAGAGTGATCAGCCCAGTATTTCGCCGAAGCAAGAATATCCGAATCATCAAGCCTGGTAAAGTTAGCTGCAATAAACGCGGGCGAGAACATACCCCTGCTTTCCATCTCGGCAGCACCAATATTATTATAAAGAAAGAACCTGAGCGCAGGCGTCGCAAAAAGGTCGGCACCGCCCATTGCCAGCTCCTTGGCTCTCGCAAGCACTTTTGCAAGAAGGCTTTCGGATGAGAGAACTGTTTTATGCATATATACCTGCCAGTACATGAGCCGCCGCGCAATAAGAAATTTCTCAGCAGAGTATATCCCCTTTTCATCTATCACCAGAGAGTCATCTATGACGTTCAGCATCCTGATAATACGGTCGGAACCAACTGATCCCTCAATCACTCCCGTGAAAAAGGAATCCCTTCTCAGATAGTCAAGTCTGTCCATATCCATCTGCCCGGCTATCAGCTCGTGAAGAAAATTCCGAGGGTATTCTCCCTTGAAAATATCAATAGCCATGTCCAGACTTCCATCGAAATTATCATTCATCCTCTGCATGAGAAGAAGTGAAAGATCTTCATGTCTTATGCCATTTATAAGCGACATCTCGAGGGCATGTGAAAACGGACCATGCCCTATGTCGTGAAGAAGTATGGCAATAAGCGCTGCCTCTTCTTCCTTGTCCCCTATACCTACTCCCTTGTTCCTCAGCGTTCGCAGAGCTGTCTCCATCAGATACATTGCCCCCAGACAATGCTGAAACCTGCTGTGATTGGCCCCCGGATATACAAAACTCGTCAACCCGAGCTGCCTGATGTTCCTCAGGCGCTGGAACCACGGATGTTCAATAATGTCATAGATGAGATCGCCAGGGATGCTGATAAATCCATAAACCGGATCATTGATGATCTTCCTTTTATTTGTTGAATATCCCACTCCTTTAATGTTGCCTACAAAATTATTAATTTGTTTCAATTCAGACAGCAGAAAGGGATGTCCTGTTGTCAGCCGGAATTCATAAATTTACGGTTTATGCTTTACAACATTCACTTTTTTTGTCACATTTGAAATTTTCACCGTCTTTATATCGTCAAATCCTGACAACTTTACCCATGCGCTTCACTGTATGAAGATCGAAATCCGGCAACTGAACCAAATATATCCCAACGGGAACCATGCTCTCAAGGATGTTAATCTCGAATTCGGGACCGGAATGTTTGGACTTCTCGGACCCAACGGAGCAGGTAAATCTTCGTTGATGAGGATAATAGTGACACTTATGAAACCTACTTCCGGCATCGTTCTTTTTGACGGGAAAGATATTCAGAAACACAGGAAAGAACTGAGGAGCCTGCTCGGCTACCTTCCTCAGGATTTTCGTTTCTTTACATCACTTAAAACATGGGAATTCCTCGACTATTCAGGATCGCTCGCCGGGATGAAGAATAAGAGACAAAGGCTTGCTGAGGTTGACAGGCTTCTCGATCAGGTGGGTCTTCTTGAAGTACGCGACAGGCAGGCCAACAGGCTATCAGGAGGTATGAAACGGCGCCTCGGGATAGCACAGGCCCTGATTGGAAACCCAAGGATTATAGTTGTTGATGAGCCCACAACCGGACTTGACCCTGACGAAAGGATCCGGTTCCGTAACATCCTCTCACAACTAAGCCGGAATGATGTGACAATTATTCTTTCAACTCATATTGTCGGAGACATTTCATCAACATGCCAGGGAATGGCCCTTCTTAACAAGGGAGAACTGGTTTTCTCAGGCTCGCCCGAAAACCTCGTAAGAGAGGCCGAAGGCCATGTGTTCAGACTGACACTTACTCCTGCGGAGTATAATGCTGCAAAGGAAAAATACAATGTTATATCGACGATACCGGTTGAGAAGGGATGGGAAGTGCAGATTGTCTCTGGCGAGATTCCCGAATACGGATATGAAACCGTGGTTCCAAATATCGAACACGCATATGTTTATTATATGGAACATAAACTGAATGCCGATTTATCCGAATAGAAGATGACGCTGTTCCACAACATAAGGAGCGTGGCAAAATACGAAGCCAAAACATTGAGAAGAAGCTGGTTCTTCAGGCTGTTTTCGATCGGAACCCTTTTTATTTTTTCCTTTCTGAACCTAGGCCTTTTTTCTCCCATCGGCGACGAAGAATGGGAATTCATCTCAATATCCTCCAACGTTCCGTTCCTTAACCTTTACATGCTTAATATTGCCCAGGCTATCATTGTGATATTCCTTGCAGCTGATTTCCTCAAAAGGGACAAGAAGGTCGATACAAACGAGGTTCTCTATACCAGATCGATGTCGAACCTTGAATATGTACTGGGAAAAACTGCCGGAATATTAAGACTTTTTATCGGCCTCGACATAATAATCCTTCTTATAGGACTTCTGATGAACATCATTTCAAAGTCAATGACAGTCGACTGGCTTTCATACATATATTACCTTCTTATTATCTGCATTCCGACGATTATTTTCAGCCTTGGGCTTGCTTTCGTGCTTATGTCGCTTATAAGAAATCAGGCAGTAACATTTCTTATCCTGCTTGGATTTGCCGCAATGAATATGTTCTGGCTCTGGTTCAGGGCAGGTTCTCTCTTTGACTATATGGCTTTCGGGCTGCCACTGTTAAAATCAACCATCATTGGATTCGGCAACGAGGAACTAATAATCAACCAGCGTCTTTTCTGGTTCTTCCTCGGTATGGCCCTTGTACTTGCAACAGTACTGCTTTTCCGAAGGCTCCCCCAGTCAAGGCTTCATTCTTCGCTGGCCCTAATATTTATGATCGTGTTTTTCGCCGGAGCAGCGATATGCGGCTACCAGACTTATTCTCTTTACATTACCGACATCAGGGAGAAAGAGGCGGTTATCGCCGTCAACAAACAATATGAGAACAGCAATTTTGTAAGTCTGACCGATGCATCAATTGAATACACTCAAAACGGAACCTCTTTTGAAGCCAGTGCAGAGCTGGTCTTTAGTAATAATAACAGGGATCCTTTAGAAAAATACCTGTTCTCACTTAATCCTTACCTGAAGGCTTCGAAAATTACTGCAGGAGGCAAAGAACTGAATTTTAAGCAGAACAATCATATAATCGAAATAGAACCGGCTTCTCCCCTTCTGCAAGGGATGAGCGATTCACTTATAATATCGTACTCGGGATCAATTGATGAATCATTCTGTTATCCCGACTATTCTGGCAACCTGAAGCAATCGCCCTACAGGGTTGAGATGCTTACAATCTGCAAAAGACAGGCATTCCTTGACTGGAACTACGTCCTTCTGACACCTGAAACACACTGGTACCCCGTTCCTTCCCTGAACTACTTTCCGTCAAACCCGGCAAGGATCAAGGTTGACTTTACCCGGTACCGGCTCAGGGTAAAGACTGCAGAAGGCCTCATGCCTGTTTCCCAGGGGGATATGACTTCCGAAAACGGCTATTACAGTTTTAAACCTGCTTCACCGCTTACCGGACTGACCCTGGCAATAGGCAAATATCAGACAGATACTCTTTTCGCCGATTCGCTAAAATATATTGCTTATCATTTCCCCGGACACGATTACTATAAAAAGGACCTTTCCGAATTAACTGATACCCTTCCCCTTCTGGTTTCGGGAATAATGCGCGATCTGGAAACCGCCTTTTCGACGCGATATCCTTTCAGCGAATTAAAACTTGTGGAAGTACCCGTCCAGTTCTACTCATATCCCAGAATGAGCACACAGACCAGGGCTGAGCTTCAGCCTTCGATGGCCCTTCTTCCCGAGAAAATGTCGACACTTCGCAATGCCGGCTTTGGCAAGCGTTTTACCCAGCAGAAGAAACGAATGGCCAGGAACAATCAGGTCATTACCGATAAAGAACTGCAGGTCAGGATATTCAACGATTTTGTGAGAAACACATTTATAAGCGGGCAGAATTTCAGGTTTGTAAACGGGGTGGCCATGAACGAACCGGTCCGCTACAGGCTCGGCCCCAGTTTCTATTTCTTCAAGAACAATTTCTACTCGAAGGATTACCCTGTGATAAATGCAGTCTTCGAATCTCACCTGCAAAAACAGGTTGAACCGCAGTCAGAAAGAGCATTTGACGCCGGAGGTCTTTCCGAGAATGACAAGGCCAACCTTATACTGAGGAATGCCTCTTTCCGGGATGTTCTTGCCACCACTCCCGGAAGCGATACAATAAGAATGATCCTTACCCTTAAAGGAGACTACCTCTTTAATCTTTTCAGGGCAAAAGCAGGAATAAGCGAGTTTAACACCTGGTTCAAAGAATTTATCGATGACCACAAATTCCAAAGCATTGATATTGTCTCACTGAATGATAATATGCGTGATAAATTCGGCTTTGATTTTTACACTTATCTCCACGACTGGTTCAACATGGAAGAACAACCGGGATTCTTTTTCAGCGATATTCAGGCAACCGAAACAATTGCTGACGGAAGAGTCAGGTACAATGTCACTTTCATTGCTTCCAATCCGGAACCGGTTGCCGGCATTTTCAATATCTCCTTCAGAACAGGAGGTCAGGCCGGTAGTGGTGACAGAAACGTAACAACGAGTGTTTACCAGAGTGGTCCGGGAATGATAACAATTTCGTCTCAGGGAAGGGGCATGGAAACTTCAGATATTTCAAGGATAATTGTACTGGAACCGGGCGAAGCGAGGAAAATCAGTATAATTCTCGATGGACAGCCAAGGGAAATGATGGTTAACAGCCTGTTTGCCAGGAATATTCCGGGAGAGATCGTAATACCCATAGATGAAATAAGGAAATCCCGGAACGCATCTTTTGTACCGGAAGGTGAAGTGAGGCTCGCATCACTTCCTCAAATGACCGAACCCGGAGAGATTGTTGTCGATAATGAAGATCCTGGTTTCTACGGCGCAGTCCAGAATACGCAGATACCCCTCAGGAAAATCCTTGGGATAAAGAAAAGGGAAGGTTTTGGATATGATCAGGTCAATATGTTCTGGGCACCGGAGACCTGGCAGCCCGTAGTCCTCTCATCCTACTACGGAAAGTATATCCGTTCAGCCGTGTATACCCGCGGAGCCTCGGGAGAGAGATCGGTGAGCTGGAAAACCGGAATCTCCTCTCCGGGTTATTACGATGTATACACCTATGTCGGGAAATCAGGAAGCAACACCGTTTTCCGCAGAGGAGGCAGCGAAAGCGGAGACGAGGGAGAAAAAGTCTTCAGCGACCTTCACTATAAAATACATCATGATGAGGGAACCGATGAGATAACCCTGGATTTCGAAAACGCGGAACCGGGATGGAATATGCTGGGCAGATATTACTTCTCTTCCGACAGTGCCCTGGTTGAACTTACCAACAAGACTTCAGGAAGAATGGTAATCGGAGATGCCGTGAAATGGGTGAAAGTAAAATAAAACCCTGTGTCGGGTTTATCGGAGAGAAATGAATAACCTGGCTGCAATAATTGACGCAGGAAAAAACCTCCGGTACAAAAACAGGGTAGTATTGTGTAATGTTTTGAATGCCAGATATTAAAACAAGGAATTAACATGTCAGAAATGAAACGGATCAGCTTAACAATATCCCTGATATTTCTTCTCACGAAAGCCGGGATCGGGGGTGTCTGTGCTCAACAGGGCCTTACCCTTGAACAGGCTCTTAACATAGCAGAATCGAACAGCCCGACTATGAAAAGAACAAAGCTGGGCCTTATCAGAAGCCAGGAGAACCTGAATGCCCAGAACGCTGCATTGAAATCACAATTCTCACTTTCGGTCGATCCTATAGGCTACAGTCAGAACAGGGCGTTCAACGATCTGATATCCAAATGGAACTCGGTCAAAACCACGGAAAGCTTCGGGTTGTTCAGAATCTCGCAGCCGATTGCGGTGACCGATGCACGAATCTCCCTGATAAACAGGTTTGGATACCGCGATTCATACAGCGAATATACAAATTCAACCACCAGGGGATTCAGCAACGACCTTTCCCTGAATTTTGAACAGCCTCTCTTTACCTACAACAGAACAAAACTTCAGCTGAAGGAACTTGAACTTGCTCTTGAAAACTCAAGAATCAGCTATGCCGTTCAGCTTCTCTCGCTCGAAAAAAATGTCACCCAGGCTTTTTATTTTGTTTATCAGCAGCAGCAAAGCCTCGAAATTGCCGGTACAGCCTTTGAAAATATGCAGAACAGCTATGAAATAATAAAGAACAAGGTGGAAGCCGGCATCTCCGCCCGCGAGGAAATGTTTCAGGCTGAACTCAACCTGGCCACTGCAAAGTCGGACTATGAAAACAAACAGGTTGAATACGAGAATGCCAAGGACCGTTTTAAAATTATGATCGGGATGAATCTATACGACGACCTTACTGTTATTCCAAACGTAGCAGTGGATACAGTTCAGGTCGATATCTCCTTCGCGATCGATCAGGGACTTTCCAACAGGATGGAACTCCGCCAGCGCGAAATCGACATCGAAGCATCGCAGTTCGATCTGGTCCGTACGAAAGCCCTCAATGAATTCCAGGGAAGCCTGGCGTTATCGGTAGGGCTTTTCGGAGACAATGAGAAGTTCGGGGATGTCTATTCCAATCCCACTGACAAGGAAGACGTATCTCTTTCATTTTCAATTCCTCTCTGGGACTGGGGAGAAAGAAAATCAAGGATAAAGGCTACTGAAGCTACTATTGAGTCGGCTGAAATTTCAATGGAAGAGGAGAAAAACAATATCATCCTCGGCGTGAGAGAAGTCTACAGGAACCTTATAAACCTGAGAAATCAGATAGGTATTGCACGTCAGAATGTGACGAACGCCCAGCTGACTTACGACCTTAACCTCGAGAGGTACAGAAACGGCGATCTTACAGGTATGGATCTCAACCTTTTCCAGGAACAGCTTTCACAGAAACAACTCTCGTATACCAATGCACTAATTTCTTACAAACTGGAACTTCTTAACCTTAAAATCCAGACTCTTTACGATTTCGAGAAAAGAGAACAGGTAAGCCCTGTTATGGAACTGGAAAAATAAAAATATACGAACATGAAAAAGACAATTATCCTATTCGCAGCAGCATTTGCACTTCTCAGCGCCTGCAGAAACCAGGACCAGCCACTGAATGCGGATGTCGAAATACCTGTTTCGGTCGAGGACCTTAAACTAAAACCGATTGAAGAGTTTATCAACACAACAGGAACAGCCTTTCCAAAAGGAGAAATTGAACTTAAATCAAAAATAGCAGCCTCCTATTTCCTGGGGGAAAATCCGAGAACTGGAAGACCCTGGCAGCTCGGCGACAGGGTTAACAGCGGCGATCTGATAATCAGTCTTGAAGATGAGGAGTACTTTAACTCGGTGAAACTGGAGACCAACCAGCTTAACCTCGAACTTATGGAGAGTGAGCTGAGAAAACAGGAATCTCTGTACGAAAAGGGAGGCGTCACGCTGAAAGAGCTTAAAACAGCCGGAATAAACTATGAAAACGCAAAGACAGCTGTTGCCACTTCAAAACTTCAGCTCGAAAAAATGAAAATTGTTGCACCCATAAGCGGCGTGATCGTCGATCTGCCTTATCATACCAGGGGCACACAGGTTGAGGCAGGACTTACAATGGTGAAAATTATGGATTACAAAACAATGTATATGGATGTGCAGCTTCCTGAAAAATATATTGCCGTGATCAAACCCGGTCTTCAGGTCAAGCTTACGAATTATACCCTGCCGGGAGATACGATTATTGGCACAATGACACAGCTATCCCCTGCTATCGATGCAAGTTCCCGTACCTTCAAGGGGACAGTGTCAATCGATAACCACGACCTGCTGCTGAGACCGGGAATGTTCGTAAAGGCCGATATTGTTACCAGCAGAAAGGATTCATCGATTGTGATTCCGAAGAATATAATCCTTTCGAGGCAGAAAGGTAAAACAGTTTTCGTGGTCGACAGGGGTGTGGCTGAAGAAAGAATTATCGAAACCGGTCTTGAAAACATTTCTGAGACGGAGGTCATCAGAGGTCTTTCCCGTAATGAAAGAGTAGTGACCGGCGGTTTTGAGACACTGAGCAACAGGTCAAAGGTCAAAATCATTAAATAATCCCGATGAACAGAATTGCCCGTTTTGCAGTTGACAACCCTGTAACCGTTCTGATGCTGGTGCTGGGAATAATCCTCCTCGGCTTTATCTCGTTCGGAAAGCTTGGAACCGACCTTTTCCCCGATCTGAACACCCCGAAAATATACGTGGAGATAAAAGCCGGGGAAAAGCCGCCCGAAGAGATTGAAAAAAACTATGTCGACCAGATTGAGTCGCTTGCGATGCGCCAGAGCGATGTCGTCCAGGTATCTTCGGTTTCAAGGGGCGGTTCAGCAGTAATAACAATAGAATATGCCTGGAACAAGGATATGGATGAGGCCTTCCTCGATCTCCAGAAGGAACTGAACTCCTTCAGCCAGAATTCAGACCTCGACGATTTTACAATATCGCAGTACGACCCTAATGCCTCTCCTGTAATGGTGGTTGGTCTTAAGAGCGACCGGATTGAAAATATGGACGAGCTGAGGAAGGTAGCAGAGAACTATATCCGCAATGAACTGGTAAGGATCGAAGGAGTGGCCGATGTCAGGCTCGTTGGTAAGGAGGAAAGTGAGCTGGTTATTGAAACAAGCAAATATGTTCTTGAATCATACGGCCTTACCGCAGACGCAATTGCAGCCCAGATCAACAATTACAACAGGAATGTTTCGGGCGGATCAATAGTCGATATGGGAACAAAATATGTTGTGAAGGGTGTAAGCGTCATGGAAGATGCCACGGATCTTGAGAACATAATTGTCGGTTTCAGGCAGTCTGCATCCCTTGCTCCGGCATCAGGCATCGAAAACCCGGGTGTCTCGCCATCCGACAGGATCCCTGTCTACCTCAGGGATGTGGCTGAAATAGGATTCGCCAACAAGGAACCCGTGAACATCGTAACAATAAACGGAGAACGATGCATCGGACTGTCAATATATAAGGAGCCCAAATTCAACACGATTGATGCGGTCCTTAGTCTCGACAGGTCATTTGAGGATTTGAGCCGTGCCTTGCCAGGATATGAGTTCATAAAGGTAACCGACCAGGGAAGGTATATTAACAATGCAATAGGCGAGGTCAAAAACACTCTTGTGATTGGTATTCTTCTGGCTGTTCTTGTGCTTTATGTCTTCCTGAGAAGAATAGGGACAACCCTGGTAATAAGTGTTGCAATACCCGTATCGATAATTGCAACCTTCAACCTGATGTACTTCAACGACCTGACCCTTAACATAATGACCCTTGGAGGACTGGCTCTTGGAGCAGGAATGCTTGTCGACAATGCAATCGTTGTCCTTGAAAATATTACCCGAAACAGGGAAGAAGAAGGAATGACACTAAGGGATTCGGCAATAAACGGCACCGGGCAGGTAGGAGGTGCAATTACTGCATCCACAATTACTACAATAGTTGTGTTTCTTCCTATAGTTTATCTTCACGGAGCCTCAGGCGAAATGTTCAGGGACCAGGCATGGACAGTCGCTTTTTCGCTGATCTCCTCGCTGATTGTTGCAATGCTTGTAATACCGATGCTTGTGGCCACATTGTTCAGGGGAGATAAAAATGAGAAAACATCCTCAGAAGTACTCCACTTTATCTGGTACAAAAATTTTCTGGAAAAGGTACTTGAAAAACGCGGCCTTGTAATAATCCTTTCCATACTTATACTGGCACTTTCCGCTCTCCTTGTACCACAACTGGGAAGCGAATTCATGCCCAGGCGGGAATCGGCTGAGTTCACAATAGGCCTTACACTGCCCGAAGGCACTAGCCTCGAGAGGACAAACAGCACTGCAATAAGGGCTGAACAGATAATAAAAGACCTCCTTGCTGAAAAGGTAAAAATGATCTACACCCAGTCAGGCGAAGACAACACATCAAGCCTCGGACAGATATCCGGTACGAAGGGAGAGAACACTGCATCGCTGAAAGTAATTCTTGAGAAGGATTATATCTCCATTACCGAAGAGGCTATTGCGCTTATTGAAAGCTATCTGACAGCTATTCCGGGTCTTGAGGTTTCGTTCACAAGGGAAGAAACAGCTCTGCAGACTTCGCTCGGAACCGACGAACCTCCTTTTGCTCTGGAAATATCAGGAAAGAGCAACACAGAACTTGAGAGAATCCTCGGCGAATCGCGTGCCATTCTTGAACAGAACAAAGACCTCTATAATATCACTTCTTCCCTCGACGAAGGAACCCCCGAGGTGGAGGTTGTTGTCGACCGCTTTAAAACAAGTTACTATAATGTATCGGTCGAAAGCGTTACAAACCAGGTAAAAAGCTATCTGGAAGGATCACCGGCCGGCAGCTTTGAGGTTGACGGGGAGATGAAGGACATAACTATCAGGCTCGGCAAAGTACCCCTGAGTCACCTTAAAGACCTTATGATAACTGCCGGCGATGTAAAAGTTCCTCTGAGCGAACTAGCAGAAATCAGAACAGTGGTAAGCCCCAGGGAAATAACCCGGCGGAATCAGGCGCGTACCTGCTACCTGTATGCAATGGTGCGGGGGGGAAAAGCATTTGACAAAGTGGTAGGTGAAGCAGAGGCTTCGCTGAAACCGGTTGCTCTTCCTCCTGACTACAAGATGGAATTCACGGGAGAAGAACTAAAGAGAAGGGAATCAATGAAAAATCTGACATTTGCGCTGATACTTTCCCTCGTCCTTGTCTTTATGGTTCTGGCATCTCAGTTTGAATCGGTTCTCCAGCCTTTTGTAATAATGCTTACAATTCCTCTTGCAGGCGCCGGAACAGTTTTTACCTTTTTTATACTTGGTAAGCCTCTTAACATGATGGCTTACATAGGAATCATTATGCTCGGAGGTATTGCAGTAAATAATGCCATTATCCTGATCGACCGGATAAACCAGCTCAGGGAGAGCGGTAAAGGCAAAAAAGAAGCTGTCATTATTGCCGGCTCCCAGAGAATACGACCAATAATTATGACAAGTGCTACTACAATACTTGCCCTGCTGCCACTTACAATCGGTATCGGGGAAAGTGCTTCACTGAGAGCCCCCATGGCCCTGGCCGTGATCGGCGGACTCGTCTCGTCAACGCTGCTGACTCTGATCGTGATACCATGCGTTTACTGGATTTTCGACTCATTTGGTGATCTTCTGA
>Ga0116172_10003309_pt1 | contig 13520 bp, 10 predicted proteins | sample AD_UKC083_MetaG_FD_89799 | JGI IMG/M metagenome (GOLD analysis project Ga0116172, IMG submission 89799) | Active sludge microbial communities of municipal wastewater-treating anaerobic digesters from USA - AD_UKC083_MetaG | ecosystem: Engineered > Bioreactor > Anaerobic > Digestate | place: USA...
ATCTCTACACGGTCATCCTTGGCTTTGGGGCTTCGGGTCGCAGCAACCTCGTTCATTTCATTTACCGGCATGGTCTGGTTCCCTCGGCTTTTTTCGGGGACCAGACCAGTTACCCGATCCAGCTGCAGAACTTTGTTTCAGACAAAGAGCAGCGAAAGATAGCGGAACAGATCGGGCCGGGCGGCTTTGAACTGTTTAGGCCTGACCTGATGATGGTAAAATCATCGGCCCTCTGGCTCTATCTGATGCCGTTCACCTGTATTTTTCTGCATGCGGGCTGGATGCATCTGATAACGAACATGTGGTTTTTCTGGATTTTCTCCGACAATGTCGAAGAAAAGATGGGTTCGCTGCAATTTGGCATCTTTTATGTGGTGGTCGGCATTTTTTCGAGTCTGGCCCACGCTCTGCTGCAAAGCGGGTCAACAGTGCCTCTGATTGGCGCCAGCGGCGCGGTCAGTGGCGTTATGGGCGCCTATCTGGTTCTGTTTCCGCGCAACCGCATCACCAGTTACTTTTGCCCGGTATGGTTCTTTATCAGACGCATCGATGTGCCTGCCATCGTGGTGCTTGGCTTTTACTTTCTGCTGAACATGCTGCAGATGTCGCAATCAGATAAAATCGGGGCAAATATCGCCTTTGACGCCCATATTTTCGGGTTTATCGCCGGCACCGGTCTCGCAACCCTTTTCAAGAGAGCCCGGCAGAGCTAAGTTCATGCCTGGTCGGCTTTCTGGCTCATCAGATAGTAGATGACCAGATTTGAATAAATGATCGGGGCAAGGCAGATTTCAGATACAATTGAAAGAGCCTGAATTAAAATCACACTTATCAGCGCCGGAAGCACCGGCATGAAGAAGGTCATAATCTCGGTCGAAGTGCCGGTGATAATGGTCATGATAAAAGTGGCGAAAATGAACAGTGAGCCGAGTTTGAGGCGATCGCGATTATAATATCGGTCAGCGACGTCAAAAGCGTCAAGTTTCGGAGAAATGACTGAAGCCGGCTCGACCAGAAGGTAGCGAAAATAGGCACCACCCATGACCAGCAGGCCGACAATCATGGCACACATTACGCCGATCGACCAGATGATTCCCTGACGCCCGAACATGGTGGCAGCTCCGATGATCGAGGCAGTGCATAAAACGGCGATTATCAGCCACAGACCCAGCATCAGATGCTTTTTCAGGGAATTCGCAAACACCGCGCTGAAAAGTCCGGCAGATTTTTCGCGAATCTTATCGCTGTCTAATTCACGGCCATGAATGTAGTCTTCAATCATCAGGGTGATGATAATTTTCCACTCTACCATCATCTGCAGCGATTTATAGCCGTAGTAGGGAACGAAAAAAATCATAAAAAAGCCGGCCACCGGGGGGCTTGCGGCCATAAAGGCCAGGCAGATGCCGCCAAGAACGGCAAAGCCGGCAAGCCATTTGCCGAACTGAACAAGCGTTTTGACAGAAAAAGTATAAACATGCTTTTGATACAGGCGCATGGTGACGTCGAAAATTTCGCTGACAGCCGCTTCTTTAGAAGGAAGCATCGAAAAAAGTTTCTGCGGCACAAGCGAACACAGGCTGCCTTCGACGCGACCGAGTTCGATTCTCAGCAAAGAGAAGGTTCTGGAATCAATCGAGGCCCTGGCATTGAAAAAGTCAAAGGCATAGGCGGCCAGCACCGCATCTTTTCGCGCCACCAGGCTTTCGCGTTCGATTTTCAGCAACTGCTCTTCTGAAACCATTTTTGCGCTTTCCGGCAGCGACAACGAAGCATGATCACCAGCGGCAGCTTTTTGCAGGAGTGCATCGACAGTTTTCAGTTCGCTTTCAAGCTGTGAAAGCACTTCGAGAGTTCTCGCATCGACAATTTTCAATTCAAGGCAGCGACTGGCGAGAGTCAGCAAAGCCACCCTTTCGTTTTGAGGCGTTCGTTCAATCTGGATTTTGTCGGGCATTTCGGAAATGGCGCCCGAACTGGAACGAATCAGATTAATGAGCCCTGCAAAAGCCACATCCAGGCTGTTGTCAAAAAATGAATCGCGATTTCTTTCGAGCTGTATCTGTTTTTCGACGTCACGCAGAAAGGCCGAAGCGCCACTTACTCTGGCAGCAGCGTAGGTCTGCAACACTGCAAAGGCCTTATCGCGCAATCGCGGATTTGGATCGCGCAGAAGCTTTTCGAGCAGCGGGATGGCCAATGCTTCTCTGATCTGCGAAATTACATAAATCACGCTGTGCTTGAAAGATTCGCGTCCACGGGCAAGCATGCGTTTCAGCTCAGCAACGACATCGATTTTTCTGGCCTTTTCCAGGGCAAGCAGGGCATTGGCGACAACACGGCTGTTATGGTCTTCAAGAAGTGGCAGCAACACTTCTGCGGCCTTCGCCAGGTCGATCATAGCAAGAGCTTCAACCGCATTCGCTCTGACGCGGTCATCCTGGTGCATCAACAGCAGGCGTGAACGGCTGAAACATTCTACGATTTTAAGATCACGCACCAGATTCAGCATCAAGCCAAGCAAAAAAAAGTCTTCTTCAGTTTCGAAAGCTTTAATGAAGGCATGTTTAAAGGTTGGCAGATTGCCGGTGTTTATCTGCGTTAAAGCGAGGTAGCGGCTGGCTGACTCTGGACTCAGAAGATAACCAGAAAGATCACTCTCAGCCGCCGGTTCAGCAAGAAGATTGCCAGCGGTCTTTTCAGTATCCGGCGACAGTTCTGCCAGTTTAGCCAGAATCACGGCTGCAGCAGGGTTTCCCGCTCCTTTTTCGATGCGAATGGCATGCAGTGCCCTCGATCTTATGTTCTTATCGGGGTCAGCCTGAGCTATGCCTGCAAGCACCACCAGTGATTGTGGCGATTTTATGCGCGAAAAGGCAAAAACTGCCGAGGCTCTTGCCCATGGGCGATCGTCAACGGCCATCTTTTTCAGCAGATTGAAGAGTGACTGACCGCCGATTTCCTGGAGCGCCTTGAGCACATTGGCCTTTACACGGTTATCCTGGTCACCCATCAGAGTAATAATATGTCTGAGTGCTTCTTCACTGCCAATCATCGCAAGCGCTTCGACGGTATTGGCCCGCACGCGGGCATCTTCGCTTTTCAGGTATTTTGCAAGAATCTGGGCATCCGCTTCGTTGCGAAAATGCCCGACTCCAATTATCAGACTGGCCTGCAGCTGCACCATGGTTTCGCGCGACAGGGCATCAAGCAGAAGGAACCTGCCGGTGGGAGTTTTTTCGGTGAGAACTTTTTTTAGCCCGGCAAATCTGGCATGCGGGTCATCAGAGTGGAAAAGCTTTTCGATGTCGACAGCAGAAAACTTGTCTGAAGCAGTCTCTGGCTCTGATTGTGCCTGTTGATTAAGATGTTCGAGGGCTTTGCGGGCCAGATACCTTGTTTCCGGGTCAGGATCATTGCCCGCCATCCCGGTAATACGTGGAACGAGCGCAAAAAGATTCGAGCGGGCAGCAAGAACAAGGCCCTGCTTGCGTTCTCCGGCTTCCGATGAGCCGAGAAGAGCCGCAACATTGTGCTGTTCAAGAGTCAAAACAACAGTTTACCTTTCCTGGAGCTGTTCGTTCAACCTTCGTAATTCTTCTTCAGAGAGAGGAACTGATACCTCTGCCACCACAGGCGACAGGCTGGCATATTTTTTAAGATAAAAGCTCTGCAACCGCCCGACACTGATCATCTCGCTGGTCTGGGCGAAAAATGCACCAAAAAGAACAACCATGATTACGAGAAAAAGAAAGAAGATGGTAAAGCCACGCCGGTTGTTCATTACAATTCTCCTGTGCGCCAGATGGCCCTGATTCGTTCGGGGCCATTATTGATCTGTGAAGAGAAAGTTCGGTCATCAATTTTTTCGAAACCCCAGCAGCGCGCGCCGCCTTCAAGTCTGACAACTGCGTGGCCGACTTTTACGGCACGCCCGCCGTTCAGAACTTCGATTGCCCGGGCATCAGAAAACCTGACACCTTTTTCATCAGCAGAAACGACTGTGACCGGCTGTTTCAGCTCAGTTTTGAAAAGCCCAAAAAGTCTTGTCAGGCCGGCCGCATCACGCAAAATCGCGTTCTGTTTGCGATCTTGAGTGATCATGGTCAGAAGGCTCGGGTAAATGCTGGTTACAACAATGCCCATAATAGCGATAACAATCATCAATTCGATCAGGGTAAAGCCACGCTCTGTTCTTTTCATGGCATGCCCACCTCAAACCTGTACATGGTTGCATACCGGCCACCGGTGGTATTATGCAGCGAAACTCTGACCAGTCGGTTATCAGGCTCAGGTGAAAGGTCGATTACCCAGGAACAGCTTTCGGTCAGCCCCGAAAAACTTTCCGGGGTAATGTCAGAAGCGGTCGCCCCTCGGCTGAATTCGTATCTGATCTGGTTTTTAATGCTTTCAATAAGATACAGTGCAGTAGTATTGTGCTGCAGACGTCTTATGACATTCCGCTGTACCTGAGCCAGTTCAAACAGCCCAAGCAGCAGCATTGACACCAGCATGACGGTCAGACTGGTTTCGATAAGAGTCATCCCCTTTTTTGTTTTCATGTTCATATACTCCATAATACCCAGTAATACGAGCCGAAAACCCCTGAAGCCACCAGCCCGACAAACAGACCGGTGAGCAGCAGTGCGATCAGAAGCATCTCATTCGAAATGCTTTTCAGCAGGCTGTATGAATGGCGGTAATTGCTTTCTGAAGCGTATTTCAGGCGCTCTGCCAGAGAACCGGCATCAGACTTATCAGAGCCGACATGTTTCAGCGTCGGACTCAGGGCAAAAGCGCTGTTCAGACCTTCACCATGATTCAAAGCCGCCACCACATTCATCAGTGAATCTGAATCATTGCCGTGGGTCAGACCGGCGGCATTTTCAACGGCGACAGACAGCGGAAAGCCAGCCTCAAGATAAAGGCTGATGACGCCCTGAAGGCGACCGGTTTCCTGAAGCTGCAGAGCTTCACCAAATCTGGCGATTCTCGCAGCGAGGGATCTGCTGTCAATTTTTGCCGAAAAAAAGGTTTTGAGCATGAAGATAGCCGACCCGATCATCAACAGAGGTATCGGCAGAGAAACCGGCCATAGATCGAAGCTGGCAAAGTACAGCAACCGCACTGTCATTGGCAATGGCGACGACAGTGTCACGGCCTGCTCATAAACATGCGGAAAAAGACTGAAGTTAAGGTGCATCAGCTGTGCCAGCAGCAGAGTAACAACTACGGCCGGATAAAAAAGCGCAGTCTTGAGGCTCTCGCGAACTCTTTCGAGGTTAACCAGAAAACCCGTGTAGAGTTCAAGAACCTTAAGCAGGCGATTATTGCCAAGCAGAGGCATCAGCCGGGCAAGAACCGGATCAAAATCTTTCAGTTCGCGGCAGGCCTCTTCGACCGGATGCCCCTGTGACATCTTGTCTGCCAGGCCAGTTGCCCACTCAGAGGCCCTTGAACTGCCGGAACGCGCACCAAGAGCCGCCAGTGTTTCAGGAACCGGACGCCCGCTTTTCAGTGCCACTGCAAGAAGCTGGCAGAAGGTTATTATTTCATGGCTGTTCTGCTGCTGTTGCTTCATACTATGGCCCCCAGCATGATATTTATCATCGTCTGGAAGACGGTAAAAACGATCGCTCCAAACAAAACACCCTGCAGCAGCACACTTGAAATTTCGAGCAGACGCCCGGCCCGTTCGAGGCCACAGTTAACTCTGGTTTCGAGCAGAATTGCGCCCTGTTCAAGAATCAGACTGCTGCCAGCATCAATGGAAGAAAGCTGCAGAAACCAGCTGGTGAGGCCATCAAGACCCGATTTTTCTGCAGCCGGCACAATACTCTCCCCGCTGTTAACGGCTTTTGCAAAAGCTTTGAGCGGTTTCGCCAGCCTGGGAAAATTGTGCGGAGCCGCCATTATTTCAAGAACCCGAAAGCGCTGGGCTGGTGGAATCTGGCTCAGCATGCGGAAAAGGTTAAGCTGATCGTAAGCATTATAGGCTCCGAAGAGAAATTTTCCGGCATAAAAAACCATGGCCAGAATTGCAGCAATGCCGACGGGCGCAAAAAAAAGCATCAAAAAGCCCTCTGAGCCACAGAAAGTATCGATGATCCAGCCACTGATACCGTCGAGAGGCAAGCCGGTGCCAAGCATTATTTCTCTAAACTGGGGCAAAACGAAGGTTACAAGAGACAGCACACAGAGAAAGCCCATTGCAATAGACTGCGCCGGATAATAAAGGTGCTGAGAAAAAGCAAAGGCAGATGGGTAACGCTGCTGCCAGCTGCTCAAAAGGTGCCCTTTCAACTGATCTTCAAGCGGCGACGCCAGAATGAACCTTGCGTGCGGCGGAAAACCCCGGGTCTCTGAACCGGCAAAAACCTCCGCACACGAATTTCCGGCGGCAAGCAGTTCGGCAGCCCTGGCAGCTGAGGTCTTGATTTTTCGGTGCTGCGAATTTATGGCCACCTGCCTCAGGGCCTGTATCAGAGAAGTACCGTCTCTAAGCAGAATTCCGAGATTGAAAACCGGCAGATCCCTTGTATCCAGGGTCTGTATCAGAGCATCTAAATTGAATTTATCTCCGACAAACATCAGACTTTCCTCATTTCTTTGCCATCAAACAGGGCAAATTCTGCGTCAGAAACGATTATACCATTCTGTCGACGCAGCTGCAGATGCAATATCCCTTTAAGACCAGAAAGAACGAGCAGATCTTCGCCACCCATCTGCCTGATACGGTCAATCGCCTCGCCAATCGAACCGGCATGAAAGGTGGCTAATACCAGATGGCCGGACAACCCGGCCTGCAAAGCCTCTCTGATACACTTTACATCTCTGATTTCGCCGAGGGCAATAACATTCGGGTCCTGGCGCAACAAATGTTTGAAAGCCTGTGACAGATCTTTTTCTTTCAGCTGATCGAGCGAAGACTGGCAGATATCCGGTATCACGGCCTCGACCGGGTCTTCGACAGTGACGACTCTCAGGGCATTGTCAGCGGTAGAAAGCTCAGACAGAGTGGCATACATTGCCGTGGTTTTGCCGCTGCCAACCGGCCCGGAAATAATAAAGAGCCCGCGCTGGTCGCGGATATTTTCGAGCCAGGTATGCACCACGCCCTTCGGCCAGCCAAGATCCGCAACATTTTTGAAGCGAACCGGCGAAATGACGCGCAGCGAGACCCTTTCGCCACTGCCGGCCGGAAAAGTCGAAACACGAACCGAAATGCCGCCATGACGGAATGCGCCTTCCTGGGCGGTGTCGGCGACATGTGAAAGGCAGCCGGCAAGGTGCTTCAGACGGGCAGTTACGCGATCATGCTGAAAAAGGTTCATTTCGGGGCCGCTTTTAATCTCTCCGGCCTGACGAAAGGTGATTTTAACTCTGTCAGAGGCGACCGGCTCGAGATGAATATCGGTCAGGCAGTTATCGGCAGCGGCTTTAAGAACTGCTTCAACCGCTCTTACATAAGGCAACGCCCTGAATTCAAGGCAGCGCAGCATGAATTCGAAGCCATGCCGTGGAGAAACCGGGCCGGCATGCTGCATAAAGCCGGCGAATTCATCATTTTCAGCTTTCAGTCGCTGCAGCAGCTGAAAAATCTGGGGTGCCCGACGTCCACAGTTCAATTTGCGCTCGACTGAATCATTTCCGGCAATGATTATCGAGCCGCGGCTCAGCCTGATATCTCTGATATCTTTCAGCATAACCTCGCGGGGCGATGAACCGGCATCGATAACGACCCGGTCGGCTTCAAGCCTGAAGGTGGTTCGCCCAAGCAGGCGGCGCACCGGCCCGGGCACAAAACATACCGGAACCAGACCGAAGCCATCATCGGAATTGTTGTGCATCCTGTCACTCATGCAGATACTTTAACATCGGTCAGCTCTTTTTTAAACCTCAAAATCAGTTGAAGAGGCGAGGCGCTTCTGGTAACATCGCAATTATGGTACCGCTGAAAAACCTGAATCGAGATTGTGCCGCCCGCCCAGTGTCGCGGGCAATTCCGGCTCACATTGCCTGCCGGCTGCTTGGCAACACCATCAAGCCCTGTCAGCTTGACGCTATCTGCCGCCCCTGCGAAAAAACCGGCGTCTGGCTTTTTTATTCGGCTTTTCTCGTTGCCTTCTGCGCCGCTTTTTTTGTAATCTTCTGGATTCTGCGCATAACCAGATTATCAAAGCTGCTGAGCTTATTCGGCAGAATATTGCTGCCACCCTTTAAATGGCTGGCAAACTGTTTTGCCGCCATGGTGCATTTTTACCGCAACCTGCCCTTTTAATTGCCGGCGAACCAGCCCCGGCAAAACCAGCAAACATGAAAAAATTCTTTTTTTATAATTTTTCAGGCCGCAATCTGCCGGATTATTCGCGCAAAGATTTTGATACCATGCACGTTGTTAACGGCATGATCAAGCAGACAGGCTTTCAGATGAGCTTTCCCGACGATGGCTCGATCGGTGTCGATCTCGGCGGCGCCACGGTTTTTTCGGCGTTCGCAGACGCGCACGTGCACTTTACCCAGACCGGCATAACCCTGCTCGGCTGCAGGCTCGAAAACGCCGTGTCGCTTAACGAAATCTTCGACATGGTAAGAGCCGAAGCGGCAGGCCACGAGTATGTTCTGGGCTGGAACATGCAGGAAACTAGACTGAAAGAAAAACGCCTGCCCACATCAGAAGAGCTCGACCGGATCAACTCAAAGGCTTTTATCTGGCTGGCCCGCGCCGATCTGCACTCAGCGGTCGTCAATTCGCGCGCGCTGCAGTGGGCACGCAGCCGTTTCCCATCGGTTACCGCAATAAATGGGCTTATCAGTGGCGAAGCTTACAACTTTCTTTCTTACGAACTCAACGCCCTGCTGCCAAAAGCCATGAAGCGGCAGGCCCTCGAACTGGCGGCGCAGGAATGCTATCGGCGGGGTGTCGGCACGGTGCACGCACTCGAGGGTTGCGCCGCATCAGAATCAGAGACCCTTGCCGCCGCCGATTTTTTCAATTCAAGCCCGCTGCACGGGGTCATCTATCACCAGTCGCCAGACCCGGCGCTGCCCAAACGCATGAAATGGAACCGCATGGGTGGCTGCCTGCTTGTCGATGGCTCTATCGGCACACGCACGGCTTCTCTGCATGAGCCATATTCAGACGCCGACACCAGCGGCAGTCAATATCTTAAGGCTGAAGACATCGAAAAGATTCTGACGGGAGCGGCGCAGAACCGCCTGCAGCTGGCTCTGCATGCGATCGGTGACCGGGCCATCGACACGGTTACCTCATGTTATGCCTGGGCGACAGAAAAATTCGGCCGCCAGCCACTCACACACCGCATCGAGCATTTCATACTGCCTACCGACAAAGCAATCATGGCAGCCCGCGACAACGGCATCATGGTCTGTATCCAGCCGGTTTTCGATCATTTCTGGGGCGGTCAGAACGGTCTCTATGCCCAGCGACTCGGCAAAGAAAGGGCGGCCCGCTGCAACCCGTTCAAAACCATGCTCGACCTGGGCATTCCGCTGGCAGCTGGCTCTGACAGCCCGGTAACCCCGATCGATCCGCTGCTCGGTATTCATGCTCTGGTCAATCACAGCAGCCCTGAAGAGCGCATCGACCTGAATTCTGCTCTGTCTCTCAATATCGCCGAGCCACACAAGTTTACGGGCGAAGGCTCGGCCAGAGGGCATCTCAAACCGGCCAGGCCGGCAGATTTCGTCTGCCTTGCCGACGACCCGTTTCTCACCCCGCCATCGAGAATAAAAGACATCAGAGTCAATGGCCTCTACCTCAACGGCGAAAAGGTATTCTGAATAACGGGCAAAATGAAAGGGCTGCTTCACATTGCGTGAAACAGCCCTGTTGTTCAAACAGACAGATTATTCGGACTTATTTTTCCATTCTTCGACGCGGGCAACAGTCTTGGCAAGCAGGTCAGTAACCTTCTTTTCGCTGGTGCTTTCAACAGTGACATTGACGAACGGGCGATCGGGGTCGGGCAGAATCAACACCCATTCATCATTCGACAGCATGATTTTGACGCCGTCGATCAGGCGGGTTTCTTTGTCCTTGGCGAATTCCATGGCATAGCGCATGACTTTGCCTTTTTCTTCCCAGGGGCATGGGATGCGGGCGGTGCGGGCAAAGAATTCGGGAATGCCGTCAAAAATTTCTGACAACGGTTTTTTGTGACGGGCAATATACTCAAGCAGCTTGACCGTGGCGAAAATGCCATCAAACGCGGCCTGGAAAGCCGGGAAAATGATGCCGCAGTTCTCGTCGAGACTGCATTCTACCTTTTCGTTCAGCGCGGCATCCATGAGGGCGCGGGCATTGGTTTTAGTGCGGACAACGGTTGCGCCTGACTTTGCAGCCAGCTTGTCGAGTTCGTGGGTTGTAGAAACCGGAACGGCGATTCTGGCGTTCGGCTTAAGGTCGAAAATCATCTTAGCCCAGGTTACAAGGGCTTCTTCACCAAGAATTACGCGGCCCTGATTGTCGACGAAGGTAATGCGTTCGGCACCGTCGCCCATGATGATACCAAAATCGGCACCGAGCGATTTAACGATCGAAGAGACACTGGCCTGCGAATGCTCGGGTTTGACGCTGAGAACCCTGGCTTCGTCATGGTAAGCGTTCATCGTGATGACTTCGCAGTTCAACTTACCGAGGAAAGTATTGAAGATGCCGCTGGCGCCACTGAATGCGTAGTCGATGACCACTTTCAAGCGCCGTTGTTTGATTGCTTCGACGTCGATGTGGCGAAGCAGTTCTTCGCTGTAATTCTCGGGAACGCGTGGCGGAAAAGTGATTTCGCCGACTTCGTTGATTGAAACGCGGCGGAAATCTTCACGGTTGAACAGCCTTTCGATAGTTTTCTTGGTGTTGACCGAGATATCGCGGCCTTCAACGTCGAAAATTCTTATTTCGAGCTGGTTCTGGTTATCGCTGGCAACTTTCACATGCACGCCACCGCCACGCATGAAGGCACTGGGTTTGTAGCGGGCAACCGGTGCCGGTGTGACTCGCAGATCGGCGACGTTGATGCCGGCAGAGCTGAGGCCGCAGATGATCGCACGGTTGATCATACGGCTGATTTTATGTGAGTCGCGCGAAACGATTATGCTCGACTCTTTTGGCAGGGTAGAGCCGAAGGCGGCACCGATTTTTGAGGCCATTTCCGGAGTGATTTCGATGTTTGCCAGGCCGGCGATACCAAAATCATTGAACAGGTTCTTTGTCCATTTATCGCTCCAGATGATGCTGGTATAAACGGTTGAGCCCTCTTCAACCTGCTTTTTGGGCCAGATTTTGACGTTCTCACGAATGATCGCGCCCTTGCCGATGCGACATTCTTCGCTGATGATCGCGCCGTTTTCGACTTCGGTACCATCTTCCAGATGCGTCTGGCTGCTGATAACGGCTTCATCGAGGCGCGAATTTTCGCCGACGTGAACGCCATCCCAGAGGGTGGCGCCCTTGATGCGGGCATTTTTCTTGATGATACAGCCATCGCCAAGCACGCAATTTTCGAGTTCGACGCCGTCTTCGATGACGCAGTTCTGGCCGATGATAACGCCGCCTTTGAATTTAACCTTGGCGGAAATATTGCTGTTTTTGCCGACCCAGACGTCGCGGCCGATGATGTTCAGGCGCTCACCCGGGATCTGCAGCTTGACTTCGCCGTTGAGAACGTTCTGGTGCGCCAGCATGTATTCATCGAGGTTGCCGATGTCTTTCCAGTAACCTTCGGCGATGTAACCGTAAAGCGGCAGGCCTTCTTTAAGCATCAGCGGGAAAAGGTTCTTGCTGAAGTCGAATTCGGTCTTGGCCGGAATATACTTGAAAATTTCAGGTTCGAGAATGTAGATACCGGTGTTGATGGTATCAGAGAAAACCTCGCCCCAGCTCGGCTTTTCGAGGAAGCGGACGATCTTGCCGTCTTCGGCGGTAATGACGACGCCATATTCGAGCGGGTTGGTAACCCGGGTCAGAACCATGGTCGCCATCGACTTCTTTTCCTGGTGAAATTTGATGGCCTGCGCCAGATCAAAATCGGTGAGAACGTCGCCCGAAATGATGATAAAAGGCTCATCTTTCAGCTTTTCTTCGGTGTTCTTGACGCTGCCGGCGGTGCCGAAATCGGCGGTCGCCATCTGGTATTCCATTTCGATATCGAAATCGGTGCCTTCACCGAAGTATTTGGTGATTACTTCAGGCTGAAAGTAGAGAATCGAGCAGATTTTTTTGAAATCATACTGTTTGAGGAGATTTACGATATGTTCCATCATCGGCACGTTTGCGAGCGGAACCATCGGTTTGGGGATGTTGCACGTAATCGGGCGCAAGCGCGTACCAAAGCCACCAGCCATTATAACAGCTTTCATTTTCTTTCCTCACTCATTCCATTCCTGCCCGGAAATATAAACCCGGATAGGTTCCATTCTAGAGTTGCACAGCTGCCAAGTCAACCCGTTTAAATCAAAAACCCGCAACTCCACATTTATGGAAAAGGGCTAGATATTTTTCCATCATCCGCCCCCACTCTGCATGCTCGACAATGCGGGTGCGCGCTGCATTACCCATCGTCTGGATTGTCTGGCGCGGCAATTCGAGAGCTTTTTTGAGACAGGCCCGCAATGAATCGCTGTTTTTATGCTCAAAGAAGAAGCCTTCGACACCATCTTCATACATTTCTGTCATACCGCCGGTAGCGGGCACAACCGGCACCACCCCCGAAGCCATTGCCTCGAGAACGACGTAGGCATAGGCTTCGTTTGAAGTCACGGCAAAAGCAAACAGGTCGAGGCCTGAATAAACAGCTTCGACATCATTACGGAATTCAAGCAGATGAAATCGCTTGTCGACGCCGAGATCGACGGCCAGCCTTCTAAGGTGATCGGCATAACCCGGCTGGTATTCACGCCCGACATAGAGAAGATGAACGTCAGAACGTGATCTGCCGGGGCCATTCTCATCAAAAAGCGCCCGTAACAGAATCTCTGAGCCCTTCTCAGGATGAATTCTACCGGATGAGCCGATCACCAGGTCATGTTCACCGATGCCGAGACTCTGGCGCAGATTCTGGCGACGGCTTTCATCCTGGCGGTATCTGACCACATCGACGCCGCTCTTGATGCAGACAACTTTTTCGTGGTCGATGCCCCATAATTTTCTGATCTTGCCGGCGACGTAATCAGCATTCGGAACCACCGCGCTCAGACCCCTGAAAAGAATACGGTGAATCGGGTCTTTGCGCCAGTGATTGCCGACACCGATTCGATAGAAAAGAAACTGTCTGGTTTCGGCACTGGCAAACAATCTGGCAAAAAACATCGGATACATCATCTGGGTGCGAAAAGCCACTACTGCAGACGGTTCAAGCTGCCTGAACATCTTGAAACACGCAGGGTAAATACTCAAATCATATTTCACCGTGGCCGGAACCGGCCACAATTCAAGCCCCCTTGCCTGACACTGTTTATCGAGAAGCGAGCCGGCCGGAGCGGCAATTTTTACAGGATAGCCG
>Ga0116172_10003314_pt1 | contig 13513 bp, 12 predicted proteins | sample AD_UKC083_MetaG_FD_89799 | JGI IMG/M metagenome (GOLD analysis project Ga0116172, IMG submission 89799) | Active sludge microbial communities of municipal wastewater-treating anaerobic digesters from USA - AD_UKC083_MetaG | ecosystem: Engineered > Bioreactor > Anaerobic > Digestate | place: USA...
GAAACTGCTGTATTCCGAAGGCGGTGAATACAAAGTAAAGCAAATGATTACCTATGGTGACCCGATTGAAAGCAAAACAGAGGTTTTCATTATTACATTGGTACTTTCAATCTGCCTTTTCTTTCTGTTTTCGGAGCTGTTTAAATATTATGGATTTGATATACGTTTAAAAAAATGGCGTTTCGGCCTGCTGGGAAAACTTCTGGAAGCTGCTTTGCTGGCTCAGATTCCTTTACTGGCAGTCCTGATACAATTATCCGATAAATTTCTCGCGGGCGATTATCACGAAGCGGATTTGTTGCTTTTTGTGGAATATTTTTTCCTGCCGTTTGCTTTGTTTTGCACTCTCTTGTTTGCAGCTGCAGAACCACTTCTGAAGAGAATTAAAAAGACCTGGCTGGCAGCTGTTTTCAATTTAATATTATCTTTTACTGTGCTTTTTATTTCATATCAGCTGGTTTATTTTTTCATTTCACCGGAGCTGATTTCTTTGTCGGAAATAAGCTGGCAGGTGTTGCTGGTCGGGTTTCTGATTGTTCTGTACCGCATGTATATTCGTCTGCAGTCGCAGAAGATTGCCGGATTGCTGCAGCAAAAGGAACTGGAACTGAGCAAACAGAAAGAGCTGAAATTCAAGTCTGATCTGAATGCTTTGCAGGCCCGCATCAATCCGCATTTTCTGTATAATTCGCTCAATTCAATTGCTTCGCTGGCTCACAGCAATGCCGATAAAACGGAAAAAATGGCGTTGTCGCTTTCGAAACTCTTCCGATATAATCTGAATAAGGAAGATGACATGTATGCAAGCATCAACGATGAAGCAGAGATGACAGCTACATATCTGGAGATTGAAAAAATCCGCTTCGAAGATAAAATGAATTTCAGCATTGATGTTCAGGCGTCGCTCCGACAAATTAAAGTTCCGAAATTCCTTTTGCAGCCATTAGCCGAAAACGCAGTGAAACATGGTATTTCGAAACTGGCCGGACAAGGCAATATTGAAATCAGGATATTTGAAAAAAATGAAAAGATTGTTTTTGAAGTGGCTGATAACGGACCTGAATTTCCGGGTGGGCTGCTGAATGGTTATGGGCTGCAGAATGTGTACGAAAAATTAAATCTGCTGTATAAAGAGCCATTTGACGTTGAGTTTGTAAATTCGCCGGAAAAGAAAGTTGTAATTACGTTGAATAAATAGTTGAAGACATGTTCAATAAATGGAAAACACTTATTGTGGATGATGAAAAGCCTGCCCGCGAGCGCCTTCGAAGGCTGCTGGGGAAATATGATGACCGCTTTGAAATTGTTGATGAGGCTGCTGACAGTTTTGATGCAGGAAAGAAAATAGAAATGCTGATGCCCGAACTGGTGTTTCTCGATATACAGATGCCGGGCCCCAATGTGTTCGAAATGCTCACCGGGCTTGATCACAAGCCAGCCATTGTTTTTTGTACGGCGTATGATTCGTATGCGATGGAAGCTTTCAATACTTTTTCGGTTGATTATTTATTGAAACCGGTCGAAAAAGATCGGCTTGACATGACATTGCAAAAGCTTGAACGCCTTAATTCATCAGCTTTACCAGAGCTTTATCGCACTATAGAAAACATGGTGATTCAGAAACCTGTTCCGGTAACAATAACACATAAACTTGGAAATAAAATCATACCTGTCAAGCTGGAAGAGGTAGTGTATTTTGAAGCGAATGACAAATACGTGAACTTTTTTAACACTGCTGGAATGACCTATTTTACTGATCAGACACTCACTTTGCTTTCGCAGAAGCTTCCGGAAAAGTTTATAAGAATTTCAAAATCGGAGATAGTCAACAGCGATTACATTCTGGAAATTCAGAAATATTTCAGAGGACGTTTTGTGTTTGTGATGAATGACAAGGCACGCACAAAGCTCATCAGCGGCCAGGTTTACGGTGATGAGATCCGGAAGCGGTTTGAGATATAGTTTCGCTGTGCAAAATTTATACTACGCACAGCGGAATGTTTTATTTATTGGCTTTACGAGTTTTTGTGTGGTGGTTTTCGAACTGACCTTGTTTGCGCTGACGGTTTTATTGAAGAAAATTTCAGACATCCGGAGGATGTCAAACAATAATAGCATCCGGCGAAAGCCGGATGGAAAAGTGCACAAAAGCAAGACCCTGTAAGGGTCCAATACATATGTATTCGAGAAATCATCATTTCCAGGATTATTCTTCATTTGACCTCTCCGAGGTCGATTGAATTTTATCCTTTACCCGGCTTCACGTAAAAAGTGACAAGCCGCCGGGCTATTATTGTTTGACCTGCGCTGCAGGTCTGGTGAAATTCCTTACGTCAGTTTCAGCAGAAAACAATATCGTGCAAAAGAATGCAGCATCTTTTTTTAATAGCTGCTTCACGCAAAAATTCGTAGAACCTATTTATTTAACCGCGTGCGTCTCCAAAGACGCTCAACGAAATAGTAGTGCACGCGAACACCTGTGTAAAAGCGGACTCCGGAGGGCATGGACAAATCGGTTTCCATAGTTTCGAAAAGTTCTATGCCATAGAGATTATGATCGCTGAGTATGATGCCGGTGCTCAGCGAGAATGATTCAATGCCCTGATTTTTCTGGATGGGTAGCATGTATTTGAATTCAGTCATCAGCGTAATTCTTTCTCCGTCATACGGAAACAGGCGCAGGAAGCCGCCCATACGCCAATGCTTTTCCTTTTCTGAAAAATCTGCTGCAAAACCATGAGTCTCCCACAAAAAATTATCGCCGAACTGAAAAGTTGTTATTTGTGATTTCGGATCATTGAAATCGATCTGATGAGAAAGCGATGCATCGGCCTGCAGATTGATTGTTGCATTTGAGCTGATTCTATAGCACATGGCGCGCCGGTGCACTGCCTGTGCTTCGGCACTGTTTCCGCGCAGCATGAGCCAAATCAACCCAATGAAGAGTTTAATTCGGATGATATGATGTGCGAATTTTTTCATCTTGGTGCGAAATTAGCGGCCTCTTGTATAGTAATGAATTCGAATGCCTGAATAGAAGCCGGTTTTGGAAGACTCAAAGGAATAGAATGCAGATTCAAAAAATTCGATGCCCACTCTGTTGCGAAAACTGAAAATGATTCCCGCTGACAGGGAAGCAAGATTTTTTTCCTGATCAGCATTAATTCCAAATGTATAATCTGCTTCGGTAAAGAATGTCCATTTATTCGGATAATCTGAAATTACACCGGTCGAATCTGTGATGAAGGTCACCGGAAACCATCTGATAGTGGGGCCTGCGAAGAAATCACCGTTTGTGTTGTTTTCTTTCAGCGTGAGTCCGAAAGTGAAATTATTATTGTTCAGCCCAAACGAAAACGATGTAATCTGATCTGAAAAATGCGTGTTTTTAAAACTTTGTGCCAGCGAAATATCACGCCTGTGTAAAAACGGATGCTGCGGCTGACATCTGTAACACATCAGATGTGCTGGCCTGGTCAGGCTTTGGGCGTTTAATCCGTCTCCGCGAAACATGAGCCACAACAACCCAATGAGGAGTTTTTGTCTGATTAATATTATCTTTAAAAATTTGGATATAAGGTTAACGAGTAATGTAATAGTGAACGCGAATTCCGGTAGAGAAAAAGTGTTCACCTGAATTACCGGATATATTTGAATAAGATTCATAAAGTTCAAATCCAAACTTTCCATAGGAATGAAAATGTTCCAGACGAAAAAAGATTAATCCTGCGGATAGAAAATAACCATGATTGTTCGATGTACTATTGACCGCAAATTCGTATTTGCATTCAACAAATACATTCATTCGGTAACGGCAGGCATGAACTGACAGTGTGTCAAGGGGAATATCTGGAGAAAATACACGTAAATAGGGCCCGGTAAACATTGAATTCTCTGGTGTAAAATAGTTAACTGACAAACCCGGAGTAATATATCTGCAATTTCTGCCAATCTCCAGCCCTGGAATTAATTGCTTTTCCTGTTGATTTGAAACTTGAAAATCAGCAGATAAATCGAGGTGACTGAATATTTTGTCGCGATGTGGTCGTATATAACATGTCACAAAGCCCCTGCCATAAAGATTCTGACCATCTGCACAACTACCGCGCAGGAAAAGCCAAAGCAACCCAATAAAGAGTTTTTGTCTGATCAGGAAACGGAATATAAAGACTGGTGTTTTATTCATTAAATAAAGGATTGTTACAGTCCGGTTATATAGTAATGAACCCGTATTCCCGTATAAAAAGCAACACCGGAAGGCTCGGTAAGATCGGTTGTCATGCTTTCGTACAATTCAATCCCCAGAGGCAGTCCAAGTATGCCAGTATCAAAACCATGATTGCTTAAAATAAATCCGGTTGAAATACTTAGAGCATCGGATCCAAAATGTTTTTCGGTTGATATCAGATATTTTAATTCAAGCATGCAGGAGATGGCGGGCCGTGATTTGTCGAATGGGAAAACCCTGATATATGGCCCGATCAATGGTTTTTCGTTTTTTCTGAATAGTTCCAGTTCGGCTCCATATGTCATTTTCCGAAAATTGTGTCCCCATTGCACCGATGTCGAAAAATGATCAAGATGAATGGTGTTTGCTTTCTCAGAAATTGAAATATCAGCATCGTTCAATAAAAATATTTCTGTTTTGGGATATTGTATAGGTTTATAGCATCTCATCCCTCCAGGCAGACGCAATTCTTGCGCTCTGACACTGTTTGCACGCAGCATCAGCCACAACAACCCGATGAGGAGTTTTATATGGATGATATGGTGCGCGATTTTTTTCATCTCCGGAGTTATTTTTTATGGATGTAATAATGGACTTTCATTCCAATAAAAAAATTTGTTTCCCAGCCGGCCGTGATGTTGACATTGTAATTTCCAAAAAAATCAACGCCGATAGGTTTTTTATCATCCAACAGCAACAGCCCAAGAGAAACATTTGCTTCGTTGCTGCTGTATTTTGAAATGCCTTTAAGAAAATTCAGATCTGCAACAAGGAAAAAAGGAGTACTCAGCAGCGGATTTCTATGATAAACTCTGATGGCCGGACCGGCACTGAAATCATAACCGGGATAAAACAGCTGCGTTTCGATTCCCGCCGAAATCCAGCCTCTGTTGATTAACAACGACATCCCGCCTGCCTTTTGCTGCCAGTCATGACTTACTTTTCCCTTAATTGAAGGATCAAATGATTGAAATACATGAGAAACCGGGATAAGAATATAACACATCTGAACGCTTTGCGATGTGTCGACCTGGCATTCAGCGGAATGACCGCGCAGCATGAGCCACAGCGCGCCAATGAGCAGTTTTTGTTTTATCAATATGCGGAGCAGATAGTTGATCATTTGATCATCAAGGTTGTATATATTATCGTATAAATGGGAAATCCATTAATTGTTGCCGGAGATACTACGCGTATTCCTTTCAGGATACTCATTATTTCCTTGTAATCAGGGTCGTCATTATGTATTACATGCAAGTCAGAAATTGTTCCGAACCGGCTAATGAAAAAACTTATTTCTACTTCTTTGTTGCTGATTTTTCCGTCAAGCCTTTTATTTACATAAGAAGACAAGCTGTCAATGTTTTCAATAAGATTCAGCCCGGAGTCAAGAAAAGCCAGGGGAGGTTGGACATCATAGTTGGAGAGTTCTGAATAATCATTAGTGGTTGGTTTGCCATTGAAATATCTGGCATCTAAAGCAAAATCATTTAGAATGCTCGTCAGGATGCCATCAGGATTTAAAGTGTCAAGAATAGTATTGAAAAGTTTATCCAAGGCATGATAATCTATCTTTGTTACTTTGTTTTCCTCCGAGTCAGAAGCGTAGGTGTTGTTTGTAGGAGGCTGTTCTCTGATTGCATAAGATATTTCGGGTCTTACAGCAAGATGTATTTCGTTTTGTCTGACGCCTATAAAGCCGGAAACAAACTCCATCTTAAAAGTATCCGAATATGAAATCATATTAAATGGAACCTTTGATATTCCCGAAGGGAGGCTGAATGGAGCCAAGGATCTCTTATCCGGTTCAGCCTGCATCATTTTCTTTTGATAAACTCCTTCATTGTTATATGGAAAGAAAACACAAACCCAGCCATTGATACGTGTGCCGCAACCACTTTCCCAGAAATAGAATGATTTCCAGAAAACAGGATCAATTGCTCCTTCCGAAGCTTTGACAAATTGATCCAACACAGGATTCATAGCATTTACCCAATCTTCGAGCCCGAATTGATTAAGAAAGGCGGTGTTTTCTCTAATCCATTTCCAGTCATCCGGAGTTCCTTCAAGAGTTATTTCTGGTATTCCACAGGCAATATTCAGATCTATCTCAAAATAGGATTTCATGCTTTCAAGAAAGGCAATTTCGAAAGCTGATTTTTCTACGGGACCTGTAGTGGAAAACGAATGAATAAACTGATTATAAACATCAGCTTTAAGATACCCTTTCATTGAGTCACTGATTTCGGAGAAAACACTTTCCCAGTTATTGTTGAAATTGCCTTTTTTAAATTTTGGTCGCGAAAACTGAAGCTTGACTTTTCCGGTATGATTTACAAGCATCGGTCTCAAACTGTCAGAATGCGCATTTATATGAGCCGAAGCACCCTGGCAAATGAGCAGCCAGATCATGTCGGGACTGATGACGAGCGGATAGTGTTTTGCATAGGCAATATGAACGGCTGAAACAAATCCGTGCATTCCTGTTGGAATTAAACTATCGTTGGTCAGTTGCAAGGGCATTCCTTCAATAGTCGCTTCAAATCTGTGTTCCAGCGCTTCCCGATACGGGACTTTTTCGAATGGAGTTTTGCTGTATTCAACTTCATTGACTTTAAAAGTAATATGATCTTTCCCTTTACTGATGACCGGATTCTGTGCCGAGGTCAGTAAATATGCGGTATTCAGTAAAGCAAAAACGAAAACAATTTTTATTGATTTCATTGTTTCAAAAATTTTCCGGTCAGCATTTTTTCAGACGAAACAAGTTGAATGAAATATAAACCTGCTGGCAGCGCACTGATGCAGATGCTGTTCTGATGCCTGAGTTGTCCGCCCGAAATGATTTTTCCCGATAAATCGGAAATGTAATATGAATAATTTTCTTCTGGTGCGACATCCATGTAAATAAGATCTGAAGCCGGATTCGGATAAACATAAATGTTGTTGTTTATTGCCAGGTCCTTAATGCCTGCATAATTGAAAAGGTAGCCGTAACTGAGTGTGGCCGGTGTTTGTGTGTAGGCCGGGCTGGTGTTATTGGCCACCGACATGGTGAAGATGCCGTTTTCGGGTATCACCTGAATGAACTGCAGGCATGAGCTCTGCGTCGATTGTGTGTACATGATTTCCTTATTGTCAACAGAGCCGATATTCACGCCGTTGAAATAATGATTGATGGAGTCTTTTACGTTTATATAACGGCTGCAGTAATCCTGCGCGTTGTTGCGCTTTATGAAATTGTTGGCGGCGTAAAGATTGGTTCCGTCAACCGAATCGACATCATTGATGTTGCGGTAGGTGATGTATGGAACAGCCGGAGCGCATTCGGCCACCATTGAAATCAGCGTGTCGTTGCCTGCTGTTGAAGGCGCAATGGCAGATACGATAAAACCTCTGGCGTACCCGTTGGTATTGGCATCAATGGCTGCTTTCACGTCATTGACATTTGTCTGGCCGTCGCCGTTGAAATCGTTTTTTTCGACCGCTTTCCGCAGCGTGAGCGTCATGGGTTCATACCCTTTGTTTTGCTGCGCGGTAAAACCATTGACGGTATTCAGAAATAATACAAGTCCGTTGTTGTTGAGTGCCTGCGAAGCCACCATCTGGCCTGCAGTACCGGTCATGAGCCAGGGTTGTTCATCGGCTTCGGTTGGAAAATGCACAACGACGACCTGATTGCGGGTAATGACCTGATTGAGCGAAATGGCATCGAGAAAATGCGAGATGACGGCTTTGCCGTTGAGGTCGGTTCCCTGTGTGGCGGCGCCCCAGTTCATAAGACTGGAACATTGTTGTGTTTCGGGAAATTCCTTAACCGTCATAAAACCTTCGAGATCGGTCATGAAATTCACCACAAAAAGATCGAGATAACTGAGTCCTGTTGTGTCGTAGCCGGCATAGGCCACACCATCTATGATTCCACGTGCTTCAATGACATATTCTGAATCGACACTGAATGTGGCCGGGTTTCCGACAATGGCCTCCGCAAAAGGCATGTACATACCATAGCTCGGCTGAATGTAGTTTTCCCAGATATCCATTATATTGTCAGCGCACAGATAACCATACGCAAATCCGCGCTGGTAGTGTCCTCCGAAGACCTGAATGACTTTGTAGTTGGCGGTGTCGGCCAGTACGATTCCGTTTACCGACTGTGCTCTGGCCGCTGTGAAAAACAGCATGCAAAGCAAAAAAGAAAATATAATTTTCTTCATGGATAATTTTTCATGCAAGGTAATAAAATATTTTGTGTAATTTGTCAGGCGTATTCTTTAATTTAAAAACTGTCGGGAATGCCTCAATAGTAAAGAAATTCACAATTCAACCGACCTTCCAGAGTCCGTAATGCAATGGAGGACCTGGAAGAGTCGGATGCTTAGATCTCTTACCAACTATTCCATGTTCTCCGCTTCGCTTTGAACTATGGAATGTTGGATTGCTTCAATTTATTTCCCTTCAATAATCTGCACGGCTTTTTCAAGCACTTCGTCGCGGCCTTCTATAAAACCGCGCAGGGTGGGGTTTACAACCACATCGGGTACAATGCCCACGCGCTGTGTTTCCTTTCCATCGGGATAATACACGCCAATGCCCGAGATGTTTGTTACGATTCCACCCGGCAGCGTTATCGGACTGATGTTGCCGTCGGCACCGGCAGTGGTGCTTCCAACAACTGTGGCAATCTGCGATGCACGGAATGCCATGGTATGATATTCGGCACTGCTTTGTGTTTGTTCATTCACCAGAATGACAACTTTGCCATTGTATGCGCTTTTCATTCCCGGCACTGAGAGCGGTTTTGCGAAGGTGAACATGCCCGGGTTCTGAATGCTTCCATTTGAGAATTTTACAAAAGGGGTCTTCTTGAGATTGAAATACTGACTCAGTGTAAACACCATAAAGTCGTTCGGATAGCAGCGTATATCAATCACAATTCCTTTGGTCAGACGCAGCTCGCCCATCATTTTTGAGAGCTCTTGATTTGTTGCCGTTCCCAGAAAAATATATCCGATTTCGGGTGTCAGAAAACGCCAGGTAGGTGTTGCACTTTCGGCTCCGGAATTGGTTTTGGCGAATATCGCCTCTGGCGTATGACAAGGCAGACTTTTCGAAGCGGTCTTTCCATCACGGACATAGGTGACTGTAATTCCCCTGTCATTTGATCGAAGCAGATAGCCGGCAATGATGCGCAGTCGTGCAGCTTCGTTCGAGGCGGGAACATATTTTTTCAGGCGATCAACTTTTTGCTGTACAGTTTCTCCCTTGATGTCAATGATGATATCACCAATCTGCAGATCATCATCTTTCACCATCGACTCGTTCAGATATCCACTTACAACGGCCTTGTTTTCAATAAATGTCAGCTTGTAATTTGCATAATTTCTTCCATAGAATTCATTGCTGAATTCCTGACCGAATCTGGGATATGCGTGTGTATCGTTGATGCGCGTGATCATTTCCAGAATGACGGTTTGTGTTTCCACTTCGTCTTTGGCTGAAAGAATTTTCTGAATGAATTCATTCGGAATGTTGTGCCAGTCTTCACCAATCAGATGCCGGTTCGGAAAGAAATATTCAATCATATTATAATATCTGAATACGGTCAGAAGTCTGAATCCATCGTCGTTCCAGCTGATGGTTCTGTAACTGCGTTCATGATCAAATGACGGGTTGCCGACATTTTTATTTAATGAAATGTAATATTGTAATTCTCCACGTTTCGAATTTCTGATTTTCACGAGAGCCGCACTGAGATTAGCCCCAAGCGTTGTTGTGTCGGTAATCCAACTGAGTTCGGGCGTTAGTTTTGTGTTCTTTCTGATTTTCATTTTGTTTCCCTTGCCGCTCACAGGGCCCAGTTTGTTCACCCAGGCCAGCAGGGAATCATTGCGTTGTTTTTGATCTGCAATGGGCAGATAGGCAGGAAGGAAACGGAACAATTCGTTGTCCCAGTTGTAGTTTCCGGCAGCAATAACGGGATGGTAATATTTCAGAAAACCCCAGACTTTGCAGAGCAAAGCGAGATTGTTAACCTGTACGCGGTTTGTAAATTCAATATCAATTCCGCTTGATTTTGAAAACGCGGTGTCCTGATCTGCCTTATATTCCGTGCCTTTTATTTTAGGCGCTTTCAGATAATCCTTTCCATCAACAAGCAGTTGAAAATCATCAGCCCAGAGCGATCCGCTGCCGTTTAATATAACACCGACATATATAGTTTCAGCCCCTTTTCCAAGCGAAAACTGCGGCGTATTGAACTGATACCAGTCATTGGTTCCATATAAATTCGAAACACTGTTGGTGAAATAATAATTGCTGCTGCTGCCGTCGATCCGCACGAAGAGCGATGCGATGCCATTATCAACATTTTCGGTTTTCATGAATGCCTTGAACTGAGCTGTTTTTCCGGTGAAACTGACAGGAATGGCAAACACAAAGCATCCGAAATCATCTTTGGCGGCATCGGCATTGCGGACGATTTCCAGTGCGTTGTTGCCTTCGTGTTTTATGGTGCTCTGAATGGTGCAGGAATAATTGCTGCCCCACATAAAACTCTTTTCCGGAAGTGCATTGCCGGTCGGCGAATTTTCGAAAGTGAAATCGGCGGAAGTTTGCGCAAACATTGCCGTTGCAGCAATCAAAGAAAAAACAAAAGATAATACTCGACTCATGATTTTTTGTTTCAAAGTTAATAATCTGCTTAATATCTGGCGCGGATTTGAAATCCGTGACAGATATAAAACAATCGCACAGTTGGCAAATCCGCGCGATTGTTTTTTAGGTTTTTAAAACTATTCTCCCAGATACGTCATCACTGGTCTGAAACCGACAGTTGGTGCGGGTCCGGTGTAAGGCGCCACACTTTCGATGCGCACATCGGCACCAGGCGACATCCATGAACCACCCACCACAATGCCGCTCTGAGCGACCATTTCAGCAGCATTGCCCGACATGTCATACAGACCATAATCGTTCGGAGCATAATGTCCGGTGATGATTGTCTGGAATGCGCCATCTTCGGAAAAACTTTCAGCAGCTTCTGTAACCAGCTCGTATTGCTGTTTTTCGTAGTTATAGGTGATATGTCTTTCATTCAGTGTTCTGAAATTGCAGAGATAGCACCCTTTTGCATTGCGCAGGTAAGGTCCGCCCCAGGGATAGGGAGCCAGTTTGAGACCACCACGTGCTGCCCAGATCCATTCTTCGCGCTGCGGCAGACGGAATGCGCATTTCTGTGGTCCGTTCTCTTCTTCATATTTTTTGGTAAGCCACTGACAATACATCTCTGCACCCTCTCTTGATACATTCACCACCGGATAATTGTCGTAGGCGGGATGGCTGAAATAATTCTCAACCATTGGCTGATTGTAGCTGTTGTCCATTTGCCATTTTGTAGTGTCGGGCAGCGCCTTTTTGTAAGCTTCCATGTCGCCGCTCGCTTTCAGATCGGCCAGAAAAGTCCGGTACTGCTTGTTGGTGACTTCGGTCTTCGACATGAAGAATGCCTGAATTGAAACGCTCGTGGAATCAATCTCACAGGTTCCCATTGGCACAAACGCAAATCCATCCGGCGCTTTCACCGTTTTGTTTTTGCCCGGACCGAATGATGTAAAAACGATAAACCCCATTAACAGAAAAATGCCCCATTTGATTTTGTTTGTTTTCATGACTGGTGATTTTGTTTATATATTATGAGAGAGATTTTACTTTTTTATTCTTCCTGTGTACGTGATTACCGGCCGGAATCCAACGGTTGTGCAGGGACCTTCGAATTTCTGGATGCTTTCAACCCGCACATCATAGCCGGTTGATTTCCATGAGCCGCCTACTGCAATGCCGCTCTGCTGGACCATTTCGGCCACATTCCCTGCCATATTGTACAGCCCGTAATCATTAGGTTTATAGGATTGTACCGGAGCAGTGATGTCCGCTGCATCATGCAGAGTACCGGCATAATACGTGTCTCGTATTACTTCGTACGTACCGGTGGTGTCGTTGTAATGGATGCTTTCCGGACCAATGTGATAATAGTTACACTGCCTGCCATCTTTATCCATCATGTATTCTCCGGGCCACGGGTACCACCAGTTTTTCAGACCACCTCTGGCGGCAATTACCCATTCTTCGCGAGTAGGCAGCCGCACCTCGTTGATGTTTTCACCATAGGCCTCGCGCATTTTTTTTGTCAGCCACACACAGTAATTTTGAGCCTGTTCGTGCGAGATGTTGACCACAGGATAATCATTGTAGGCCGGATGGCGGAAATAATATTCCACATAGGGCTCGTTATAGGCCAGTTTATCACGCCACTGAAGGGTGTCGGGCAATGCTTGGTTGTATGCTTCCATGTTGCCGCTGGCTTTCAGGTCGACCAGATATTCGCGGTAATCTTTGTTGGTGACTTCTGTTTTTGACATCCAGAATGCTTGCACCGAAAAAGTGTCCGTGCCAATGGTGGTTGTCCCCATCGGGATAAAAACGAATCCTTCGGGTGTTTTTATCGGCTTGTTTTTGCCCGGGACAAAGGCCGACAGCAGTGCTGATCCCGCAATCAGCATAACAATTAAGTGGATTTTTCCTGGTTTCATGGGTTGGATTTTTGTTGTTTAACAGAAATGTTAACGAAAGTAAAGGTCGGAATATTTTACAAAGGGGATATAAATTTCCGGCAAAAATTTTTTGCAGATAAAAAAATGATTGTATATTTGCAGTCCGAAATGCGGAAGTAGCTCAGTTGGTAGAGCACGACCTTGCCAAGGTCGGGGTCGCGAGTCCGAGTCTCGTCTTCCGCTCATCAGCCTCCAGTAATGGGGGCTTTTTTTATGGTTTTGAAGTTGAGCATTGAGGTGTAAATCAATCAGCACAAATAAAATCAACAGAAATATTAATGAAGATCCCGGCCACAGCGCCGGGATCTCTTTTGAATTTTGAACAAGAAAATACGAAGGAAGAAGTTAGTTTGACTCATATATTTCTTCAGAATTTTCAATTCCTCTTGATCCGTAAGGATGCACGGATTGTTCAGAGTTCCTGGGACTTTTTTCTGTTGATTTCATTTTGAAAACATTCAATATAGAAAAGTGCCCCGAAAACGCCCGCGTTTAAAAATGAAAACGCCCGATTACTATTAATAAACAGGCGTTTAACGTGTTTTAGATGTACCCCGGGCGGGACTTGAACCCGCACGACCCGAAAGTCACAGGATTTTAAGTCCGGCGTGTCTACCATTCCACCACCGGGGCCTAAAAGCGCCTGCAAAGGTAATAAGAATTGTAACATCGC
>Ga0116172_10003317_pt1 | contig 13501 bp, 12 predicted proteins | sample AD_UKC083_MetaG_FD_89799 | JGI IMG/M metagenome (GOLD analysis project Ga0116172, IMG submission 89799) | Active sludge microbial communities of municipal wastewater-treating anaerobic digesters from USA - AD_UKC083_MetaG | ecosystem: Engineered > Bioreactor > Anaerobic > Digestate | place: USA...
GGCTGTGCGAAGTACAAGTATAACAAGCTCGACTTAGGCGACATCGGCGGTATTCCGAGAGTTCTCGATGCAGGACAGTGCAATGATTCTTATTCTTTGGCGCTGATCGCCCCTGAAACTGAAAGAGGTGTTCGGGCTTGACGATGTGAATGATCTGCCTATCGTTTACAATATCTCATGGTATGAGCAGAAAGCGGTCATCGTTCTTCTTGCTCTGTTGTATCTCGGTGTGAAGAATATTCACCTCGGACCGACTCTGCCTGCGTTCCTGTCTCCGAATGTGGCAAAGGTTCTCGTGGACAGCTTCGGTATTGCGGGTATTACGAATGTTGACGATGATATGAGGATATTCGGCTTATGAGAAGAAAAGACCGTGAAGTGACTGATTTTAGCGAGATCATAGAGATCATGAAAAACTGCGATGTATGCAGACTGGCTCTGAATGATGAAGGCTTTCCGTACATTCTGCCGCTGAATTTCGGAATGGCGGTGAACGAAGATATAATCACGCTTTATTTCCATAGTGCGTTGGAAGGCTATAAAGTGTGATCGGCAGAGGGCATCAGTTGCAGCAGGAGCTGATAGACAGAACGGAGAGCAGACAGAACTATCACGAAGTTTGAGGGGACGCTGGTGAGGAAGCTGCTGAAAGGCGTGAAGGTATGCGATAGTTTTATAGAGTTCCGGTTCAAGTCCGGAGTGACAATCAGTATTGAAAAGTGAATACAACAATATGATCCCCTCACCAAGCAGGAAGCAGATATAATCTTGCTCCTGCTTGGTGAGGGGAATTTTTTTGGGGTTATTTATTTGATAGCAGTTTTTGGTAGGTCTTGTCTATCCCAATTGCCCCAAGCGGAGCAGCAATCAGTATCGCAAGCACAGCCACCGACAGCACGATCTTTCCGCAAGGCAGCCCGAGCGACAGCGGCACCGAACCGATTGCAGCCTGCACCGTTGCCTTCGGAAGATAGGCGATCACACAGAAGATACATTCCTTTGCGGTCAGCTCCGTACCAAGCATACACAGGCACACGCCCAGAGCCCTGAAAGTAAGCGCTATGAATATCATCAGCACAGCCATACCGCCTGCCGACAAGGTATAACGTACATCTACCGCCGCACCAACAAGTACGAACAGCATGACCTCAGCGGCAATCCACAGTTTGCCTAACTTTTCGGACAGCCGTGATGATACTTTGCTGTCTGCTTTTAGCTTGACTACGCAAGCCATAGTTACAACAGAAAGCAGACCCGATACCGCAACGTGCGGCTTTACAAGTGTTTCAATGCTCATCAGCAGGAATGCTGTACCAAGCAGTATAATGACTTTTGTGCTGTTTCTGATCTTGTGCTTATGCTGAAAAGATTTCTCAAACAGCAGATATACACCAAATCCCACTACCGCACCGAGCAGTACACCAAGCACAATGGATATGGGGATATTCAGGAAGTCCGTCACCTTTGCCGAGCCGCCCTGTGCCATAGTTACAAATGTGGAGAACAGCACGATCACAAAAATATCATCGCAGGACGCTCCGGCAAGTATCATCTGGGGTATGCTTTTTTTCGTACCCCATTTATCCTCAATCAGCTTCACCATTCGTGGTACGACCACCGCAGGAGACACCGCACTCAGCACTGCCCCCATGACGGCTGCTTCGATACGATCTACCCCAAGCAAGATAGGTGCAAAAACAACATACCCGACTATCTCACAGCAGGCAGGCACAAATGACATCAACACCGCAGGTCTGCCGACCTTTTTCAGGTCGGACAAATTCAGCGAAAGCCCTGCTTTTATCAGTATGATGATAAGAGCGATCTGCCGAAGTTCTGATGAGATGCCGAGTACGGAACTGTCGAGCAGATCAAGCACATAGGGACTTGTCACGATACCAACACCGAGCATACCGATGATACGGGGCAAACCTATTCTTTCAAAGATCGCAGCGGCAGATAGCCCAATAAGAAAAATGATCGCAAGTGATAACAGCATAGAAATTCCTCCATAAAATAAAAAAGCCGACAACTATTGCGTAAAACGCAGAAGTCATCAGCTTATGTTAAGCGGTTTCGGTTTCCCGTGGGAGAACATCATTCCCGATATTTAGTTCATACGTAAATTATACCATAGAATGGGTTTTATGTCAATATCCTTGCTGGCTTTTCTATCCGCAGTCAGCGGAAGTCCTCGCAGAAAGGATGCGGCAATTGCAGCAGGAACTGATCGACAGAACGGAGAGCAGACAGAACTATGATGACCTTGTGGAAGAAATACTTCTACTGCGTGAACAGCAGGAGCAGAATGCTATGGACGAAGCTGCCAAAGCTGAGCACCGGGACCGTATACAGGCGCTTTGTAACTTCATTAATTCCCAGCCGCGCACCATCACAAAGTTTGATGGGACGCTGGTGAGGAAGCTGCTGAAGGATGTAAAGGCATGCGATGTCTTTATCGAATTCCGTTTTAAGTCCGGGACGTCGATTATTATTGAGAAGTGAATAGATAAATATCCCCCCTTATCAAATGAAGCTGCGTTGCTCTTTGATAAGGGGAGTTGTTCTGTTTTTTATATTGACATTCTATAATATCTGTGATATTATTTGAAGAAAGCCGAACTATGAACAAATTTAAAGATGGGAGGAGACTGATTTTGAAAAAAAGCAGATTACTTTCTTTTGCAGCAGCATTGCTATGTTTTGCATATACGTTTACATCAAACTCTGCTTTTTGTAGAGCGGTGGGCACAAGTGTAAAACATGATGAAATAAATGGTATCGACGACACGGTATTCTGTATCAAAAGACCTGATGAAGCTGGGCTGACTTCTAAGAATGCCTCGGACTTCGGACTCTCAGCAGATGCAGCAGACAATACACAGGCAATGCGGGCTGCTTTTGACTACTGCCGCAGTCATTCAGGTACAAAGCTTGTTATAGAACCTGGCATCTATCATTTCAGCCCAGAAGAGGACATCTATCTGAACAGACTGCATGATGTACTTATAGACGCGAATGGTGCAGAGTTCATTTTTAGTACACCTCATTATTTCAAGCTCTATGCCTGCGAAAATGTTGAACTCAGAAATATGATAGTTGACTGGGACTGGGACACCCTCCGACTGGGTTCTCTCGTAAAGATAGAAAATGAAAATGACACAGAAAATACACTTGAGATCGAATTTACTGAGCTTGATGAAGTAGATACGGATATTCCTCTTCTGAGTTTTATGCAGTATGATCCTGTGGATCTAGTGGCTGGCGTTCATGGCAGCTTCAAGATATATAGCCCATTTGTTGATACTGGCTGTATCAGAAAAGTGGAAAAGGTAAATGGAAGGCCGAATGTGCTGAAGATTACTCACAGCGGTGCACTTGATTATTTCAGAAACGACGAGGTATACCTTCTCAGGCACTATATATACGGTGCTCAGGTGTTCAACACCGTTGAAGAATCGTCAAACATTACTTTTGACAATATCAGTATTTATGGGGCTTGCGGTATGGGCTATGTTTTTGCTTACGGTTCGCATCACTATCAGATACTAAATTCGTATATCGGACTGCGTCCAGGTGCAGAGGATAGATACAGGATATCCACTACGGCGGATGGCATCCATATTGCTAACACCAATGGCTATTTCAAGCTCGATAACTGTGATCTGAGCTTCTGTGGAGATGATATTCTGAACGTTCATGATGATATGTTTTATATTGAAAGCATAGACAGAAGCCGGACGGTTATGAAAGGAACTGTAGCAATAAAGATAGTTGAGCCGGGGCATACGCTCGGATTCAAGAATATGAGCCTCAACGATATCAGCTATGAAGCCAATGTTGCTGACGTTACAAGGAATGGCTATGAAGCTACAATTACCCTTACAGAACCTCTGCCGGAGTTTATCACCACGGATATACTTGCATATAGCAAAACAAGAGCTTCTGCAAACTATGTACTGACAAACAACTATGTTCATGAGACAAAGGGAAGAGGCTTCGTAATGAATGCGGACAACTGCCTGTGTGAGGGGAACAACTTCTATCGTACATGCAGTCAGACTTTGCAGTCTCGAACTGATATTCCAACTTCACACGTTATTGAAGGAACAGGCGCTGAGCATATTCAGATTAGTGGCAATACCTTCACTGAATGTAATTTTGGAGGCAGAGGAGATGTTATTACAGTTGAGAGCCTGCTGAATGGTGAACGTATCGACAATACTCCATTAGCAGATATACGTATACTGAACAACGAGTTTAACTCTTGCTATCAGCCGCCAGTCAATGCGGATAACGCCGACGAACTGATAGTTTTCGATAATACATTCAGGGATTGCGAGAAGCTCCAGATTGGTGAACATTGTAAAAAAACAGCTGTATCAGATAATAAATTCCTTCCTAAAGGCGATTGCAACGCAGACGGAAGCTTCAATATATCCGATGTTGTTCTTCTTCAAAAATGGCTGCTTGCAATGCCGGGGACAGATATAGCTGACTGGAGATCATGCGATTTGTGTCGTGATGAGAGATTGGACGTTTTTGACTTGTGTTTAATGAAGAGAAAACTAGTGAACGACAAAATGAATAGTTCCTTGGTAACCGCCAACTGATATTGGATGTTTTACTATCGTTAGTCTATATTAGTTGTTTGTTACGATTTGAAATGGAATACATAAACAGGCACGGTTAATTACGCCGTGCCTGTTTTATTTTACTATTCAGTTGCTTATAACTGGATTACTTCTATTAAAAATTCTTGTGATATAGAGCCTTTTCGCAGATTCACTGAATATCAGTAACATTCCCATGAATACTTTACATTGCTGAAATTCCTTGATCTCAGATCGTCTCTTGTTATTTTAAAGTGAGCGATACCGTCGTCTCCTATCTGAATGCCGTCTCTGCTGACGATCTGCAGTAAAAGAACATCTGTATTATTCCATCCTGCATCCCATACATCGTTCTGATAACCGCCAATCTTATGCCTTACGTGCTCAAAAAATACGTCTTCAGCACAGAAAATGTTTTCTAGTTCAGTTTCATCTGCGACAGAGTATTGATTGTATATTTCAAGGAAGGCTTCTTCAAAATTCTCGTCATCATACTTATACGGAATACAACCTATCTTCTTCTCGAAACTAATTTTTGCAGGTTCTGAAACTGGAAAATCACATGGATTCATTTTCGGGATACTGTCAGAGTTATCAGCAGAATAATCTATGTTTTCGTGATAGATTATTCTGTATTCGCTTTGGTTTTCAAGTTCTTTCTGCTCAAAATGTCTTATTCTGTCGTCACATCCGAAAAATCTGTCATCTTCGGGGGTCGATATAGATCTGAAGAATACCTTTTTCGGGAAAATCTTCAAGTGACGGCATTTCTTCAAAGTTGATCTGTGCCAGAAGCATAAGCGGTTTATCGGGATAAAGACGGCTGAACGGATATTCAAAATTATCGGGAAGATAGGGAACACCGCCGAATTTGCTTTGATATACTGTCATATCATCATCGGGATCTGCTGATAATTCAATGTATTCACGTTGATACTTCTGTTTGAATTCTTCAATTGTTTTTTTGAGAATGTCCATATATTACACCTCTTCTATTATTATTCATTAAGGATAATTTTATTATATCACAGTAGGTTGTGAAAAACAATCCATAAAAAATCTGAAAACTTCCTAAATGAAAAAAATCTCAGATATACGATATGTGTTAGGTCAAAGAATCATTAGGTTTAGCGGTATGGGGCATACTTCTGCCGCGTGAACAGCAGGAGCAGACTAATATGGACGAAGCTGCCAAAGCTGAGCACCGGGACTGTATATAGGCGCTTTGCAACTTCATTAATTCCCAGTCGCGCACCATCACAAAGTTTGATGGGACGCTGGTGAGGAAGCTGCTGAAGGATGTTAAGGTATGCGATGTCTTTATCGAGTTTCGTTTTAAGTCAGGGACGTCGGTTATTATTGAGAAGTGAAAAGATAATAGGCCTGCTGGTATCGCGTGATATTGTTCACACGGTATCAGCAGCCTTTTTTGTTTACCCCTTGCATTTCCACATATATCATGCTATAATGAAGATATGCAGCAATATGCTGCAAATTCAAAGAATGGTAGGTGGATTATATGAAACTCAAAAATATCACAGCAGTTTTTTTAACTGCAACATTGTTATTCTCGTCTGTGCCGGTATCATATCCGTCATCTATATTTGCAGCCGAAACTGTATCAGAGGTACAGGCAGCGGAGCCGTTGGAAAGCGATACTGTACGATTTACAGTCGTAGATTATGATACGGGAGAAATAATTGATCTGAAAAAGGAATTCGGCTATTTTGCTATTGTTCCGTATGTATGGAGAAGTGATGCTGAACAGCAGAAACCAAGTACGAACTATGTATATCCTGATTCTAATCCATATATATGGAAACAGTCCATTTCCGAAGAGGAAAAGATGAGTGTGTGGCTTGCTGACGGCTCTCTGAATGATAATTATTTCCTCCCCGAGGATCATGAAGAGATAACCAGATATGAAAATGGTGCTGTGGATGCTGTAATAAAGCTTAAAAGCAATGAAAGCTTTGAGTTGCCTCCTAATACTGTTAGGGTAACTGTTACGGACGGCGACACAGGTGAGCTTGTCCCCGATGAAGCGTTCGCCGATGATTCTTTTAGCTTTGGAACGTGTGTAGTTACCAAAGGCGGAGTTACTGGTCCAATCATCATAGTGAGAAAGAATCGTGATGTAATAAAGGAGAATCTTGCTTCTCTTTATAAAAGTGCTGATAAATTTGAGCTGTATTTTGACGGAGAATCAGAAATAAAGGTCTACGATAACAATTCTATGGATATTTTCCTGACAACTGCTCCTAAGGCTGAAGCTAACGGAGATGTGAACGATGACGGCGAATTCAATGTTGCCGATGCTGTTCTGCTGCAAAAGTGGCTGCTTGCCGTGCCGGACACGCATCTTGTGGACTGGAAGGCGGCTGATTTCTGCAATGATAATGTTCTGAATGTGTTTGATCTGTGCTTGATGAAACAGGAATTAACGAAAAAAATGGTTACAACCTATGTAGAACCGGATGAGCGGTTTGAGTGGGGCGTACCTTTCTATGTTCTGAAGGATGGGCTGAAGCTATATTCTGGCCCTGATGAAAGCTATGATGTCATCGCTTCCATTCCGGCAGATACACGCCTGATCGAAACCGGTGCGATGAACAGCAACAGCACATGGCTGTTTACCGAATACAACGGACAATGCGGCTGGATCAACACATTAGACAAAGACGGTAAAATGGTGATCCATTTTGAAGAGGCGACCAGGAAACCTGTTATCTATCTTTACCCTGAACGAGAGACTGACGTTCATGTGGAACTGGAACTGACGGAATCAGAACTGAATACGACTTATCCCAAGTATAACAACGGCTGGGACGTAACAGCATATCCTGATGGCACGCTCCTGAATAATGCGGACGGCAGTCACCACAGATACCTGTTCTGGGACGCAGTAAACTGCCGAACCAGATTTGATTTCTCAAAGGGCTTCTGTGTTGCAGGCAGCGATACCGAGTCTTTCCTCAAAGAAAAGCTCACATATATGGGCTTGAACGAACAGGAAATGAACGAGTTTATCGTTTACTGGCTGCCTCTTATGGAGCATAATGCGTATAACCTCATATCCTTCCAGGGCGATGCCTATACGAATTCTGCGAAGCTGAAGATCACTCCGACACCCGACAGTGAGTGCCGTGTCTTTATGGCGTATGTTCCGCTTGAAAATGCTGTGGCGATCGAGCCTCAGCAACTTGAGACCTTTGAAAGAAATGGATTCTCAGTTGTGGAATGGGGCGGCGCTGAGGTCGATTCATTTAACTTGAAGTAAAAATTATAGTTTTATCCCCCTCATCAGGTAGCGAGTCAAAGTGCTTGGTGAGGGGGTATTTATTCTTCAAATATAGTTGTAGATACTGTTCTCCGAGAAAAAAACGGGGAGCAGTTTGGTTTTACTGACGGCATAAGGTGTGACAGTCAGTGGAAATAATGTCTGATCACTGGTGATTCAGTCATGCTGTTTTTCCTTTGCGTAATATGTCTCTTTTTTTATTTCCAAATCAATATCAATCCATGTTTCACCGCAAAGATTATATTCCTCTCGCACTCCGTTTTCTTCAAATCCTACGCTTTTATAGCAATAATATGCCTGTTTGTTGTTTTCAAAGACACCAAGGCTGACAGAATCAGCTCCATATATCTCAAATGCAAATTTCAAACCGAGCGTAATCATCTGTTTTCCATAGCCCGTTCCTCTTTTTGAAGGATTGACAATAACATAACCGAAACGCAGTTTTTTATCATCATCTTCAGGACGTACTCTTGCTGTAAAAAAGCCGACAAGCCCACTTTCGTCAAAAGCCGTAAACGGAAAATACCTGTCGTTATCTTCTCTGCCTGATGTTGCTTCAAGCAAGCGATTTTCAGTAACAGGATATTCACCCAGAATTCCGGCTGACCACTTATAGAATTCTTCTTTTTTGTTTGTCCATGTAATAATTGTTTTTGCATCATTCTTTCTGAATGGTCTAAGCCTAAGCATTTTTCTGACTCCTGTTCTTTATACTTTTTTCGACAACGTTTCTAAGCACTCAACCCTATCCCTCATTCGTCTGTTTTCAGCGATTTTACATGCTTATTTCAAATAGAAATTATTTGGATGACCCTGTGAGCTTTTTCAGAATCTTTCCGCGAAAATGGGCGCTCGCCTTATTTCGGATTATGCCAAGAAAATGCTCCTGATCCTCAGCCGTCCACTTGTCGATATATTTCATATAGAACGCGGTTTCCTGTTTCTTCTTACCCGCACCGACAAATGTTGCTGCAAAGCCGAGCATAATCAGTTCTTCTATCCGTTCTTCACTGAGCCTGAACGCCGTTGCATAAAGGTTTCTGATATCTTGAATGACTTGATCGGCATAGCTCTCCTCCCTGTTGATAATCAAGGCTCTGAAGGGATATTTGAATTCGATATCAATGCCCCTGAAAAGTGCATAGGCACAATGTCTCGTCGTAAAATCTGTCACATAGGACATTGCTGCGAATTGCGCCTCTTCCGGTTCGCCGGCAAACGGCATCATCCATGTAGCAGTGAGGGGTATGGTGTCGGGCAGCTCGTCGCATCTGCAGAGGAGCCACTGTCTGAGCTGTTTCTCATCCGCATCGTTCCAATTCAGTTCCAGTTCATCAGCGCGGTGCTCCTTTGGTGGAAAAAGCATTCTATTCACAACCTTTTCTGCGATCTCCACAGCAATATCAGCGCACCTTCCGCACCTGAAAAGAGAATTGGTCATATCCTCCCATTGATATTTCTTATTTTCCCAAGATATCTCATTATCTCTTATAAGATCTTCTGTAATGTCGGGATTCTCTTTATAGCATTTTTCATAGAGCCTGTATTCCTTCAGGGACCAGTCTTTTGCTTCAGTCAGAAACCAGATAAGATATTTCTTTATCTCATCCTTTGTCATTTCTTTTTCCTTCATAATCTCACCCCATCACTTTTATTTATATTATCAGTCATTAGCTATCCGTGACAACATTTCTAAGCACTCAGCCCTATCCCTCAATCGCAATTTTTGATTAGCACGATTTTTCCCTATTTTACGGACTTTTTAACGAGTGACAGCATTTTTGCACACTTAAAAGTTACAAACAGCAGTTTTAAGCACAAAAAATCGAGTGCTTAAAAAGACTGTTTATATCGCGAGTGCGCCGAAATGCTGTCTGTATCTCTTTAGGTGATATTACGTGTTCCCGCATACAGAAAATGAGTGCTTATTTTGGTTGTTTACTGAACTGCAAAATGCCAATTATCCGCGATAAATCGGCGTTTTAGGATTTCTGCCGTGACATCAATACTACGCACTCAACGTGGCTCGTCTGGATACGCTGAATTTCCTCACTGTTTTTAGGTTCAAGGGAATATATCCATAGCCTTTTATACACTTTTTCTGTTTGTGGGAATATGTCAACAGATTGAGGGGGTTAGCTATCGCTACACACATTACAGTTTTCTGGTATAGAGATATCCCTTCATTTTTATAGGTCTTCCACATTTGTGCATAAATAAGCATTGGAGTTCTTTATTACATGGATATCCATCTATATCCAAATACTCCTCAAAACCGTTCTATAAGTCCCAAGGAAACAAAATAATCCCACAAATCGTCACAACAGCGTGATGTTGCAATTGCTTCTGCTCTTTTCTTCATACAATCTATCAAATGTTCTACCGTAGATTCATCAATACTATGACTATACTCTATAACATCATAATTCTCATCAACATATGAACCTACCAAAAAATTTTTGTCTACAAATTCTTTAAAACTATTTGCTTTAAAATAGCGTCCAAAATTCTTATGATAATCACCAAATTTAAATTTCACCAAAAGAAGAAATCTGTCCATGAAATCTTGAATTTGATATGTATTACTTGTTTTTGACAAAGGACTATTAGATTTTCTACCTAACTCCATAGGAATCAACCAAAAATTTGCTAAGCAGTGATATTTTTCTTTTAATTCTGGTAGCTTGCTCACACTTGTCATAGTATCACCAGCAAACTCTTTATCTACTAAATTTCCATTGTTATCCACAATACTGAGTTTGTATAGAATTTTATAGAATCCTACCGCAAAATCCGACATATCACAATCAGCAGAAAAATCATATCTGAACGGTTTGCCTGTTGTTTTATCTATGTATTCAGTCCAATAAGACTGCGTTGTACTAATCAAATTGTCTCTCTTTTTAACCTCGATTTTTTTATCCTCAAATCCACTGTGCTTGGTACAAACGATTGGCATAAGTAATATTTCATAAATTTGTTTTTGCTTCTGATTCATTGAAACTCCGCCTTCCATTTCTTCTATAGTAATCAATTATCCTCTATTTACAAATATACTATTCAGATTCTGACAAATCAAAGTCCTCGTCCGTACACTTACGGATGATTCGTTTTGTTTTCTCAATAGGTAGCGGAACATTCTCTTCATCGAAGTATTCGATATTAACTACCTCTACAACCGCCTCATGGTTATCCTTGCCCGCAGGTACAAGCACAAAATCACCGATTTCTATGCTGTCATCATCGGTCAGATAATAATAGCTCTTATATCCTTCATCAAAGGTAACGCTGCAAAAGATGTATTCCGACTTGCGGCGTTTTGCTTTGCCATAGACCGATGGGTCAAGAATTTCTCCCAAGCCATAGAATCGAATGAAATCAAATACCGTTTCCGCAAAATCTGCGAAGTCATCCGGCAGACCATTTTTATCGTAGCTGCCCGTGATGGTACGGTTCGGATTTTTCTTATACTCGATTGTTATAGTGTAATCCTTTGTTTCGTTTGGTGTGTCTATCACATCATCGGGATTTCCTTCAATATGTGCAAACAAGTCCTCGGCATCGAAATTTTCAAGCAGACTCTCGATTCCGCCTTCGATTTCATACTTGCGAGAAACCTTACACCCGGTGCCGATATTCTGAATATGCTCCAATGTTTCCGTGGCTCTATCGATAATCAGCTGCTCGGTATAATCCCAGGTTACAAATTCCCAATCTGCGTCTTCCGGTTTCTGACCGGGTTTTATTTTTGTAACCCTATGATAATCCAAGGTGATTCTATTTATCACATCCGGTTTGCAGTTTCCATCAAACACATACAAATCATCCATACCAACGGTATCACGGATAAGGTCTGATAAATCTGTGCCTTCATAATTGAAATCAGCACACAGAGAGCCTCTGAATTTATATGTGACACCTTCGGTGTTGGTCAGTTCCGTGAGCCAATCACCAATATCGGTTGCAAAAATTTCTATATATTCGTTGCCGAAATAAGCTTCGATTGCTCCAAGCAACTTGTCTGCCGCTGACTTATCAACTTTAAAGTTCTTACTTCTGGCTTTCTCATATCGTTCTCCGCTGCGACCAAAGTTGTATCCGGAAAACCAAACACAGCCTTCATTGTTGATGGTCAGGTGCTGTTCCACCTCTTCATCCGGCTCCGGCATAGGACCATAGCAGATATTGTTTGATACGATACGCATCTTCTTTAGTGTGCCTTGAAATATAAAAGGGTTCTCCCCGGACAACAATGCCAATCTACTTAATGCCAGGATAAACCATGCACGGTTTTCCGGCTCCAAGATTTCTGCACCTGTGTATGCCCAATGATTGAAATATCGCCATTGGGAATAGATTGCAGAACCAAGCAGGGGAATATCGGTCACATCATCGATAATCCTATCCAAAGCCTCATGATTGTTTGCAGCGTTGCCGTATTTCTCTGAAAAGGCATGACCACAGTCCATCTCAAACCCAAGAGCGTCGCAATCATCAGCCATATAGTGGTCAACGAGTTCTAAGATATACGATGCTCACAGACATGGTTTCAGATGAATGGTTCGACAGCGTAAAAAAAGTCATAGCATTACTTGACAGTAAACGATGCAAAGGATACTATGAGATCAATGTTGAAGTAGAAGAATGGGATGAGGATGATATCGAAGTCATTGGATAGTCTGGAATAATCCATGCACTTACCTGTCCACAAATACTAAGGGAGTGTAACCACGCTCCCTTTCTCCTTATATAACCACCACGGAGGTGACCTATTATCATGAAACCAATTACTGAACGTCTTTCTATGCTTGAGAACGACATGTATGTTGCGCCGAAGGACTGGATGAAGCGCATCTGGGCGGAGATACAGCATATTCGTCAGGCACACGCTAAGGCAATGAAGAAGAATAAACGCATCAGTGGCGGACTGCTCGACTTGACTCCTGCAATGGAGAAGCGCAGGACAGCCGCACTGATGTCGTCACTCGAAAACCTATCAGAGGAGCGCCAGAAATACGCTGATGACTGGATCACGCTCAATATCTTCAGCGAAAGTTACGCTCCGGTGCAGTATGACGGACATATCCTGACAGCAGCCGCAATTTGGATGGTCAATGTGCAGTATCCTTGTGGCTTGTTTTGCTGACAAATGGCTTGAACACGCTCGATGCACTGTTCTTTGGTTCGAGCAAGAACATATAAAAACGCCCTTTTTCCGTCAGGTTTCTTGCCGTTTGGAACTCTCGACTCGTAACGACCATCCTTGCGCAAGTAAAGATTCATGGTAACTCCTCCTCGGTTTCTCCTCATTGTACAAATTGAATGAAATTCAATCCACCGTATAGAAATTTTGCACACAAAATTTTCTGAAACCCCTTGAAATTTTCTGACATTTGTGATATACTTAATGTAAAATACCTGTCGAAGTTTGTCAAGGGACGGCGAAAGGCGAGAGCATCTACGTGCCCTTCGCAAAAGACAGTATTTTGCGATACTGAGTTGTATAACGCATCATGATTATTAGATGCTCATATCCTGTTGGGATTATGCAACTCGGCTTTTGTTTACGATTTATTATAGGTTTCTA
>Ga0116172_10003320_pt1 | contig 13491 bp, 7 predicted proteins | sample AD_UKC083_MetaG_FD_89799 | JGI IMG/M metagenome (GOLD analysis project Ga0116172, IMG submission 89799) | Active sludge microbial communities of municipal wastewater-treating anaerobic digesters from USA - AD_UKC083_MetaG | ecosystem: Engineered > Bioreactor > Anaerobic > Digestate | place: USA...
CAGCTACTTGCTACATGGAGGTAAAAAAATTAGAATTAAAAGAATCTCGACGCGGAGAACCATATGAAAAATATTTTCAGGTCAGTTTTATTTGTTGGTCTGATGCTTTGTCTGCTTTGCTCTGCTGTTTACGCCAGTGTACCTTACCGGCCGGTTCCTGATAACAGCAGTCTGTCAGATGTGTTCAACGCTGTCAAAGTCGGTGGCCGCTATGAACCGACCAGGGTGCGCCTGATAACCGCCAACGACGAGGCCTGGTATTCACGCTGGAAAATGATCGAAGAGGCGCGCGATACCATCGATTGCACATATTACATCGTTGATAAAGACATCTTCGGTCAGGCCTTCGTCGGTCTGCTGCTTAAAAAAGCCCGTCTCGGCGTGAAAATCCGCCTGATGATCGACGGGCGCGTCTACCGCATGCCTTACATGAGCAAGATGCCCGACAAGATCGAAGAACTTGCTGCTTTCCCGAATGTTCAGATCAAACTCTATAATTCAGTCAGCAAATCTCTGCTCTCCGCTTTCACTGATTTCAAAAAAGTCGTGGCTTCAAACCATGACAAAATCATCATCTGTGATGGTCTGACCACCATCATCGGCGGCCGCAACATCGGCGCCGATTACTTTGCCCAGAACGGCGAAAATGACATCGTTTACAACGATGCCGACGTTCTCATGCAGGGTGAACATGTTGCAAAACAGCTTAAAGCCGCCTTCGATGACGAATGGAACTACCTGAAAAATTCTGTGGTCAAGGCTGACGCCGTAAACTTCAAAGACCAGCTGGCAAAAGTCGATCTGGCTTATCGCGTCATGAGTCGCTACATGCAGGGCCGTGGCCTGTTTGACCCCACAAAACTGAATCTCTCAAAAGACCTCGAAAAAGCCCTTGTCGAAATGAACAAAGAAATCACCCTGTTCAAGGGTATCAGCTCTTATGCCGCGTTTGACCTGTTCAGAGGCGAACGCCAGAAACCGGTCAAGATTCTCGACAAGCATTCTTACGTTGGGCCGCTCAATGGTATCACTCCGACTATTCTCAAGATGATCGAAGCTTGCCGCAGTGAAGTGATCATGCAGAATCCTTACCTGGTCATTACTACCGAAGTTGAAGCCGCACTCAAACGCGCTGCTCAGCGCGGTGTTAAAATCGTTTTCCATACCAACAGCGCCGAATCGACCGACTCGCTGTTTCCGCAGGCCTTTTTGATGAACGACTGGGAAAGAATGCTGACCGACATGCCAACCGCGCGCCTGTTTGTCGCTCCGAGCCAGAATGAGCGTCTGCATGCCAAGATCTTCGTTTTCGACGGTCTGGTAACTATCGTTGGCTCCTACAACATGGATCCCCTCAGCGAACAGGTTAACTCTGAAGTCGTCGCCGCAATTCACGACAAGCCTTTCGCTCAGATGACCCGCAATCGCATCTTCAACCTGATGAAAAAGAATATCATTGAATACCGCCTCGAACGCGACAGCGAAGGCCGCATCGTTAAAAGAGTCGGCCCCGAAGATCATGTGAAGAGCGAAACCGTTAAAAAGATGAACCGCCTGCGCAAGCTGCAGTGGCTGCGCCCACTGATCTGATCGTGTGATCGTTGCAAAGCAAACCGGCCCGTATCACTGATACGGGCCGGTTTTATGTTTCAGGCCACAGATAAACACAGATGAACGCCGATGGATAAAAACCGGCAGGCCGTCATGCGCAAAAATCTCATAGATAAGAGCTTAGAAAACTGCTTGCGCAGGGACGACGTGCAAATAATTGATTTTTACACGTTCAATGCGACGACTAGTCGAGCGGGGGAGCTTCGGCCGGTTCTGACTGGGTATTAACGTCATTCTGATGCGGGCGCAGGTCGAATTCGCCGCTGCCGTTGCGACGCAGTTTCCACTCTTTTATCAGTGCTATGCGTCTCAGGTCTTCCTGGTTCACTGATACCAGGCCTTTCCAGGCCAGTTCGCCGATTTCGTGATTAAGAATGGTCTGTTCCTCGACATAACCCTCGAGCAGCGGTGAAAGGTTCTTTCCGAGTTGCCCGCGCACCGTCGGGTTGAGTTTGAAGCCGAACGGGTTAACGAACAGAAACAGATGCACGATGGCTGTCAGAAAAATAATGCCGATCAGATGGTAATTGAGTGGCAACGGCTCGATCTCTGAAAAGCATTTGAGCAGAATGGTCAGCCCCATCAGCACAAAAACCGGCAGAGCCGCCGGGCTTATCAGAGCCATGAACCCGGTGATGGCATAAAAGAACAGATTTGGCATGTCTTCGTGTGCCAGTCGCCCCAGCATCGCTAAAGTGATCAGCAGAAAGATGCCGGCCAGCAGATACATGATCTGCATGTCATTTTCGGGCATGAAATTCCAGGAAAGAACCGAACCTGCATCAACCGAGCTTGCTGCACCTTCCGGAAAGAACAGCAGCCCGATCAATGCACAGAGAGCCAAAGTCGGGCTGTAATGGTCGTTGTAAAAAGCGTGACAGGCAACCAGAGCCACCAGCAGCCAGCCGTTGAGGCCAAGCCCGCTCGCAGCCGCAGTAATCGGAATCAACACCAGGCCAAAATGATTTTTCAGTCGGTTGTTGTCGAGAATCGTAATGGTCCCGGCGACAAAGATCAGGGTCAGAAGCATGCGCAGACTCAAAAACGCCTGCATCGACAGGGCGAATACTGCCAGAAAAATTATGCCCGGCAGTATTTCGCGGCTCTTGAAGACCCAGGTGCAGAGAATGCAGCACAGCAGAAAGTAGGCTATATGAAATACCGCTTTTAAACCGAGCAGTGAGGCGCTCGAGTCAGCGATCGTCAATGCGAGCGACTCAGGAAAGAAAACCCAGCCGAGCGACAGGTCGAAATCGCGTGCCAGCGTCAGATCCCAGAATGTCTGGGCCGGAAAAGGCGCTGAACGGGTAAAGAAAAATAGAACCGCAACGGTTGCGACCAGCGCCGCTATCCGATTCCATTCAACCGGAGCCCGTGCCTGCTGTACTGAAGCTGCAATATTTACTTCTGTCATGCTTGATTCGCTTCAACTCAGTCTTCGAGCCCGAGTATCTTTTCGGGCTTGATCGGCAATCGGCGGATTCTGACGCCGGTAGCATTGTAAATCGCATTCGAAATGGCCGGGGCCACACCCATCAGCGGCACTTCGCCAAAGCCTTTGGCGCCATAGGGGCCGCGGTCATAGGGGTGCTCGACGATGATCGGATCGATTTCGGGCGTGTCTTCAGTGGTTGGCAGTATGTAGGTTGCGAAAGCGTTGTTGAGCATGCGGCCGTTGGCATCATGGCGGATTTCTTCCATGGTTGCGTAGCCGAGCCCCTGCAGTGTGCCGCCCTCGATCTGCCCCTCGACCTGCTGCGGGTTGATGGCCTTGCCCATGTCGTGGGCCGAAGTTATGCGGATCACCTTGAATTCGCCGGTTTCCATGTCGACTTCGACCTCGGCGATATTAGTGCAGTAGCTGTAAACGAAATAGGCGTTGCCCTGTCCGGTTTCTTTGTCATAAGAAGAATCGGGGGCGATGAACCAGCCAAAAGCGCTTGGCATCAGCCGGTAAGCGTAAAGCTTGGCGGCCAGTTCCTTGAAGCCGATCTTTTGGCCTTTCGGGTCTTTTATGAGAAACGCCTGACCGTCGATCAGCTCAACTTCGGCTGGCGAAGCGGCGCCGAGCATGTCGGCGGCCACCTGCAGCAGGCGCGGCCTCAACTCGGCGGCTGCCAGCATCAGAGAGTTGCCTGACATGAAAGTCGTGCGACTGGCCACGGTCGGGCCTGAATCGGGCACCATGTTGGTATCTGTTTCGACGACGTTGACGAGATCGAACGGCGCGCCGAGTGCATCAGCAGCGATCTGCGCCAGTACAGTTCTGGCGCCCTGGCCCATTTCGACGTTGCCGATGGCGCAGTGAACCGAGCCGTCTTTCATGATCGTCATGCTGGTGCCGACGCGGTCAAGATGCTTGCCGCCGGCGCCAAGACCGACGCCGTAATAAACCGAAGAAATGCCGACGCCTCTTCTGACGTTGCCTTTGCGGTCAGCCGGGTCCTGCCATTTAGCAGCCCACTGTGAGCGTTCACGGGCCTTGTCGATGGTTTCCATCAGGCCGCATGACTGGTCGAGAACCTGACCTGTAGCTGTTTTTGAGCCCAGTTTGTAGCCGTTCAGGCGTCTGATTTCGAGAGGGTCTACCTTGAGGGCGACCGCGATTTCGTCGATCATCGATTCGCCGGCAAAGATAACCTGAGGCGAGCCGAAGCCGCGGTAGGCACCGCACGGAACCTTATTGGTCGCCACGCCATAAGACCTTACATGAATGTTTTCGCATTCGTAGGGCCCGAGGGCATGCACGGTGCCGCGCCAGAGAACGATCGGAGTAAGCGTCGAGTAAGCGCCGCCATCGACATAGTAATCGATGAGAGCCGCAACGATTTTGCCGCGTTCATCGGTGCCGACCTTCATTTTGATCAGGCCGGGGTGGCGTTTCGAACTGGCGATGATATCTTCTTCGCGTTTGTAGATAAGCTTTGCCGGTCGGTTGAAGAGTTTGGCAACAATGGTTGCCTGCCCGGCCACCACTGACGGAAAATCTTCCTTGCCGCCAAAGCCACCACCAGTTGTGGTCTGAACGACTCTGGCCTTGTTGCGGTCGATGCCGGCAGCCGCTGCCACTGCATCATGCACGTAGAACGGGCATTGCATGCTGCCGTAAACGGTCATCGAATCTTCAAGGCCCGGAACGGCGATGACGCCGTTCGTTTCGAGGTAAGCGTGTTCCTGATACGGGGTCTCGTATTCCTGTTCGAATATGTGAACGGCCTTTTTCATGGCCTCTTCAGCGTTGCCCTTGCAGACGTTGTAGCGGCTGAAAATGTTGTCGTCTTTGTAGATACGCGGCGCATCAGGCGCAATCGCTTCTCTGATGCCGAGAACCGGCTTGAGCGGCTCGATTTCGACTCTGACATGGCCGGCAGCTTCCTGCGCCTGTTCGAGTGTTTCGGCAACCACGAGAGCGACCGGTTCGCCGTGAAATCTGACATAGCCCTCGGCCAGAAATGGCTCGTCGTCAAAAACCAGCGGCACAGCGTTTTTGCCCGGAACCTGTTCAGCGGTGATCACGCCGACAACTCCCGGCATTTTTTCGGCGGCTGACTTGTCGATCTTGATCAGACGCCCGTAAGCGTGCTGCGACCTGACGGTAACGACATGCAGAATGTCTGAAAAGCTGTAGTCATCGATATATTTCGCGACGCCCCTGAGCTTGTCGAGAGCGTCTTTTCTGGGCATTGATGTGCCAACTACCGGCATGGCAACCTCCTGAGGTTCATCGGCTTTTTCTGCAGTCTATCACATGCCGGTGCCAGTTTCCACAATAGAAGTTGACGCCTCGGGTTGATGGTGGCGCGATGTGTGTCGCCAGAATGCACAAAAGCTGCCGGACGGGCCGACAGCTTCGTTGTTTCTGCAGATTATACAGGTCAGAACACCGGTTCAGACCGGCGTGGCAGCTTAGTTCCGGGGCGTGTAAACTTCGCGTTACAGGCCCATTCCGAACTTTATGCCGGCCAGAAGAACGATCGCCACCACGAAAAACAGCAGCTTCTGCTTGATTTCTCCCGCCGGGTCCTGCGGTGGCTGCTGATTATTTTCGTTGTTGTTTTCTTCGTTTTCGTTATTTTCCATTTACAGTTCCTTCGTAAAATAGGGTTCGCTGATTCTATCGGCAGCTTTGTAGAAAATACCCAGCCGTTTTGCCCGAGTTTTCAGACTACCACAGATGCGCGCCGGCAACAATAAGTGACTGCCAGCTCTAAAAAATGCACCAGAAAGCTGTTATTTTGCTGCAAATTATGGCATATATAAGGTTGATTTATTCAACCAGAAATACATTTAATCTCATAAGGTCAGGCAAACTTCAATGTATCTTAAGTCACTTGAGCTGATGGGCTTCAAGTCTTTTGGCCGCAAGACGGTGTTTGATTTCACTCCCGGCATCACTGCAATTATCGGCCCCAATGGCTCGGGAAAAAGCAATGTGTGCGACGCGATCCGCTGGGTTCTCGGCGAACAGAGCGCCAAAGCTCTGCGCGGCACCAAGATGTCGGAAGTCATCTTCGCAGGTTCTTCTGATTTTAAAGCCTCTGCTTTTGCCCAGGTCAAGCTCATTCTCGACAACGAAGACCGCGCCATGCCGATGGACTATTCAGAAGTCAGCATCGGTCGGCAGCTGTTCCGCTCCGGTGAGAGCAACTATTTTGTCAACAACACCCGCACCCTGATGTCGAGCATCAAAGAAATGCTCATGGACACAGGCATTGGCAAAGACGGTTACTCGGTAATCGGCCAGGGAGACATCGATGACATTATTTTTCAGCGCACCCAGTCACGTCGCGCTCTGATCGAAGAAGCCGCCGGTATCACCAAGTTCAAGCACCGCAAGCAGAACACCCTGACCAAACTTGGCCATACCCGCACCAATATTACCCGCCTCAGAGACATCACTTCCGAAATCGAAGGCCAGCTTGGCCCGCTTGCCGAACAGGCTGAAAAAACCCGCAAATTTCAGGCTCTCGCGGCCGAAATCCGTCAGCTCGAAATCGACCTGATTCTTTACGACCTCAACCAGTTGAACGGCGAATTCGAGAATATCAACTCGATGCGCCTTGGGCTGCTCGCCAAAATCGAAGAAATCGAAAAATTTCTTGCCGAAGTCGATGCCAGAAAAGCTGATGCCCGCGTGCGCTTCGCCGAATTCGAAAGTGTGCTGCAGACCCGCCAGGACGAAGTTAAAGGCGTTGTCGTTCAGATTGACGACCGCCGCCGCCAGATGGCCGCCCTGCGTGAAGATATCAAGAGCCAGCAGGCCCGCAGTCAGGCCATTCTCGAAGAAATCGACGGCATAGAAAGCCTTCTGCTCGACGGTGGCCAGGAAATAACCGACGCCGAAAATCGCCTCAAAGAAGAAGAGGCCCGCGAAATCGAGCTATCGGCGGTAATGGCCGATATCGACGGCAATATCGAGAAGGTGCGCAGCGAGCTCGACAAGCACCTCAAAGAACAGGCTCACGACAAAGACTCTGCTTACAACGTCGCGGTCAAGCTGGCTGAGCGCCGCAACCGCATTACCACTATCAATCAGCAGATTCAGATTCTAGAACGCCAGCTCGAAAAGGGCGAAGGCGATGTTGCCTCAGCCCAGACCCATGTTGACAAGCTTACCAGCGAGAACAACCGTATTGAGGCCGAAATAGCCACGATGCGCGCAGAGATCGAAAAGAACCGCACCCTGCTCTCAGAAGAAATGGCGCGTCTCAATAAAATCGAAAAAGACTACAAGAAAACCGAAGAAGAGCTCACCAGCGTTTCTGACCAGGTTAAAATGTTTCGCGCCCGCAGCAACCTGCTCGAAGAACTCCGCCACAGCAGTGAAAGCGGCATCTTCCGAGGTGTTCAGGCAGCCCTCGCTCTCAAGGAAACCGGTCGCCTGCCCGGTATTCATGGCATCGTCGGCGAACTGATCAAGGTGCCGGCCGGCTATGAAGTCGCCATCGAAACGGCTCTTGGCGGCAGCATTCAGGATATAATCACCCAGGATTCAGAAACCGCCAAGGCGGCAATCGACTCGTTGAAGCAGAACAAGGCTGGTCGCGCCACTTTCCTGCCTCTCGATATCATGACCGCGCCCCCGGCACTTGGCCGGGCCGAAGCCCGCGGCTGTCTCGGCGTTGCCCTCGAACTGATCCAGTTTGACGCAAAATTCTATACGGTCATGAGCAACCTGCTTGGCCGCATTCTGATTTTTGACACCCTCGACAATGCTGTCGAGTATACCCGCAAAAACCGCAATTTTAACCGCATTGTCACCCTCGACGGCGAAATCGTCAGATCGTCGGGCGCCATGACCGGCGGCGGCGAAACCCGCAAGGCCGGCGGTATTCTTTCGCGCAAACGCGAACAGGAAGAGCTCGAAGAAAAGCTGAAAGCCTTTGAAAGCAAAGAGAGCAAGCTGCGCAGTCTGCTGAATAACCTCATTAAAGAACGCCAGGTGCTGCAGAATTCGACGCGCGAGCGCGATGACGCAGTTCGCCGCCGCGAACAGTCTCTCGGTTTCTTCGAAAGCAGCCGTAACAAGAACGCCCAGGAACTGAAGACCCGCAGCGAGGAATATTCGAATATTTCTCGCGACCGCGCCGAAATGACTTCGCGTCTCGAAGCCCTTAAAACTGAGCTTGTTCAGGCCGGCGAAGAACTCACCGCCATTGAAAAACAGCACGAAGAGCTGGCCGGTCGTCTCAATGCCCTCAGCGGTCGCGAAGGCGCCATTCAGACCCGCCTCACCAGCCTGACTTCGATGTATGGCGAGCGCAAGCTCGAAATGGCACAGATCGTTGAACGCAAAAAAGCGATTAAAAAGGAAATCGATGCTGCGACCCGCCGTCGCCGCGATGCCGCCGAACGCAAAGACCGCGCTGCCGCCGAAGTTGATCGCCTGAAGATTCTCAGCACCGATGGTGAGGGCAGAGTGGCCGAAATTCAGGCTGGTATCGACGAGCTTGAAAAGCGCAAAGAAACCCTTGAATCGGCCATGGAAACCATTCAGGCCGATTATCGCCGCATGTCGAAAGAGCTTGATCAGCTCGATCATGCCTATCAGAGCCGCGTGCGCATCGAAGATTCGACCCGCAAAAAGCTTTCTGAACTCGATATCAAGATGGCCGAGATCAAGACTCATATCAGCACCAAAGAAGGCATTCTCAGTGGCGAATTCAATCTCGATCTCGAAACCATTGCCCTGGCAAACAAATACGAAAGTCGCGATGAATTGGCAGGCCGCATTAATCAGCGCAAATTCGAACAGGAAGTTCTTGGCTCGGTTAACCCGCTTGCCATCGAAGATTACGAAAAGACCAAAGAGCGCTACGACTTTTTGAATTCTCAGATCGCCGATATGACCGAAGCCGCCGACTCGCTCGAACAGGTTATTGCTGAAATCGAGAAGATATCTTCTGAAAGGTTTCTCGAAACCTTCGGGCAGATAAGTGTCGCATTTAACGATATCTTCGAGATTCTCTTTCCGGGCGGCAGCGGCATGCTTAAGCTGACTGACCCGGCAACGCCGCTCGAAAGCGACGTCGACATCGTCTGCCGGCTTCCCGGTAAAAAACTTTCGACTCTTGAATTGTTCTCTGGCGGCGAAAAGGCGCTGATTTCGCTGGCGCTGTTGTTTTCGATTCTGCAGGTCAAGCCGCCGGCGTTCTGTCTGCTCGATGAAGTCGAAGCCGCACTCGACGAAGCCAATGTGCGCCGCTTTACCCGCATGCTGCGCAGCTTTGCCGACAAGACCCAGTTTCTGGTCATTACCCACAACAAAGAAACAATGCAGGCGGTCGACGTTATCTATGGCGTCACTCTGCAGAAATCCGGCATTTCGCGCCCGATTTCGATAAGACTTGAAGATGATGACAAAATTAAGGAATTTACCGTGAGCAAGGCAGGTATGCGCGAGCGCAATTATGCGGTTGCGGCTGCCGGTGCCACCGAGGAGAAACTGCAATGACCGAAGAACAGAAAAACGGCAGCGAAGAAAAGGCGTCCGCAAATCAGACCCGCCAATGGGATGAATCGCGGGTAATTGTTCTGCTGATCGGCCTCAGCCTTCTTATAGAGGGCTTACTGATCTATTACCAGGCTGGCCCTTCGCAGGCGGTTGTCGCCGGTGTTACCGGTTTGGCCGGGGTTACCATGCTTCTGTTCGCCTGGCTGGTGCCGTTTGAAGAATTTGAAGAAGCCAGGTCGGTCGATGAAGAGGAAACCGACGAAGAACTCAGGCCGGCAGCGCTGCCAGATCAGACCACACAGCCCGGTCAGGTGATCGAAAAAACTGCTGTGGCGGCTGAAAAACTGGTTAAGGCTGGCGAATCTGCAGTTCCGGGTGTTTCCGTCGCGGAAAAGGCGATCGAAAAGCCCGTGGAAAAACCGGCAGAAAAACCTGTCGAGAAGCCTGTTGCGCCGGTCGAAGAAGAAGAAGAGCAGTTATCATGGTTTCAGCGACTGACAAAGGGTCTTACCAAGACGAGAACCGGCTTTGTCGGCAAACTCAAAAAACTCGTTCTTGGCAGCACAAAAATTGACGACAACCTTCTCGATGACCTCGAAGAAGCCCTTTTTGAAGCAGATGTGGGCGTAAAAACTACCCAGGAACTCCTGCAATACCTGCACAAAAAGGTCGACGAAGAAGATATCACCGACCCTGAAAAAATCTACGCGATTCTGCGCGATCAGCTGCGCGGCATGCTTACACGTTTTTCTTCCGAGCCGGTTTTTAACCCGAACGGTCTGACCGTATTTCTCATCATCGGTGTGAACGGGGTTGGCAAAACTACGACGATCGCCAAACTCGCCCGGCGTTTCGTTAAAGACGGCAAAAAAGTTGTTCTGGCCGCCGGTGACACTTTCAGAGCTGCAGCTATCGACCAGCTTTGCATCTGGGGTGAGCGCGTCGGCGTCGAAGTTATCAGAGGCAGCGAGGGCGGTGATCCGGGCGCTCTGGCATTCGACGCGATTCATGCCGCCAAAAAGCGCGAAGCCGACCTGCTGATCATCGACACTGCCGGCCGCATGCACGTTAAGGCCAATCTGATGGCCGAACTGAAAAAGGTGCAGAAAATTGCCGAAAAAGAAAGCGATGGCGGGCCGCACGAAATTCTGCTGGTTCTCGATGCAACCACCGGCCAGAACGCCGTTCAGCAGGCCAAACTGTTTAAAGAAGCTTTGCCGATAACTGGTCTGGTTGTTACCAAACTTGACGGAACCGCCAAGGGCGGCGTGCTGTTCGCCGTTGAAGAGCAGATCAGCGCCCCGGTTAAATTCATCGGCGTTGGCGAAAAGATGGACGACCTGATGCCTTTCAACCCAGAACAGTTTCTCGAGGCTCTGTTCGCCGACGATTCAGAGAAAACCAAACAGAGCGACTACAACGTGGTTCAGTAAACCGCCAGTAATTGATCTGGTGGGACTTTAACCGCTTCGTTGGTAAATTGGCACTGCTGCCTTTATTTGTCGCAGAAAAAAAGGTGTCGCCAGAACTCTAGTTCTTCGCTGACTGAATTCTGCAGTCCCTCGGAGAATGCGGCTGCAAGCTCCGCAGAATCGCTGCCGTTAATTGAGTCGATTCTATCTGCCGTTTCAAGAAAGGTGGCGGCAGAACTTTCGAGCCGGCTGAGAAGCAGCGGGCTTTTGCTCAGTTTGTCGGCAACCGCTGAACCCGGCCCGATAAATTTCTTTTCAAGCCACTTAACCCAGCCGTTTTTAGATGTTTGAATACTGTCGGTCTGGCTGAAAACCTTTTTGGCTTCTTCAATTTTACCCGGATTTTTTATCAGATCTATCTTCAGTCGCAGAATTTCGTAAGCTTCGGCCGAAATCTCGCCTCTTGTCAGCCCGGCAATTGAAAACCCGAGATTCTTTACTCCGGTTTCCCAGGTTGCAGAGGCTATAAAACCGAGGCTTGGCGGTCTGGTTGCCGCGCTGCCGTGGGCGAGAAAAAATCTGACCCATTCGCGGCTCAGATTGCCATTGTGTTTAGGGCTGTCAGGGTGCGAAACCCGCTGCGCAATCGTGGCTTTTTCGCATAAATCGAGCAGCAGCTGACATCTGGCTGCAAAGTCGCCCTGAACGAAAGCACTCATGTCGCAGGCCGTCACTTTGCCTGCAATTAACTGAAACAGCAGCAAAAGAAAAACAGCAGTGCCCTTGATTCGAGCACTGCTGTTTCTGTTAAGCATGTTTTTATCTCTGTTTAATTGAATAAACCAGATTTTCGCGGCCTTTTCAGGTCATCCGAATTTATCCGTGTTCATCTGTGGCTCATCTTCTTCTTTTTCTTCCCACGTTCATCCGCGGTCAGTTTTTGTTCTCCTTGGTTTCGAGAACACGGGTTTCGAAGGAGCTTTCGACTACGGTGACCGGGATCACCAGAGATCTTTCATTGTTGTCCTGGTCTTTGGCCTTGAGTTCAATGGTTACCTGTTTTTCACCATTGATTTTCATCGGCATGTCGACGGCATAGCTGGCTCTGGGCTTTTTGTCGAGGTCATTGATCTTGACTCCTGCGACATTGAGTGACGGGATCAGAGGCACAGCCGGGCTGTTCGAAGGCATCAGGCTGCGAGTGCTGGCGCCGTCCTTATCACTTATCGTCAGGGTGGCTTCGGCAAGCGATCTGAAACCGGTGTTGTCGAAGATGTGCACGTTGACCAGCAGGCGGCTGGCTCTGCGGAACTTCGGTACCGCATCGGCGAATACGTCGGTTACCAGGATGCTGTTCTGGCCAATCTGGCTCGGGTAGCCGGCGCAGCCTTCGATTTCTTCGTTGTTGAACGAGCTGACTTCAGCACCGCCCTGCAGGTTGAAGCATTTGGCCGAGAGAGTGCACTTGCCGAGCTGGTTCACATCATTCGGAACCGGGCCTGAGTCATGAATGTTTTCGTCGAGCTTGAATACCCAGCGGCGGTTGTCGACCTGTGAGACCAGTTCGATTTCGAGGCTCGGCGGGTCGTTGTCGACGCGTTCAACCGCTTTGATGAGATTGTTATCTACGAGTATCTTCTCTTCATCGGCAACAGACATGCCCAGATCCTGGCAGGCTTTGGCGTGATAGAACTGGTGGGTGATATCGCGGGCATCAGAACCGATACCATCGTAAACCGAACCCATGACTGTGTAGTTGAGCGTGCCGATCCAGTTTTCGAAGGGCTGATTCTTCTGGAACGGGCCATTTGGGCCGTATTCTTTGATGGTTGTCGTGAACGAAGCACCGTTCGTCCAGTTGTTGTCTGCGTAGAAGCCAGGATCATCGGCACCCGATATGGTTTTAACGGCTGAACCGGTAATTTTGGCTTCGGGTTTGAAGATTTTGTTGTCTTCTGAGTTGTCGAGAACATTCGTCTCATTCTTCAGGGTCTGATAGGCAGCGAAGAAATCTGTGAATTCGGCATGCGGGTTATTGTCGTAGGCGGCAAAACCCACATTGATTTCGGTTACATCGTCGCCGGTGGTCTGAATAACCGGGGTCGGATTGTCGCCGGGTGCCTGAACCAGAGTCGGAAGTGTTACGTCGCGGGCCAGCACCTCGATGCTGTCGCCACCGGCGTTGAAGAACTGGTTGCCTTCAAATTTCCAGCTCTGATTGAGAATGAAGTTGCCGGCCGGTTCGCCGCCATTGGCCAGCTTCATGCGGCCGAGAACGTGAATCGGGTTGGTGCCGGCGGCATGATTGGTGCTCAGTGAATCTTCGTCCCCGAACAACGGAATCATACTGCTGAAGCGCTTTTCGTTCTTGTTGTCACCGAGATCGTTGGCTATCCACGATACTCTCGGGTAGATTATTTCGAGGTTAAGGCTGTAGGTTTCGGGGTCTTTTGGAGTGTTGATCTTTTTGATCGACTCGGCCGGAACCACGATATTTACCGAATATTTGCGGTC